>Ga0137297_10710_pt1 | contig 23104 bp, 26 predicted proteins | sample RamsorincwithD2O_FD_97191 | JGI IMG/M metagenome (GOLD analysis project Ga0137297, IMG submission 97191) | Mouse cecal microbial communities from Vienna, Austria - Mucin amended with D2O | ecosystem: Host-associated > Mammals > Digestive system > Large intestine > Cecum | place: Austria: Vienna... | reverse complement strand
TTGCATCTGAGAATCTGGAAAAAGGCGCTGCCGGTCAGGTCGGCATTGAGGTGGTCTTTGAATACGAGGACGGGACTACAGAAACAAGGTTTATTGACTTGTTTTAAGGAGGCGCTATGGCTTATTTTACACAGACAGCCCACGACCTCTCCCCAAAAGGCTACGGCAGAATTAAGTCCATAACAGTAAGAGTCTGCGTGACCGACTGCACGGGAGCCGTGTATATCACAGATATGCTGCTCCAAGGTGGCTCTATTGCTACCGGCTGGGTCGGTCATGTCAGCGAAATCCTATGGACGCTGGATGGGTAGGTGTTGTGATGGCTGAATTTACAAGATTTGCAGAGACAATAAAAGTCAAAGAAGATATGCGTGTGGTCAGCATTACGGTGCAGCCTATTGTCAGCGACTGCACAGGCCGTATCTGGTTTACTGACCTTATGGTGCAGGAAGGCGACCGACTCACCGGCTTTGTGATCAACACGGAAACTCTGCTGCAAAAATACCGTGAGGATGATGCGATTGTCGCACCGAGATTTTATAACGGCATCGTCCGTTCCAGCGGCACTGTGGTCATCTTCAACCTTGGCACCACAACCGCTGGCCTTGATATTGAGCTGGAGCCGATTCAGGATATGGCCGCTGGCTCCATTGTAATTTCACAGGGCGCTGGCTCCCACAAGGCCATCTTCCACGATGCAGCAAAGGCCGGTGACACCTTCTCGCTCCTTGCTTCTACAAGGGAATGCCTGAAGAACGGTGCCGCCACAGGCAAGGATGGCTTTTACCAGTATTCTGCCGCTGGGGACAGCAAACATCCGACTACTTTAGAAAAAGGCAAGTCTGCCAAGTTATATGTTCGCTTTCAGGAAATGCAGGACGGAGGTGATGTGCTGTGAGAGATTATCTGGAAGGCAAACGCTGTATGGTGTGGTCCTTCATGGGCAACACCAGAATGTATCAGGCACTGCGTGATTATGGCGACAGGCTGGATACCGTCGGCATCTTCACCTTCGAGGTGGACGCTACCGGCACTATCTCTGAAACCGGCACCAGCATCTCTACTATGCTGACCTACATCAATAAATGGCCGCACATCAAGTGGATGCTCACCGTTATGAATCACGGTACGGCATCCATTTTTACTGCGCTTCGCAATAACACAGACGGTGCAAAGGATATGTTCCTGACGGAGCTTGTTCGTATCATGGAGAAATATCCGTGGTGCGCCGGTGTGGATATTGACCTTGAGCGTGGCGGCGAAATTGAAAACCGTGATGCAGCAAATGCGCTGTTTAGAGATATTTACAATGCAGTCAAGACCTACGACTCCACGAAGCTCGTCAACATCTGCCTGCCGGGTATGACTTCCGTCAATGGCTCTGTTGGTGGCGAGAACTGGTGCGTTTATGCTGACCTTGATGCCTATTGCGATACTGCCGCCATCATGAGCTACGGTATGGCTTGGGCTGGCTCCGCTCCCGGCCCGGTGTCGCCTCGTGACTGGCTGGAAGGTATCTACGATTACGCTTCCTCTGTCATGGACCCGAAGAAGATCTTCCTCGGCCTTCCCGGTTACGGCTGGAACTGGCAGATTTACGACACACCGGAAAACCTCGGTAAAACCTATCGAGGTACCTCCAACACCTACTATGCCGCAAAGCTGTGGATGACCGGTGGCTATAACTTCACCGATGATACGGCTCCGCAGCCTCTTATTCCGATTCTGGCCTATTGGGATGACTACGACAAAGTGCCGTGGGCGCTGCCACAGGTCTATGACTTCATGGAAGGTCAGGACGCTGTTTACAAGGAATACCCGCTGATGGGCGAAGTGTATAACCGCAGGCGTTATCTGACCGCCTATGCCAAGCAGCAAAATACCGAGTTTGGTGACATTCTCATTGACCGTGGCGGTGGCGATGTAGACAGCTATTCTGGCATCGTCTCCGTGTCGGATTATATGATTACGCTGGGCGATGAAGGCTCCGCTTCTTATCAGTTCGATATTGATGAAGCCGGTGTCTATGATGTTGCCGTGCGTGTATGTTTCCCGTTCTGGGATAAAAATAGCGTCACGGTTTCTGTAGATGGCATCTCACAGACCTTTGCCGAAGACCGTCTCTGGTGGCCATACTGGAGAACGACCTGCTGGTTTCCTTTGGTGACCGGCCACAGCTTTTCTGCCGGGACACATACGCTGACCGTGGATGTTGGAGTCAACGGTGTCCAGTTTTATGGTTTCCGTGTCTGCACTGCCTTTTCCGAGGAGCCGACTGCCGGTGTTGCGCAGTTTACGCTTTCTCCAAGGCAGTTTATTGATGTGGACGGCAATCCCTGCCAGCCGGATAAAGGCTTCAAGCTGACCTGCGAAATGCTGCGCAGAAAACCGGACTCGGCACTGATTTGGTATGAGGATTTCCGTGACGACACCATCTTGCCCTCCAGCTACTGGACCACGCTTTCCGGCGAATGGGATGTGTGGCAAGAGTCCCTTCCTTATGGTGACACCAGCAGACCCTACTCTCAGCTGGAAGGCGAAGGTCAGCTTGCATGGCTGTACAGCGGCTTTGACGATATTCATCTTCGTGCAAGGCTGGCTTTTCCTTCGGACGGTGGCGGCAGGGCCGGTATCTTCTGCGGCAGTCTGTTCTGCTGCTTAAATTACGATACTCAGCAGGTGGAGCTTTACAACGGCTCCACACTTCTTGGCAGCTATGCGACCAGCTTCTCCAAGACCAGTGATGCAGACCTGCGCACCAATCCAAATATGTACACCATTGAGATGCGCATCCGTGGGAATAAAGTCAGAGTCTATTCCAGCAATTCTTATACCTTGCGCTTTACGGCCACGGTCAGCGGCTTTAGCGGCGGCTACGCAGGCTTTCGCTCCGACGGGCATGCGGTTTGCGAACTGCTCCGCTTGGGCGACGCTTGGACCTACGAGCCTTACGAGCGCTTTGACGTGACCTTCCCTGATGGCTCCGTTGTCGAATACGGTCGAATTTACCGCAGCAATGCTGTATGGGACGAGGAATTTCAGGTGTTCACGCTGACTTCCGATGTGGAAGAAAGCTCTACCCGCAGCGAGGATATTTCCCTCGACTACGAGTTCTACCATTCCGACCTGCTTGCGCTGGAATGCGGCAACGACTACACGGTGACAGTGACACCGAAGGACATCAATGTCTGGGTGTCGAGGCTGTTCCTCGGCGACGCTGATGGCTTTTCCATTCTGTACTATCAGGACGTGGACTCGCTGGTCTATTGGGCCAATAAAGCAGCCTACCGCTGGAAGCTGCGAGGCATCGCCATCTGGTCCCTTGGGCAAGAAGATATGCGACTGTGGGAAGCGCTGCCAAAACAAATATAACCTATGAGACAGAGGGCTGTTTACCTGACCGGTAAGCGGCCTTTTGCTATATCAAAAAGAAATGGAGGATTTCATTATGAAGGAATTTTGGACAACCATTCAGTTCGTCTTTGCTGGCGTCGGAGGCTGGCTCGGCTACTTCTTAGGTGGCTGTGACGGTTTGCTCTACGCACTGCTTGCCTTTACGGTGGTGGATTACATCACTGGCGTGATGTGTGCCATCGTGGACAAGAACTTATCCAGCTCCGTTGGCTTCAAAGGCATCTGCCGCAAAGTGCTGATTTTCACGCTTGTGGGCATCGCAAATATTCTCGATGTTCAGGTGATTGGCACTGGCTCCGTACTGAGAACGGCAGTCATCTTTTTTTACCTTTCCAATGAAGGTGTCTCCCTTCTGGAGAACTCGGCCCACCTTGGCCTGCCTATCCCGGAAAAGTTGAAGGACATCTTGGAGCAGCTTCATGACCGAGCTGAAAGAACAGAAAGTGAGGACAAATAAGATGAAGTTAGTAGAATCAATTCTTACGAAAAATCCGTGCCACAAGGCCGGTAAGAAAATCACCGTCAAAGGCTTGATGCTTCACTCCGTAGGCTGTCCGCAGCCGAGTGCAGCAGTCTTTATCAGGAACTGGAACAGCGAAGATTATGACAGGGCCTGCGTCCACGGCTTTATCGACGGAAACGACGGTACCATCTACCAGACCTTGCCTTGGAATCATCGAGGCTGGCACGGTGGCGGCTCTTCCAACAATACGCATATTGGTGTGGAGATGTGTGAGCCTGCCTGCATCAAATACACCGGCAGCGCTACCTTTACCTGCTCCGATACGGCGACCGCAAAGGCTGTGACCAAGCGTACCTACGAGGCGGCTGTGGAGCTGTTTGCATTTCTCTGCAGCGAGTATGACCTCGATCCGCTTGCTGATGGCGTTATCGTCAGCCATGCGGAAGGCTACAAGCGTGGCATCGCCAGCAATCATGGTGACCCGGAACATCTCTGGAATCAGCTGAAAACTGGCTACACAATGGACGGTTTCCGAAAGGCAGTCAAGGCCGCTATGGGCGAGGACACTTCTGCCGACACCGGCGATACTGCCACAAAGGAATATCCTGAGAAGCTGACCAGCGGCTATTACCGTGTCCGCAAGACATGGGCCGACAGCAAGTCTCAGGTGGGCGCTTACCGCATTCTTTCCAATGCAAAGGCCAAGGCCGATGAGAACGAAGGTTACTCCGTTTTCGACAATGACGGTAATGTGGCCTACGCTCCTTCTGCGACGAAGACCGAAACGGAAACCAAGACGGAAGCAGCATTTGAGCCTTACCGTGTGCGCATCCGCATCACCAATCTGAACATCCGCAAAGGTCCCGGTACCAACTACGGCAAGACCGGCCAGCTTACCGGCGCTGGCGTGTTCACCATCATTGCAGAGTCCGAAGGCACCGGCGCTTCCAAATGGGGCAAGCTGAAAAGCGGCGCTGGCTGGATTTCTCTCGACTACGCTACAAAGTTATAACCATCTGTGGGTCTGTTGGATTATTTCCGGCAGGCCCACTTTTTTTATGTCCAAGTTCGTCAAAACGGCCCTCCCATCTCCAAAAGGGAGTGAGGAGGCACCTCCTCAGATTGGAGGAAACCTTATGACGGATTTACAAAAAAGCCAGATTATTGCTCTGCGTGAACAGGGCTATGGATATGCCACCATCGCTTCATCGCTCGGTCTGACGAAGAATCAAGTATCTGCCTTCTGCCGCAGAAACCAGCTCACCGGCACTAAGGCTGCTGTGCATATAGAAGACCGCCCTGACCCGAACTGCTGCCGTAACTGCGGAAAGCCACTGACCCAGACTCCGGGCCGAAAGCCTGTGAAGTTCTGCTCCGATGCCTGCCGCACCAAATGGTGGAACAGCCATCTGGACAAGGTCAATCGCAATGCCTTTTATACCTTCACCTGCGCTCACTGCGGGAAGCCTTTCACGGCCTACGGAAACGACCACAGAAAATATTGCTCTCACGAATGCTACATCGCTGACCGCTTCGGAGGTGATCGCCATGACTGAGGAGCAATTTGAACGAGAAAAGCTCTATCAGGCCACCATGAATGTCTTTGCAGGGATGTTGAAAAAGGGCCTGATCACCGAGGAACAATACGTCATAATTGATACAAAGATGCTGGAAAAATACAGGCCATTATTGGGTACATTATTCGCAGAATTGACTTGATAATTATCGCATTTAGAGTGATATATAGTAGCGGAAAGGAGCTGATTTTATGCGAAAAATCAACAAAATCGAGCCGTTGATGCCGGTGCTGCCAACCCGCAAAAAGGTCGCTGCCTACGCCAGAGTTTCAATGGAAACCGAGCGCCTCCAGCACTCGTTATCAGCTCAGGTCAGCTACTACAGCGAACTGATCCAGAGCAATCCCGAATGGGAATACGCTGGTGTGTACGCTGATGACGGCATAACAGGCACGAAATCAAACCGAGCAGAATTTCAGAGACTGCTTGCCGATTGTGAGGACGGCAAAATCGATATCATCCTCACCAAATCCATCTCCCGCTTTGCAAGAAACACCGTGGACCTTTTGGAAACCGTCCGACACTTAAAGGAGCTGGGTATTGAGGTCCGTTTTGAAAAAGAACGCATCAATTCGCTTTCCGGTGATGGCGAGGTCATGCTGACGCTTCTGGCCTCCTTTGCACAGGAAGAAATCGTCAGCCTCAGCAACAATGTAAAATGGGGAACCAGAAAGCGCATGGAGCAAGGCATCCCCAACGGACACTTCCGAGTGTTCGGTTATCGCTGGGAAGGCGACCAGCTGGTCATCGTACCGGAAGAAGCCGCCATTGTGCGTCGCATCTTCCAGAACTTCCTTGATGGGAAGTCCCGCCTTGAGACTGAGCGAGAGTTTGCTGCCGAAGGCATCACCACCAGAGACGGTAAGCGCTGGGTAGATTCCAACATCAAAGTGGTCCTTACGAATGTAACCTACACCGGCAATCTTCTGCTGCAGAAGGAATACGTCGAAGACCCACTTACCAAGAAGCGCAAAAAGAATCGTGGCGAGCTGCCGCAGTTCTATGTAGAAGATACCCACGAAGCCATCATCGACAAAGAGACATTCGATTATGTGCAGGCCGAGATTGCCAGACGCAAGGAGCTGGGACCTTTTGCAAATAAGTCGCTGAACATTACCTGCTTTACCAGCAAGCTCAAATGCAGCCGCTGTGGATGCAGTTATGTACGCAATCAGCGCTCCAACCGCACCAAGCTCACCTCAACCTATGATGACCAGATTGTTTTCTGGGGCTGCGGCACCACCAAGAAAAAAGGCGGACGATGCAGCAATAAGGACATCCCAGAGAGAGTGCTTCGTGAAGCCTGCACTGCGGCCCTTGGACTGGACGAGTTCGATGAGGATATTTTCCTTGAGCGAGTGGACACCATTCAGGTACTGGAAGGTCAGGTTTTGGAGTTCCATTTTTACGATGGTACTACGGCTCTGCAGGAATGGGTATCCACGGCCAAAAAGGACTGCTGGACGGATGAACACAAAGACCGCCAGCGTGAGTGGATCAAGAACTACATGGCCAACAACAGCGATGGTCGATACTCTGAATTTACCACCAGAATCCGCTGCGAACACTGCGGCAGCACCTTTAGAAGAAATACGCAAACCAGCAAATCGGCCAGTAGCGGCAAGATGCATTATTGGCGCTGCCCGACTTCCGGCGACTGCATTACCACCGGCATTCGAGAAGACAGGCTCAAGGATATAACCGCTTCGGTGATGGGCCTTGCGAAACACGATGCAGAATCCTTCAAAGAACAGGTCGAGTACATTTCCGTTTCCGGTGATATGAAGCTCACCTTCCACTTCTTTGATGGCCGGGAAGAAAGCGTCCAGTACAACACCAAGCGTCAGGGAAAAGCATGGACACCAGAGCAACGAGAAAAGTTCAAGGCTTCCATGCAGGGCAAATACACCGAGGAGCGTAGACAGGCCATGAGTGAAAATATGAAACGGATAAGGAGTGAGAGATATTGGTCGTCCAAAAGAAAGTAACTACCATACCGGCGACGCTGACCAGATTTACAGCGACGCCAATCAACCAGCAGAAAAAGCGCCGAGTGGCCGGATACGCCCGTGTCTCCACTGACCACGACGATCAGTTCACCAGCTACGCTGCACAGGTTGATTATTACACCAATTACATCAAAGGCCGTGACGATTGGGAGTTTGTCGAGGTTTACACCGACGAGGGTATAACAGGCACCAGCACCAAGCACCGTGAGGGCTTCAAGCGCATGGTCGCCGACGCTCTGGATGGAAAGATTGACCTGATTGTCACCAAGTCAGTCAGCCGTTTTGCCCGTAACACCGTCGATAGCCTGACTACCATTCGCCAGCTCAAGGAAAAAGGCATCGAGGTTTATTTCGAGAAAGAAAATATCTGGACCTTTGATGGCAAAGGCGAACTACTCCTGACCATCATGTCCTCGCTGGCGCAAGAAGAAAGCCGCAGTATTTCCGAGAACTGTACTTGGGGCCAGAGAAAGCGCTTTGCAGACGGCAAGGTCACCGTTCCATTCAACCGCTTCCTCGGTTACGACCGTGGCCCAGACGGGAATCTGGTGGTCAACCGAGAGCAGGCAGTTATCGTCCAGCGTATTTATGCCATGTTCTTACAGGGAATGAGCTACCACGGCATCGCCAAGCAGCTGACTGCTGATGGCATTCCCACACCCGGCGGCAAGGACAAGTGGAGCATTTCCACCATTCGCAGCATTCTCAGCAACGAGAAATATAAAGGCGATGCGCTCCTGCAGAAGTCCTACACCGTAGATTTCCTGACTAAAAAGACCAAGGTCAACGAGGGCGAAATCCCGCAATACTATGTGGAAGAAAACCACGAAGCCATTATTTCACCGGACGTTTTCGCAATTGTCCAGCGTGAAATGGCCAAGCGTGGCCGTGGCAAGAATTATCACAGCAGCGTACACGCATTTTCCTCGCAGATCCGCTGCGGTCAGTGTGGATGCTGGTACGGTTCAAAGGTCTGGCACTCCAACAGCCAATACCGCAAAACCATCTGGCAGTGCAATCACAAATTTGACGGTGACAAACGCTGCGACACTCCGCACCTTTGCGATGAGGACATCCAGCGCCTGTTCCTATCGGCGGCAAACAAGCTGCTGGTGGACAAAGAAGCAGTCATCGCCAACTGCCGTGAGATGATGGACCTGCTCTTTAACACCACGGAGCTGGAAGCGGAACAGGCCACTCTGCTGGAAGAAACGCAGCTCATCTCAGATATGGTGCAGCAGACCATTTACGAAAATGCCCACGTCGCCCTCGACCAGACTGAATACCAGAAACGCTACGACAATCTGACCAAACGCTTTGAAACCGCCAAGCAGCGCCTTGAGACGGTTATGGCAGAGCTGGATCGGATGCAGACCCAGAGAGCCGACATTGAAGCCTTCTTTGAGAGCTTCGAGGCCCTGCCGGACACGCTCACCGAGTTCAAGCTGGAAAACTGGCATGCGCTGGTGGATTACGCCACCGTCTACAGCGCAGACGATATCCGCATCACCTTTAAGCACGGTCAGGAAATAAAAGCATAATCCCATAGACACAGAAACGCCTCACCACTGGATTTGATTCCGGTAGTGAGGCGTTTTTGGTTTGTATGTTTTATAGCTGAACTTTTTTGAGCTTATTGTTATTTGATACAAAAACTTCAGGATATACTCTTCTTGGATATTTTTCCTCAACGACTGTAATTATTACTGCTCCGCCTTTCTCTAAAGCCGACAATATTTTTTCGTATTCGTCTGGCCGAATAAAATCATCTGAAAGACCATAGAACGCAAATAGGCAGTTGGTAGCGAATGCAAAGCTGTTAAATTCTTCTTCATCATTCTTTGCTTTCTTAAATTCTGCTTCCTGAATAAAAATTTGACGGCCATCATTTATATCTGTGTTGACTAAAAACTCTACTTTCATATTCTTCCTCCCGACTATATCTCCAGAGCGTAATTTTCAATCTTATCATATAAATTATACATCAGAGATGTGAATAAATCTACCGCTGTCTCATCTTTGCCAGAATCTCAAGGAAGTGTCGACCGATGGCTTCCGGATCGTAGTTATTAGCTTCACAGATAAAACGTAGACCGTCCGGTGTCAGCAAGCGACCATTGTTGCGGTCACGGCACATCTGCTCATAATCTTCTAACTGTTTCTTTGTGATTGTAGGCATCTCAAATCCTCCTGCATATAAAAACAGCCGGTTTTCTGCAAAACCGACACCCTAAACGACACTCCGACACCCTTTTGCCTATGCCGCATATCTTTGTATTAAATAGTGAGTCTTAATTTCCAATATGTTGCCTCTCTCAAAACCCATATTTGCAAGGGCTTTGTATATGGCGCGAATCACTACCGGCGCGGTATAGTGGGCGTTTAAGGTGGACGCTCTGGCAGATTCGTAGTCCTCCGGCGAAAGCGCGTGGCGCAGCTCATCAAATTCATCCGCCCATGCCCTGTTGTTTTCTTCAAATATCTGGGCAAGCCCGCCCCAGCCTACATACTTTGCAAGAATTTCCTGTTCTTCGGATGTGGCGACACGTTCCTCCTGCTCGATTCTCTGCAACGTGCGGATTGCCTCCATGTTCCTGCGAAACTTCGCCTTTGCCCCGCCCTCGCCTAATGCGTCGTCGGTAATTTGGTAGTTGAGGCGGCCATTGGAAGGCTCATGGGGTTCTTCCACAAAAGTTTCTTTCATCTGCTCACGAACATGGGATTCTATTTCCACTTCGTCTACAGTGTCGAGAGACGTTTCTTTTTCGTGCTGTCCCCCTCTCCTGTCCCAGTCGGTTTCGGTAGCCATTATCTCGGCAAAGAGCTTCTCATCCTCTGGTGTCAGTTCGGTGTGTTGTTCCAGAAAAGGAATGAACACATCACGTCCGAAACGCAGGCTTTTCATCTGCCCACGGTAGTAATCCTCGCCCTGTCGTTTCCATTCTGGGATCAAGTAACAATTCGGCGAAAGGCAGTAATCGTAAAAATTCTTGATATGGGTAATCAAATCCCCCTCCCCGTCCCCGATGTCAAACTGTCCCTCATAGTGGACATCCTCGCCACCTACAACAGCGGAGATTTCAAAATTGGTCTTTTGGCTCCTGCCTACGCCTTTGCTCTTATCCAATTTTTCACGGTATTGCTTTTCGTCCAGAACGCCCAGCAGCCTATTCCCAAGGGCAAAGCTCAAATCAGTGAATCGGTCATTGTGCTGCCTGTCATAAAAGGCCGTATGCTCGGAGAAGCCGATGGAAAAAGTAATGCTGTCCGGCTTTTCCTCGACGAGCGGTTCCGCTTTCCTGCTCTCTGCAATAGCCAGATAATCGTTCCTCGGGTTCTCCCGCAGCCTCCGTTCAAACACATCTCGCGGTATTTCCTCCATGAGCAGCGGGTGTTTTGGATCAGACAGCGTAACGGAAGCGTCGTCATAGCTCACAATGCTGTATTCCATCGCGCCTATGTGCACTGTGTCGCCCAAAGAAAAGTGATATTGTGCGGCCTGTCTGCGCGCCTCTATTGCGTTTTCTGTTTCCTGCGGGGCCTCCCGCTGGACAGTTTCTTTGACAGCCTGCGTTTGCCGCTCCGCTCGTTCCTGAAGGTCGGAAGCTTTGTCCGCTTCCCCCTCAACGGTTTGCTGTTCCTCATATGCTCCCTTTTCTGCAAAAGAAAAAGCGGGGCCTTCCTCCCGCTCCGCTTCTTCGGTCTGTTCTTGTTTTAGCTGTAGACCAGCTCCGTCAGTACGATTTCCTCCGCTGCCTGCAGGATGTTGTTCATCAGCCCCACCCATCCCATCTGGTCTGTGGCTTTCAGTTCCTCCGTCAAGCCCTCTGCTTTCGCCATCGCGCTTACTGTCTGCTCCATCTGCTCTTTCGCCGCCCTGTCCGTCTCCATGAGATGTTCCGTCAGCTTCCCGGTCAACAGCAGTTCGTTGTACTGTCCCTTGCGATGTTCCTTGAGAAAAGCTTTGCGCATTCTCCCGTACTTGCCTATCATCCCCTCCGGCTGCTCGTCCATCTCCACGTCTGGAATCCAGTAGTCCCCGCTTTACTTTACTTAAGGATAATCCTTCGGGGAACTGCCATAAATGGCACATTCCCCATAGTTCCTGTATCTAATCAATCTTCCCGACAAAACGGTAATAAATCTCAATGTCCCACACCTTTTTGCCATTCTCGTCTTTCCTCCACTGATGGACTGCGATTTTCTCAATCAGTTCATTCAAAAGAGGGGCAGTAAGCTCGTCTATTGCGCTGTATTTCTGGATTAAGTCTACCCACCGTTTTGCATCGTCCGTTTCCGCTTTGGCATCCTCAAGCCTTGCGGATACGGTCTTTATCGTTTCATCAAGCTGTTGCTGCTCCGTGCGGTATTTGACGGAAAGCATGGAATAGTTTTCTTCGTCAAGAAGCCCTTTTACCCTGTCCTCGTACATCTTCGCAAAGAGGTTGTTTAATTCCTGCCTGCGTTTCTGCGCCTTTCTCAATTCCTTTTCATCACGGGCATTCTCTGACTTCCGCTGCTTTTGGCTGCTCTGCAGCAGCCGTTCCAGAATGGTGTCCTCATTCTCCTTTACCGCCATCAGCCAGTATTGTAACCGTCCGAGAACAAAAGCATAGAGCAGGTTGTAAGTGATGAAATGCAGGGAACACGCTTCTTTCCCATGTGCGGAATACTGCGTGCAGCGGTAATACCTCGACTTGTCCTTTGTGTTTGCCGCCGACAGGCTCCAACCGCACTCGCCGCATTTGAGCAGCCCTGCGAATATCTGCGGCTCATCGTCCTTTCGGCTGCGTTTGCGGGAATTGATATGCCCCTGCACCAAATCCCATGTTTCACGGTCAACCAATGGCTCGTGGGTGTTCTCAACCCTCATCCAGTCCTCTTTGGGGCGTTTGACATTCTTCTTTGACTTATAGGACAGTTTCTGTATCTGGTAATGGACGGTATTGCCAAGATAGATTTCATTCTGAAGGATTTTGCTTACGGTAACGATATTCCAGAGGTATTTCTTCCCCTCTGGCTGTCCTTCAAAAATATTCGCCTTGTAGCCGTTTTTCTGTGATGCCCACCATGCGGGTATCGGGACTTTCTCAGCGGCAAGGGTGCGGCAGATTTTATTTGCCCCGTATCCGTGCGCCGCAAGCGCGAAAATCTTCTCCACAATCCACTTCGTTTCCTCATCAACGACAAGCCTGTTTTTCTCGGCAGGGTTGATTTTATAGCCGATTGGCACGACAGGGGCGATGTATTCGCCATTCTTGAACTTGGCCTTCATCGCATTTTTTACCTTGCGGCTCGTTTCCTTTGCCTGCCATTCGTTGACGATGTTCTTGAACGGGGCGATGTCGTTGTCCTCCCTTATCGTGTCAACGCCGTCATGGATTGCGATGTACCTTACGCCCTTGCTTGGGAAATAAAGCTCCGTGTACTGCCCCGTGAGGATATAGTTCCTGCCAAGCCTTGACAAATCCTTTGTGACAACGCAGTTGATTTTCCCGTCCTCTATGTCCTCAATCATGCGTTTAAAGCTTGGTCTTTCAAAATTCGTGCCAGAAAATCCGTCGTCCACATACTCGTCAACGACTAAAAACCCCTGCTCATTTGCGTAATCCCTGAGGATTTGTTTCTGCGTGGAAATGCTTGCGCTTTCCCCTTCCAGCTCGTCATCACGGCTCAAACGCATATATAACGCTGTATTGTATTGCTGCTGTTTCACTTGTTTTAACCTCCTGTCCTTTGAAAACAGCCCGCCACAATACACTGCTTGCATGAGCTTATTATAGCATGGGGCAAGCTGTTTTTCCATCATTGCAACAATATTTTTCTTATGGTTTTTTCATCTCGTACCGCATGACATTCTCCGCAAGCGTTTCCACGGTCTGTTTCTTCCCACTGAAATGCTCTGTAAGATGGACAATGTTTTTGCCGCAGACAAAAGAAGTCTGACCGTCCTTTTCTATAAAATATCCCGTTGGGATTCCTTTCTCTTTTGGCTGGATTCCCGACAATATCATCTTGTCAAACAACTGTTTTACCGTAATAATTCCTCCCTCCTGCGGTCTGCCCTGCCTGCTCTGACGTTTGTATTTGACCGCTGGTTTCCAATCGTGTCGTGGATTTGGTTTAAGCAGTCGTCAATGTGGGCAGAGCGTTTCTCAATCCCGTCTGCATATTTCAGCCGCTTTCTAAGTTCCGTTATCTGTTCTGTCACATTCTGTTTTTCGGCTCGGAGTGTTTCTTTTTCGGCTGGTGTGGCACGGCGTACCTTGTTCCGCAAGTGCTGGCGGTAGTCAATCAGTTTATTCATCTCGGTCTGGTTTTTCTCCCTGTCGGCGTGTAAGTCGGAGAGGGTGGAGATGTTATGCTTTGACATATACCTTACCTGTGCGGTAATCTCGTCCAGTTTCCGCAATTCTTCTTTCATCAGCGGGCTTGTCGGCTTGTAGTCCGTGCCTTTGGGGAATATCCCCAACTGATAGCACCAGTAGTAATACAACGCTAAAATCCCTGTGGTTTTTTGATGCGGTTTCCATGCGTTTTTATACTGCTCTGGCATATGGGGAGAATAGGAAATCCTTGCTTTGTGGTTTCCATATCGGGAAGTCCCGCCTAAACATGACCGTATGAAATCGGGTGTCAACCGCTCGTCAAGCGTGTCTAACCTTGTGAAATGCTTGTACTGCGGCAGCTTCATTTTCCAATGGCTGCCCGAAAAATCAACCTCATATCCCTTGTCGGCAAGGTATTTCATCATGTGCTGTAAATCCCTGCTCCCGTTGATTGCCTCCCTTAAATCCTCCCGATAGACATTGTACCGTGTGGGTTTTCCGTTCTTTTCATCCAGATAAAGCGGTCTTGACGGTGCTTTCTTCGGGTTTTCAATTACCGACAAACTGTACTCTCGGCATAAGCGGTCGGACACTTCCCTTAACCGTTTCTGCTCCAATTTTGAGTAATTGTATTTGCTCCCATCCAGATAAGAAACGGAGTTAAAGCAGAAATGGTTGTGGAGATGTCCTTTGTCAAGGTGGGTGGCAACGATTATCTGATACTTGTCGCCCCACATCTCCCTTGCTAGCTTCAACCCGATTTCATGGCACTGTTCGGGCGTTACCTCGTCTGGCTTGAAGCTCTGGAAGCCGTGCCAAGCGATATATCCGCCTGTCTTTTGGTACTGTTTTTTTGTCAAAATCATCTGCTGTAATGCTGTTTCTTTCAGACAGTTGATTGCGGAAACATACTCGCCCTCATTTGTTTTTAACGGATTCTTCACATAGGAGAACACGTCAAAAAAATCCTGCATATCTTGATTCGGCACGGTCTTTTCTGGGTTTTCTATATAGTCAATCACGTCTTTTATGCTCCCCTTGACATGCCATAGGCTTGTTACCGCCATATCAGACCGCCCCCTGTTCTGTCAATTCTTCTACGCTAAACCGTTGTGGGAGAGTTGATTTCTGTTGCAGTTCTAAGATAAAATCCTCAATCTCCTTACAGATTTCGGCGGCGGTCGGATAGTAGGGAACACACTTTTTGAAAGCGTCATGCACCTCATAGAGCTTGTTTAACAGCTCCCAAAACTCGGCTTTAGGCTGTGGCTGCGGGGCGTTTTCTTTGCATAACTGGCGCATAAATTCTGCTGCGGACAGACCGCAAGCGGCGGCGCACTGCTTTAATTTTTCATGTTCTTCCTCGTTCAATCGGACAGTAATCGGGACATTCCGCACGTCCTTTTCTGGTTTTTCTCTGCTCATTTTTCTTATCCTCCAGTCTTGAATTTCATTTTTAACAGGGTATTCAGGGATGTTCCCTGAGTTAGTCCACGCCCACAAGCGGCGTGGATTTGGATTGTGGCTGACACAATCCGATGCTCGCTATCTCTGTGGACGCGTCGTCACAAGTTCCGTATCGCTCATTTCCGTGCAGGCACGGAAAATCACTCACTCCACTGCTCCTCCTTCTCCCAAAAAGTCTAGCGACTTTTCGGGAACCATATTTCCTGTGCAGCGGCATTCTTAACGCCTGTCTTACCCTCCGAAAAGAAAATCCTATGTCCCTGCACCTCCGTTCTGGATTCGGTTTCTCTTGACTTTTGGATAAATGAAAAAAGCCGCTACACTGCACCACGAATAACGGGAGTGTTTCTCCTGCTCGGATTCGCAATGCTATGTAACGGCTTTGGGATTCAAAACCTTGCTGCCATACGCCAGCCGAAAAGGGACAGCATACATTCGGCGGCGGTCAGCCTTGTCCATTGGCTGACATTCCATTCTTCCATCTATATGATATTTAATTTTCAATCTTCCAATTCCCTTACGGGTATTTCAGAATACCATAGCGGCTATATCTGTGTCTAGATTTTGGGCAAACTTTTTAGAATTCCCTATGGACTGAAATTTTATTCACCTATTTTGAAAATTGGGCAAGGGAATTTTATCCCTCACCCAATAGTCCATAAGAAAACAGAAATTATTAGATGCTTATAAAATCTTCCGCAACTTTTTCCGCAGATGGTCTAGCCTTGCATAGATAGCCCCTGTCGTCTGTGCGGATTTGTTCAATGATGGTCTCATGAACTCCATGCTCCCGCAATATTTTTTCCTCGGCTTCTTTCCAGATAAGCCATTTCCTGTTCTCCCGTCCGTTGTTGTATGCCATTCTTTTTTTCCTCCAATCTAAAATTTTTGAAAATACTAAAATCCAGATTGGAAGGGTGGGGAACGGCAGCCAACAGCAGAAACAGCCCTGCGGCACATTCCGATAAAAAACGACATAAGAAAAACCGCAAAGGCTCTGTGACCTCTACGGTTATAGGAGATACATATTCTGTTAAGCGGAGATTCTACTTCTGGTTTCATGGTGAGAAGCAGTGTTGCATGGGCAGGGATTTTTTTAACTGGTTTCCTGCCGTTCCCCGATATGCTATGTATAAGTCAAATCTGCGTTGCATGAGCAGATAGATTACTGCCCGAAAAAAGAACATAAAAAATCTCTCCAACCTACAAAAACAGGTCTGGAGAGTGTCTGTTAAGTCTTTTTGAGCATAGCATAATCGCCCACCACACACCGTTTTTTTATATGGTGGGCGTTTGCCGTAAAACCTTATAAAATAGAATAGAGCCAATAAACCTGTGATTGCTCACTTGTTCATCGGCTCTGCGTCTGTGCGTCGGGCTCTGTGATGATATATTGTCCTACCCGATAAATAGGGTTTTCATATCAATAGGATAAAATCATTTGTCTTTATCTTGGTTTTATCTCATAGTTTTTAAAAAACCACTTGACCAAAAGAATAGCGGCAATAGCTATCGATGGCAAACCCAACAGATTGTTAAAGTTTATTTCTGGAAAGAAATAATTCAAAACCATATTAAGCACAAAAAATGAACTGAAAGTTACAATCAAAATTTTCAATATAGAATTGTATTCTCCTTGTGCTTTTTCTTTTTTCGCCTGTAATTCCATAAGGTTTTCTTCTGCTCTTTTCTGATAATCCTCCATAATAATCCTTTCCCCGCTAAGCAGTTCATTTACAGTTATGCCCAGTATGTTGCACAAATCAAGCATTAGCGAAACATCTGGCATACTTTTTCCCGTTTCCCATTTTGAGACTGCTCTATTGGTAATATTTAATTTTTCAGCCAACTGCATTTGCGTAAGCCCTTTTTCTTTTCGACAGGCTGATATAAATTTTCCTATCATTGCTTGTTCCATGTCCCACCTCCTGGCAAATATTTTACAAACTGAAAACGGATTATGAAACGAACTAACAGTCGATTGTATCTAATTCAACCAACAGTTGATTCGGCGATTATCCGCTATTTCCCCTTGTTTATCTGTGGATTGGATTTTTATCGCAACAGTTCACCCACAAACTGTGATTCGTTGTTCTGTTGTTTAGCTCTGTGTTCTCGCTTCAAGCCCTTCAATAATCGTTACTTGTAAATCCTTTACTTCAATCAATGTTTCCCGTTTGCACTTGGGACAGTAGAGAGGATAGTTTTTCAAAACCGTATCCTCTCTGATTTTGACACTAGTTTTATTTCCGCAAACAGGACATAAAATCCATTCTGATTCTCGTTTCATAAGCACTCCAATATAAATTTTTCAAGCATTGGATTAAGTTGCTTGGCATTACGCATTGGAAAGCCGTGATTTGCTCCTTGTAATGTCATTGTCTGACAGCTTGGATTTTGAGCAAGTAATGTAAGAGAAGTTTTCATATCTCTGACTTCCTTACTCCCACAAATCGCCAACATAGGTATCGTTACTGCTTGATATTCAGGTAACTTTGATAAATCTAATGTATTGTAAAAGAATGAGCGATACACCAGCGGAGTAATCTGTTTTGAATATTCAGCCATATTATCGGCTTGTTTTTTTGTGTAGTTCCAATATTTTCCTTGAAACTGCACCAACCACCTCCAATGCAGCATTTTTGCGGATAATCCCGCAAGAGAACCGTACATCCGAATTTTTTTCGGTTTAGGATTAATCCATGCGCTTAAAAATACTGCAAAGTTAAATAATTCGGGTTGCTTACTGACAAGCATTATTGCAATTTGACCTCCAAGCGAATGACCGATTACACCGATTCGCTTTTTATGTAGGGATTTAATGAGCATAAAGAGTTCCTCTACGGTCTTTTCTGGCTCATAAATCTCAGTAGCCGCCTTTCCCGCACCTGCTAAGTGAGGTACAACAAGATGGTATTTATCAGAAAAGCAATACTGCCTACAAAATGTATCAAGCGCCCCCGCCCCATGCAGAAGCATGATAGTCGGATTTTCCTTGCTTCCATATTCATCATAATACAGCATAATTTTTCCTTTCTTTGTGAACAGTTTCAATAATAAATTTTTCTATTTCCTTATTTACTTGCTCCGGATTATCTCCATTGGCAAAATGCTTTGCCTGTTTTATAAAATGCAAAGGATAACCTGTTTGCTTTGCCCATTCTTTGCAATATGCCTTAACCTTGCCTGTGCTGTCTTTCTCACCCACCAATATCAATATGGGGAACGAAAAATTAACATCTTTATTTTCTACAATAAAATATTCATATGCAATCCGCATTTGCTGGATAATTTCTGCTTTAGACAGCGGCTTTAACATAGACAACATTTTTTGATAGGAATAGCGGCTCTCTGATACTGACAATGCCATGCTCTTTCGTAAAAGATTTGTTGTAAAGCATTTTGCCATAGGAACAACCTGCTTCAGCCACCACAAGTCTGATTTTGAGTAATATTTAAGTCCCAATGGCGTTGTATCTAACGCCACAAATCCTTTTACCATATCAGGATACAAAGCAGCAAAATGTTGACTTGGATAGCCGCCCATAGACATACCCACTAAAAATGTTTTTTGAATGTTCTCTTTCTGCAATATGCTATGTAATATTTCTGCTGTATCTTGATAAGTGAATTTCTGATATGGTTTCGACAATCCATGCATAGGAACATCCCATAAGATGATTGTGTAATTATCTGAAAAGTAGGGTATCTGCTTTTCAAACATAGTATGGTCTGCGGTTACTCCATGCGTAAAAACAATACAGTCTGATACATTGTCATTTCTGGCAATCCAATAATGTACAGTTCCGCCTTGTGACAAAATTGTTTTATGCTGCATTTTGTTCACACCTCCTGCGTATAAACCTTTTTCCAAAAATCAATTAAAATAATAATTTCTTTCTCAATTTCATCTGGTATAATACAATTTAAACGATATTTTTTCAGCATATATCCATCGACAGCGTAAAAGATTTCAGCATACATTGTTTTTATATCAATATCTTTCCGAAATTTTGATATATCTATTTTCTCAAACACTATCATTTCACTTGCCTTGCTAACATCATTAAAGTTTTCTTGAATGGACTTGTGTATTTCTGGAGCCGTTTCATAATATGCTCTTAGCGAAAAAGCATATAAATGCGGATAATCACGCATAAGCGAACACTTTGATAATAGGCTTCTTTTCAGCATTTCAAAAAAGTCATCTGTTTCCAAAGTTTTGTATTCTGTAACCGCTTTCCTTGTCATCTCAATAGCGTTCATCCACAAGTACATATATAATTCCTTTTTGTTAGTAAAATAGTGAAAAAGCAATGCTTTTGAAATACCGCTCTCGTCTGCAATTTCCGACATTGGGGCTTTTTTATAGCTGTTTTCTGAAAACACTTTGTAAGCAGCGTTTATAATACGCCGCTGTTTTTCTAATGGAAGTTTGAAAAACTTGTCATTCATATACATTCTCCTTATTGACCGCAACGGTTAATGCAAGTATATTATATATCCGTTGACCGTTTTTGAGAAGACTATTGCTAAAATTATAAAGAAAAGCGACAGAGCTTTAACCCTCTGCCGCCATGTTGCCTATGTGAAAATAATTTCCTCGTTCACAATCTTCATTGCACAAGTCCGTATGTTATTGAGCCGTCCGACCCATTCTAAGGCGTTTTCAGCCTTTAGCTGTTCCGTAACGCCCTGCGCCTGCTTCATGCCCTCTATAAGCCGTTCAAAGCGTTCCTGCGCCTGCCTGTCAATGTCGGCAAGATAGGAATTGAGCCTGCCGCTTGTGAGAAGATTGGTGTATGTAACCTTTTGGTACTGCTTCAGATAGTCCATATGCCGCTGTCCCCATATGCCTATCGGCTGTTCTTCTTCATCTGGTAATCTTAAATCTGGAATAAGATACCCATTTTCTTCGTGGTATATGCCGCCTAACTGTTCAAATATTGATTTCATATGCAAAAACTCCTTTTCTGTATGGTTTGGTTTCTGCGGGGTATCTGCAAGCAATGTATCAGCAGGCTGTATGTATATACTGTCTTTAAGTTAAGTAATCCCCGTTTTTCGAATATGTGAGTTTCATGTTCTTCACTCCTTTCCTTTTCTCCATTCTGCACCCCCTCCTGTCTTTTTGCAAGTGTGCGCTCCCGCTCCATTTGCCGCACGCTGCGCTCAATCTGCCGGAGTATGGCTTGAGAGATATCCCCCGTGGCTGTGCCGAGCTGCGTAATCACGGGCAGGGTATTGAAATCCAACACCGGCGCAAAATCCTGCCCTTCAAAATATTCGTCTACCGCATATCCTAAGCGAGTGAGCGCACAGTACCCTACGCTCTGCTCTACCATCTGTTCCAGCCATGTCCGCACGTTCCATTCGTCGTACTCCTCCAATGCACTGCCTGCAAGAGAACCCACGAGCGCGTTCTCATAGTCAGGCAGATTGTCCGCCACAGCGTTGTGGATAACCCCCATGAGCTGGTCGGAAAAGGGAAGCCCTGCATATGCGCTGGTTTCCCCAAAATGGTTTTCCAGCTCCTCCAATACCCGCTCCTCCAGCCATTCCTCCATTTCCCAGAGCCTAAAGGGTATGCCATGCCGGGCGTTGGTGTCGGATACGTCGAACACATAGTTCAAGCTGGGCCGCAGTCCCCTGTCGTCCAGCAAAGCGATACCCCGTGCGCCGCCGTTTACCCAGCGTCCAAACCGCTTATTCCACAGTTCAATGGGTGCGCAGGCTCGCGCGTCCGGCCGCTGGGCATGGATCAACACCTGTTCATGGAATGGATATTTGTATAACCATGCTGCGGAGCTTAAAAACCCCTGCCAGCTCTCTATGGAATACGTCAGTTTCCCCGTGGCCTCTGTTGCAAGCTGGGATATCTTTTGTAACTTGGCCGCCATGTTTCACCTACCTTTCCGGCTCATGCCTGTGTTTCTTTTGTTCTATTTGCCTGATACGCTCTTTTGCCCAAACAGGAACATACTCGGGCTTTATGATTCCAAGCACATCGGTACGGTCATAGCGCATTTCGCGCCCATCATAGATGTTTACTGCATAAATGGACTGCCCGCGGGAGTTCGGATTGCAGCCATTACCACCTGTCGCACGGCAGAGCTGATAATCCACTGTCCGTTTATCCCGCTGCAAGATATCTGCGCGGATGACGATAAGCTGACCTTCATAATTCTCGCTCTCACTGCCGGGGATACATTCATCTGGCGTATATGTTACATAAATACCGCGCTTCCTCTGTTCCGTAAGAGATAATTCTGCTTCTTTGCGGATACGTTCTGCGTATTCCCGCATAGCCTCGGCATAGTTATTCGTGCCGACACAGCTATGGTACTCCTCGAATCCAAAGAGAGGAGAAATACTACAAAAGCCTATCATGTACTTAAAATCAGCTTTTTCATTTGCGCCGAATACAATCTCCTTGCCGTTGATGTAGAAAGAGGATTCTATCTCATAGGTATCTACCATCCGTTTTTCCTCCATACGCATACCTCCTGTTTTCCTGTCATCTCGCATATTCCTGTTCCGGCTTTTGACGCCCGCTCTCTCTTTTGGATATTTCCCATACGCTCTCGCTCTTTGCTCCAAGAACCGTTCCTTCCGCTTTTTCTTCCAACAAAGTTACCTCCTTTTCATCCGTTCTTCCTCTGCAAATCTCCACTCCAGTTGTTCTACTGTCCAGTTCTTCCTGTTTTCCTTCATTCCTTTTCTCCTGCTGCCCAGCGCAAAGCCGCCTTCTTCATCTGTTCTCCCATGCCTCCCGGTACAAAGCCGCCAACGCTCTTTGCCGGAAAATGTTGTCCGGTTCAGACGCAAGCCTTCCCTGCACATATAGCACCGCCCGAATTTCCGGCGCTGTGATTCCCCGTATGGCTGCCAGCTCATCCGGCGTTACCGTCAGTAAATCCCACGGGGAATATCCCGCTTCCGTAAATATCCGCAACAACCGCTGTTCAAACCGTTCTCTTTCCATTCGTTCTCTCTCCTTTCACGCAAAAGGGGCGGCCATTCCGCCACACGATCACCGTTCCATCTCTATGGTATTTTTCTTCTTTGCAGGAATACACAGGCACATCTCCCCCGCATACTTTTGGGAATACTTTTCTATCTGCTCCTTTGTCAGAGAAGTGAAATTTTCTTCTCCCAGGCCAGCTAAAAAGAATGTGCCGTGTATCAGGTCATACGGTTCCCCAGCTTCATCTCTGAGGAAACGATTTGGCGATAGTCCAATCATCTTCCCTTCGTCATTACAAATCAGCGCCACTTCATCTTCAAAGGGATAGACCGCCTGTATCGTGCCGCCTACAACCGCCTGCATACTCTCCAAGCTGCCGTCAATTTCCCTGACTTTTGGCCGCTTCATAGGCTCTACGATCAGTATTTTCATCTTTTTGTCTGTCATGTTTTATCCTCCGTTTGTCATCGTTTCTGCTCTTTCCTGTTTCACCGTCCGCAAGAAGAATCTTCTTTGCGGGCAGTAAAGTTTTCGGGTAGTAGTAAAGGGTTGGGGGTGTGGGGGAAGGGGAAAACGCGCTCCAGCTCTCCCTGACCCCTTAAAAATGGGTAGACCTCCCCCTTGGTGTACCATTTCCATGTAAAATATCAGTCCACCCGCCAAAAACAGGCGTAGCATAGCCGTTCACTTTTCCCTTGTTTTACGTTCTTCTTCCAGATATCACGCACCTTTTCAGCCTGCATTTCTTCGCCTTTTTATTGTAATACAGGCAAGATGGGCAATCTCGTTTTTTCTCTTCCCGGTCAAACCCCGGTATCTGCTTCATCATCCGCTCGTATTCCCTGTATTTTCCCTCTGTAAAGTACATCCTGCCTCCT
>Ga0137297_10705_pt1 | contig 23179 bp, 16 predicted proteins | sample RamsorincwithD2O_FD_97191 | JGI IMG/M metagenome (GOLD analysis project Ga0137297, IMG submission 97191) | Mouse cecal microbial communities from Vienna, Austria - Mucin amended with D2O | ecosystem: Host-associated > Mammals > Digestive system > Large intestine > Cecum | place: Austria: Vienna... | reverse complement strand
TTACACCAGATGCTGAAAAGGCTGCAATAGCAAAGGCAGAAGCGGAATTCATGGAGAAAGAAATGAAGAAGCTTCAGAATAAGTTCCAGAAGGAAAAGGAAATGATTCATGCTCAGTTTGTAGCAGAGCAGGCTCCACAGTACGCTGCAGAAAGAGAGGTACAGTAGTTATGGGTAAGGTTATTGTTATTGGATCACAGAAGGGTGGCGTGGGTAAAACCACGACCACTCTGAACCTGGCATATTCTCTTCATAGTATGGGAAAGAAGGTGCTGACGATTGATTTTGACAGTCAGGCGAATCTTACGACCTGTTATGGAGTGGAAGATACAAATGAACTGGATTATACAATTGGTCATTTGATGATGGCACAGATTGCAGAGGATGTTCCGGAATGCCTGAAAGCTTTTATTCAGAGTAAGGACGGAGTGGATTTCATTTCTTCATCAATCTATCTGTCAGTGGTGGATGCGAAGCTTAGAACGGAAATGGGAGCTGAGAGGATGCTTGCAGAGGCTCTGGAGCCGATTAAGGACAGATATGATTATGTGCTTATTGATACTTGCCCTTCGCTTGGAATGCTTACTATCAACGCACTGGCGGCAGCAGATGAGGTCATAATCACAGTGAATCCTCAGCTTTTGGCGATGATGGGTTTGCAGGATTTCTTAAGGACAGTCAGCAAAATAAAGAAGCGCATCAATCCCACGCTTACTATTGCAGGTATTCTGCTTACTATGTGCGAGAGTAGAACCACACTTTGTAAGGTGCTGACAGAGGAAGTGACCGGAAGCTTTCAGGGACAGATAAGAATCTTTGAAAATAGGATACCAGCTACGGTAAAGGTGGGAGAGAGCATTTATTATTCCATGCCGATTGCGCTATACAGTAAAAATGCATCTGCAGGAATCGCATATAGAAAATTTGCAAAGGAGCTGATTGCTTATGAAGGCTAATAATAAAAGAAAAGTATTTGGTGACGCAGTGGATTTGTTGATGGATGAAATCGAGGAGAGAGATGTACCAAGAGGGATTCAGATGATTCAGATTAAGAATATTCAGCCATTTCATGACCATCCGTTTCATTTATATGAGGGAGAACGTATGGAGGATATGATTGCAAGTGTAAAGGAACATGGCATTCTAAATCCGGTAATCGTACAGAAGATTGATGGCGGATATGAAATGCTTTCCGGGCACAACAGAATGAATGCAGCAAAGCTTGCCGGATTGAAGGAAGTGCCGGCTATTGTGAAAACGGATTTGTCCGAGGAAGAGGCTTATGTATATGTGATTGAGACCAATCTGATGCAGAGGTCCTTTTCGGATTTACTGATATCGGAAAAGGCAGCAGTGCTCAAAGCGAGATATGAGAAGGGAGCCTGCCAGGGCAAGAGAAATGATATCATGCGTGAGATTGCACGTCTTGAAGGGAAGGAAGGGGATTTAACTTCTGGTCACGGTGACCAGAAGTTGACCACCAGAGATTCTATTGGTAAAGAATATGAATTGTCCGGAAGTTCTGTTGGTAGATTGCTGAAGCTGAACGATCTCATCAAACCATTTAAGGATATGGTAGACAGAGGTGCCCTTTATACAAAGGTTGCTCTGCAGTTGGCATTCCTTCCGGAGGAAGAACAGAATATGGTGTTAAATGTGATGCAGGAAAAGAAAACCAAGGTTACGATTGATATGTTAATGAAGCTTCGCAGCCATTCTGGAGCTTTGACGGATGCAATGGTAAGGCGGTATCTCAGTACGGAGCCGGTAAAAAAGAAATGCTATAAGGTGCCTGCAAGAATTGTAGAAAAATACTTTGTTGGAATGGATCCCAATAAGGTGGACAGTATTGTAGAGCAGGCATTGGAAGCCTGGTTCCATAAAGGGAAGGATGGTGCCGATGTTTGATGAAAGTAGCCTTAAGAAAATCGATTCGGAGTACTTCAATATCATTCTGATGGATGAAAGAGATATCACCATTCAGAGCCGGAATACGGGTCATTACTGGTACCTGCATTGTACGGAGTATCCTACAGAGCAGTCGCTCATCATATTTCATAAACATTTATTCAAGTGTCCGTATCATCAGCATGGCAGAGCCAATACTCTGAACCAGGCAGTGAGAAGTATAAAGGGGCATGATAAATATCAGTTAGAAGTTAGAAAGTGTGTATAACCTAAAAATAGCAGCGGTATCTTCGGGGTGAGGATGCCGCTGCTTTCGGGTTAAGTCAGAGACTTATTCGCCGAAATAAAGTTTCTTAGCGAGTTCCTGTGCAGCCTTGATATCAGCGTAGCCCTGTGATTTGCCGAGGTGCAGTGCTTCGAGAATCTGACCTTTGGTATAATCTTCACAGATGAGATCCAGGATGCGACCGTACTTCGGATTGATGGTATGTACCTGTTTAATGAGGTCATTGATAATCACACGAAGCAAAACGGTTTCTTCGAGATTCTCAGTTGAAGCAGGTTCAAAACCTTTGCCATCTTCTGATGCTGCTTCTTCCAGGAACTGATCTAAGGAAAGTGCATCGTCAGTATGGAAGGATGCGAAGTATTCGCGTACATCACGATAGAAGGCTTTGATGGATGCTTCTTTTGCCTCAATTGCTACCGGTGCAAAGGCAACAAGGACTTTGTTTGGTCCGATGTGCCAGGTCTCAAGGTTGTCTCGGCACATATTGAAGTGCTTGACCATTTCCCAGTCTACACGAATCGGTACCAGGCATTCGCCCTGGTGCAGTGGGAGATTGTTATAACTGCGACGGTTATCGTAGTTGTGGTTGTCGTTGATTGACTTAGTATTTTCATTATTTACCATTCGATTGTCTCCTTTCGGCTGTTAAACCGAAGCGGAGATAACCGGTATGGTTGCCAGTTCTAATTGTCATAGATGGTCACCTCATGCGGATTTCTCCGCTTCATTCCGGTGACCAGCCGTTCGCAGCTGGCACTCCATTTATTTGTATCGCTGTAGCAGCAACTGCGAACGCACCTCCGTGGCCACAGAGAAGGTGAGTTGATGCTACAGTAGACAGTTTCTTATCATGTCCAGGACATTTTTGTGTGAAAGACCGGGTAATTTATCTTGATGCCTTGTTTTATTCGTAATTGCTGTGTATAATAAATAGGAATAACTATGAGTTGACCCGAATGAGTGTTACATCAAAAAGGCAATACAAGATAAGTACATCAGTGCTTGTCCACATTTATATTGTAGTCTGGGAACGAGAATTTTTCGTGGACTGGAAGATGGACAAGCCTTAGACAATATAGGACAAATTCCAGACAAGACGGACAGAAGATAAACAGGGAGGGTACTGAATGAAGTTATGTGATTTTTGCGCTCCGTTTTACTCGACAACTAAATCAAAATGCGGCATAAGAGGGAAGACGTCGCAGCCTGCCATAGCAGAGTTCTTTGTAGGAACTTCGTTGGGTGATTTCGCAAAAATTGAACTTGTTTTCTCTGATGACCTGTTCCGCAAGTGGTTTAAGGGAGAACGAGAGCCGAAGGCAGAATTGTGGACCAAAGTTGCGGAGGTATATGATGAGACACGCTTTTCAAGAGCTGTTTCATCAAAATTGAATGAAGAAGCTCTTACGGATTTGTTGGTAGCATTTGGGATTAAAGTGGATGAGAAGACTGTGGCTGATAAATTCGCGTTTTCTGCTGCATTGACGAAACAGTTCGGTGCTATTGCCAGGGGTAACGGTGAAGCAGACGATATTGTTAAGGAAATCTATGTTCAATATTTGAAGGTTAAAGATTTTCCTGACTATGTGACAAAATCGCAAGCAAAATACTCAAAATTAAAGACGCTCCTCTATTCGTCAGAGGAACGCCTGTTTGAAGAGTTTTTTGTTTGTAATACCATTAGTAGAGCGCCAGCACGATATCATCGGCTCCGTGATGATATGAAAATTGAGAACGTAACACTTGAGAAACTGGAAAAGACTTCTTCCTTCACTATGCTGGTGGGAATGGGTGGTATTGGTAAGTCTATGATGATGCGCCATCTGTTCCTTACATCTATTGATAAATATGCGCAGACTGGAAAACTTCCAATTTTAGTGACATTAAGAGAGTTCGGACTGGATAATAACGACCTGTTCAACGTGATTGTTGATTCTGTACATAGGTTTGATATTACTTTTTCAGCTGCACATGTTCACAAACTCATGACAGAGGGTAAATGTCAGCTATTGTTGGATGGCCTTGATGAGATTAAGGCCAGTGATATGGATGTATTTCAACGTCAACTCGATGCACTTATAGACAGATATCCTAAAAACCAGTATGTGATGTCAACACGTAAGTTTTCTTCGTTTGTTGAGTTGTCCAGATTTACTGTTTTGTTTATCATGCCATTTAATAATGAACAGGCGCTGGAGCTGATTGACCGTCTGGAGTATTGTCCGGAGGAACCAAAGTTGAAGCAACAGTTCCGTGAACGTCTGGTTAGCGACTACTTCAAGAGCCATGCAGAGTTTGTAACTAATCCATTGCTTTTGACATTGATGCTGATGAGTTACCATCGCTTCGCAGATGTACCAGAAAAGAAATATCTTTTCTATGAACAGGCATACCAGACACTTTTGCAGAGACATGATTCAGACAAGTTGGCATATAAGCGTGTATTCCACAGTGTGAAAGATCCATCTGACTTCACATTAGTGTTTCGTGAATTCTGTGCAAAGTCCTATAGAAAAGGTGATTATGAGTTTAGCCATAATAAATTTGATGAGTACTTTAGCAAATTGAAAATGTTGGCTCGTATGGACCCGGACATGATGAAACTTGACAACTTCTTATTTGATGTATGTCACAGTGCCTGTCTCATGTATGAAGAAGGTCAGAATTATCACTTCCTGCACAGATCTTTTCAGGAGTATTTCTTTGCAGATTACTACTCTCGACAGGACGACACCACATTGATGAAGCTGGGCAGCTATATCGATACAGCAGACCAGATTCTCTTCGATGAAGGCAGTGCATTTGATATGCTGTATGACCTTGCACAAGACAAGGTTGAAAGATTTATTATCATGCCGTTCTTGGCTTCTATTTATGATAATGAAGGCGATGAAGATAAATATTGGTTGTTCCTGACCAAAGGCTATGATTTTTGGATATACCAGATTTACCGAGAAGACCTCATCGAAGATGCAAGAGCAAAGTATAACATCCACGAGCGTCATGGTATGATTCGTTATGAAAATTCTCCATCTTCCGTGATTCTTTCTTTGGTACTTAAAGTCATTGGTGCGGATCTGCAGTTTAAGACAGAAAAGCCCGGAACGGATTTGATGTACGATGACTTGATTTGTGAGAGACTTTACGGAGAACTGCTGAAAGGCGGAGGCGGCAGTGGAAATACTGTCATTATGCCATTTATGCGTGTACCTGAAGAACTTATCAACGACCCAGAAAGATTTAAAGATTCTAAACTTGCAGAACGTCTTGTTCTTGATGCGGATGGAAAACCTGTCGAATTTGGATATATATACGCATTCAATTATGAATTAGCGATTACTGATCCTGATAAGTATTCAGCGATGAAAATATTCTGGGAAAAGGAAACATGCCCGGCAAGAAATCTTTACAATAGAGTTGCAAAATATTATCAGATGCTAAAAGAAAAGTATGAACATGCCAATGAACTGGACGACGATGATTTTTAATAGGAGCGAGGTGCCACATGGAAGGAAATAAAACACCAGAACTGGAAAGATGGTTTAGTCTTGAAGAAATCTCAAAACATCTTGGAGTGAGCAAAGACACTATCCGTGGCTGGATTAAAAAAGACACTATCCCATATTATAAAGTGGGAAGACAATATAAATTTAAGGTATCAGAAGTGGATGCGTGGATTCATAGTGGTGAGAGCGCAGACGCAGACAAATAATACTTTCATATAGAAGGAGACCGAAAATGGGCAAAATTATTCATTCCCGCTCGGTGTCCGGCTCGGAATACGCAGGACTACTTAAGCCAATAATATATTGTTGCCCAGACAAAGCGACGCTTGATAGCGCAGTGCCATTGAATCACGCTCTGGCCGAAAAACTATCAGCACTCAAGCCAAAGCGACGAACGATGCGATTGGCCACATGCTTTGAGGAAATCCTGAAAACGCTACCGGACAATGCAGTGATAAAAGATTTTGATGTAATGTTTAACCCGGATTATAAAGTAGATGTGCTGAGAATCATGGCAGATGCATGTAAGAGAAAACCGTTCAGTATCATCTGGCCCGGAAAATGTGAGGATGGCAGGCTGTTCTACGCTGAGGACGGCTACCCGGATTTCAAGGCATTCAGCGTAGAAGAATATGATGTGACATGCATCATCCAAGGAGGAAGAAAACCATGAAATATTCTCAATTGATAAGCTTCAATCCAATTGAAGATGTTATCCAGCTTGTAACGGCTGGAAATAAAGATAAGGCCCGTGAGTATGTAAAAACCTATGTTATGTCTGACTCGATGGCTGACGCTCTGCAGTCTCCGATGATTGACCAGCTTCAAATGGACGAAGTGGTTGACAACAAGGGCGTGTTGGTAGTTGGTAACTATGGCACCGGTAAATCTCACTTGATGTCTGTTATCTCTGCTATTGCAACAGATGCAGATAATCTGCAGTACCTACAGAATAAGAAGTTCGCCCAGCAGATGGAGCCTATTGCTGGTAAATTTGAAGTTCTGCGTATCGAGATCGGCGGCGTTGTTATGCCTCTGTACGATGTTATCATGGGGTATGTTCAGGATGACTTTGATAACCGTGGTATCGATTTTGAAGTGCCTGACTACAACAGCGTAAAGAGCCTGAAGACCGTTATTCAGAATATGATGATGGCCTTCTCCGAGAAGTATCCTGATAAAGGTTACTTGATCATTGTCGACGAGTTCCTTTCTTATCTGTCTTCCCGTGATGAGAGAGAAATCGTTCTCGACCTTGAGTTTTTCCGTGCCCTCGGTGAAATGTGTTCCAAGTCCAAGCTGCGTGTCGTTTTTGGTATGCAGGAGAAGATTTTTGACAATCCTCGCTTCAGCTTTGTTGCTGACACACTGAAACACGTTAGTGACCGTTTCACCCAGCTCATCATTACAAAGGAAGCTACTTCTTATGTTGTGTCCGAGCGTATTCTGAAGAAAACACCGGAGCAGAAGGCGATGATCCGCAAGCACCTCGAACAGTTCTGCGGCCTTTACACCGGTATGTCCTCCAGATTGGAAGAATTTGTAGACCTGTTCCCGATTCATCCGTCTTACATTGATGTATTTAATAAAATTTACCTGATAGAAAACCGCCACATCCTGAAGAATATCTCGGTAACCATCAAAGGTATCTTTAATACTGAGGTCCCCCAGAATGCACCGGGCATCATTTCCTTCGATGACTATTGGCCTGCAATCAAGTCCAATGGTTTGCTGAAAAGTGATGTGACCATTAGCCGTGTTGTAAATGCCAGCCAGCAGCTGGAAGATATCATCAACCGTGCATTCCCTAAGCCTGTGTACAAGCCTTTGGCGACAAAGATTATCTATGCCCTGAGCGTACACAGACTTACTACAAATGGTCTGGATGTACAGTTTGGTTTGACTGCCGAGAATATGAAAGACGATCTCTGCTTGCATCTGCCGATGCCGGAAGAGGATGCTGACTTCTTGCTGTCTCTGGTAAAAACCACGCTGCGTGATATTATGACCACCGTTTCCGGCCAGTTTATTATCTATAACGATGCCAACAGCCAGTATTACATCGACGTGGATAAGGTCGTAGACTATGATGAGAAGATTAAACAGAAGGCTTCCATTATGGCAGACGGTGAGCTGAACCGTTATTTCTATGATGTTGTGTATCGCTGCTTGGAGTGGGACGCAAAGCAGTATGTTACCAACTTCAATATTTACGAATATGACCTGAACTGGGACTCCCACAGTATCTTCCGTGAAGGCTACCTGTTTATGGGCCTGCCGGGAGAGCGTAGTACTGCCCAGCCGGAGCGTGATTTTTACATCCACATCATGCCTCCGTATGACGAAAACGGCAGTCGTGTGCAGAACCTCCCTGACGAAGTATATCTGTACTTCAAGTCCTCTGATGAGTTCCGTGAATTTATGGGCCTCTATGCTGCTGCACAGAGCCTTGCGCAGATTAGTGAAGGCAAGGATAAGGATGCATATCTGAACAAGGCCAATATGCTACGCAAGCGCCTGATCAAGTATCTGAGCGAAAACAAGAACACTTGTTTCGATGTGCTGCATAAGGGCCAGAAGCGTCAGATGATTGAAGTCCTGAGAGGTCGTTATAACCGTGATATGACCTTTAAGGATACTATCGACCTTGCAGCATCTCTGTGCTTCGATGAGTATTTCTGCAGCAAGTACCCGGACTTCCCAGTTATGAAGACCAAGATTACTCGCCGCAATATGGCTGACTGCGCTCGTGCAGCTTTCGACCATTTCGCAGGTAGAAAGACTCAGCAGTCCACTCTGATGCTTCAGAGCTTTGGCATTCTGGATGGCGACAAGATTCGTCCGGAAGGTTCCAAGTATGCGGCTTACTATATTGACCAGATTCGTAATTTGCCGCCTCAGGGTGTTCTGAACTACTCCGACATCTTCCAGCCTCGTTTTATGGAGATGTATATTGACAAGAAGTTCAAGATTGAGTTCATTTTCACTCCTATCATCTTCTTGTCTATGGTATATGGCGGCTATGTCGTTATTACCACAAAGGACGGAAAGACCATCACGGCTTCTAATCTGGACCAGATTCCGAAGACCAGCGTTATGGATCTGTACGAATTTAAGTACCTGTCCAGACCGGCTCAGATTTCTATGGCCGAGCTGAAAAAGTTGTTTGAAGTGCTGGATATCAATCCTGCGCTGCTGGACAATCCAAATGACCGTGAAAAAGGTGTGGCCCAACTGCTTTCCAAAGCACGGGAGCTGGCAAACACTGCCGTACTTGCTGCTAACAAGCTGAACAACAGCTTCGATTTGTGGGGAGAACCTTTAGCAAACGCAGCAGAAGTAATGATGCTGCAGAAGGCTTGCACTGCTGTAAGAGATGAGTTCAGTAATTATCAGGCGAAGTTCAATACTCCTGCTAAGCTAAACAACTTTAGTCTCTCTATGGAGCAGGTTGACACGCTGGCCGGTCAGATTGTGCAGATGATGAAGATTCCGCAGTTAGTGGAGTTCAAGTCTGGCTGCGCTGACATCGTTTCCTATATCGCAAACATTGAGTATATTGATCTGGGCGAAGTGTTCAAAGCCGAAGTGGATGCTGCCAAAGCAGAGTTCCGTTCTATCCGTGATAGCATTATGGATGGCGTTTCCGGTGAAACTGCTGCCCAGAAGGTCGATGCAGGCCTATCCAAGGTGAAGGCAAAATACATCGACATCTACTTCGAAAACCATAAAAAGAAGAGATTGGACATCACCGATGCCCAGCGCAGAGGAAAGATTCAGGAAGGGCGTGCATTGGCTTGTTTGCGTAAGCTGCGTTCTATCGAAATCCTGTCTGCTGCCAAGCTGACTGATATTGAAACCGAGATGTCCGGCATCAAGGTTTGCTACGAGCTGACGCCTGAAGAACTGAAGTTTACCCACATTTGTTCGCACTGCCGTTACCACCTTGGCGATAAGGTGAAGAATGTCTACGGTGTGCTGGATAATCTGGAAAGCCGTATCGATGATTTGCTAGCTGAGTGGACTAAGACTCTGCTGGATACTATCTCTGACCCGATTGTCGCAAGCCAGAAGAAGTTCCTGTCTGCAGAACAGCAGCAGGCTATCGATGACTTTATCGCCAGCGGCACTTTACCGAAACGTGTGGATGACTTCTTTGTCAAGGCCATCAATGCACTGCTGAAAGGCTTTGAACCAGTGGTTATCGATACCGACGATCTGATGTCAAAACTGGAGCAGATGCCTCCGATGGATGAAGCATCTTTCAAGGCAAAGGTAAACGAGCTGATTTCTGCCTATACCAAGGGCAAGGATGCTGGGAAATTGCGCATTGTTGTAAAGCGCAAAGAAAGCGAGGCATAATTTGAAAGGATATATAGCAATATCAAGCGACGCTTGGTGCAACTATTTGAAATCAATTCAATCGGATAAAGCGGTTTTTTGGAGAAAAAAGACAGCATTTAAAGCGTTACAAGAAGGTGAATACTTTTACTTTCTTAACAGAAAAGCTGTTGATGGAATGAGATTTGTTGTGGGCAGAGGAAAGTACGCAGGAAGAAGCGTACTTTCACCCCATAAAGCTTGGGAGGAATATAAGCAGACTCTCGGTTGCCAAGAAGAAATCGAGTTCATTCAAAGTATCCGGTCAATCTACAAAACAGACGATGTTGAACTTGGATGTATCGTGTTAAATGAGGTGGAGTTTTTTGAAATTCCAGTAAATCTGGGAGAGTGCGATATTGATTTCTCACCGTACATAGTGTCTGGCAGAACTATCACAAATGATGAGTGTATACGGTTAAATGAAAAGTTAGAGAGGAGCGCGTAGGATGGAACCACGTAAATTGACAATAGAAGATATTGATAAGGTGCGCCACTTTGAAGGATTTCCTGCTGGCTCGGACGAAGATATCATCGCTCTTTCGGATGCACCTTACTATACGGCATGCCCAAATCCTTTTATAAGTGAGTTTGTGAAGAATTACGGTGTGCCGTATGATGAAGAAACAGATGAGTATAGTTGTGATCCATTTGCTTCAGATGTAAGCGAAGGAAAAAGTGATCCCATATATATGGCGCACAGTTATCATACAAAAGTGCCCTATCGTGCCATTAAGAGGTATATCCAGCACTATACTAAGCCCGGCGATATTGTGTTGGATGCTTATTGTGGTACTGGAATGACGGGGGTGGCTGCACAATCGTGTAAAAACGTTGACGATGTAATGTCTCTTTTTAACATGGGTGAAAACATCGAAGGAGCAAGAAAAGTAATACTGAATGATTTATCTCCGGTGGCAACTTTTATCGCATACAATTGCAACAGAGAAGCAAAAGCATATGAATTAAGTGAGGAATTAGACGCGTGGCTCACTGAAGTGCAGGAACGGGTAGGATGGGTATATAAAACCTCACATGATTCTCAGCATGAAGGAAATATCAGTTATTCTGTCTGGAGTCAGGTGGTACTTTGTCCAAATTGTGGACAAAGCATGCTTTTCTATGACTTGACCACAGCTCCTGGAGTTAAACCTAAGGATAGAGAAGTAAAATGTCTTCATTGTGGAATGAAGGGAGATAAGGCGGATTTTATTAAGAGTATGCAGCCTGTATACGACAATATTTGTGGTGAACAGGTTGATCGTATCGAAAGGAAACCTATTAAAATATTCTATTCCTTTGCAGGTAAAACATACGAAAAAGAGCCAGATGAAATCGATATTCAGCTGTTGGAAAAAATAGAACAGTATCCAGCTAAGTGGTACCCAACTGAAAAAATGATGTTTAAAGGTAGTGAATGGGGCGAATTCTGGAGAGCTGGATATCACAACGGAATTACCAGAGTTCATCATTTTTATACCAAGAGAAACTTAATTGTTTTATCAGAATTATTTGATTCGGCAAAAAAATATAAGTATTGTAGCATTATGAGGGAGTTAATAATTGCTTCTCTCCCAAGGGCATCAATTCGTAATAGATTTATGCCAGAATATGCTACCAGACATGTCGGCACATTATCCGGTACGCTTTATGTTCCCCCTATGTTTGAAGAGAATAATTTGATTGAAGCTATTAGGGGTAGATCGAAAAAGATTCTTACGGCATGTTCTGATTTGTCTTGCCGTAGTGAGGACTATATTATTTCCACAGGAAGTATCACACAGTTGCCGATTGAAGATAATTGTGTAGATTACATCTTTACGGATCCACCGTTTGGGAATAATTTGATTTATTCTGAATTGAATTTTATTTCTGAATCATGGCTTGGAGTTTACACAAACAGCGCACCAGAATCTATTGTTTCCACTTCTCAAGGAAAAAATGTTGATGACTACAAAGAATTAATGAAGCGCGGTTTTAATGAATATTTTCGTGTGTTAAAACCCAACCGATGGATTACTGTTGAATTTCACAATTCTCAAAATGCTGTATGGAATGCCATTCAAGAGGCAATCCAAGCGGCTGGCTTTGTAATCGCTGATGTTCGAGTTCTGGATAAGAAAAAAGGTACCACAAAACAGCTGAGTTATGCGATGGCGGTAAAGCAGGATTTGGTTATTTCTGCATATAAGCCTAAGAATAGCTTTAGAAGTGAACTTACAAGTAAAGCAGGCACAGAAGAAACAGCGTGGCTTTTTGTAAGACAGCATCTTGAAAAAATGAATTCCGTAATAATAAAAGACGGAAAGATAGAGATAGCATCAGAGCGTCAAGCTCATTTGCTGTTCGACCGAATGGTAGCTTATCATGTTATGAATGGTATTCCTGTTCCTATTGATGCAACAGATTTTTATCACGGACTGGATGAAAAGTTTATCAAACGTGATGGAATGTATTTTTTGGCAGACCAGGTTAATGAATATGATACGGCAAGAATTAAAACTGAAGTAGAGAACATCCAATTTAGCTTGTTTGTAACAAATGAAAAGACAGCCATATCTTGGCTGTATCAACAGCTTAGTGAAGCGGTTTGTGGACCTCAAACCTACGCTGAGCTGCAGCCGAAATTTATGCAGGAAGTAAAGTCTGTTGATAAATTTGAAGATATGCCTGAATTGTCTGTTCTGCTGGAAGAAAATTTCCTTCAGGATGAGAATAGCCGTTGGTATGTCCCTGATATCACTAAGGAAGGCGATGTGGCTAAGCTGCGTGAGAAAAAACTGTGGAAGGAATTTGAAGGTTACATGAATTCCAAGGGCAAGTTGAAGCTGTTCCGTTCGGAAGCTATCCGTGTCGGCTTCTCTCGCCTCTGGAAGGACAAGAACTATCAGGCGATTGTTGATATCGCAGAGCGCCTGCCTGAGCAGACCATTCAGGAGGACGCAAACCTGCTGATGTACTACGATATCAGCTTGAGCAGAGTATAAACAAAAGAAGGTGTACAGAATGCTAAATACCGGCGATTTCGCTTTTGATACAGTAGCTGGTGCCAATGTGCAGATACTGGAGAGGATTGAAATGTGGGGATACACTTCCTACAAGGTTTTCAATCCTGCAACAGGCCGTGTGTATAAGGCAACGGAAGAACAATTGAATACAAGCGGCAGCACGATCCAGTACGATGAGAACTACCTGCGCTATGTGGCTCTGCTATCGAAAATCAAAAACGAGACCGCTGGTGGATTTCTGTCTGCTCTGGCAAGCGGAATTATCCCGCTGCCACATCAGCTCCATGTGCTGAACCGTGCAATGGAGACAAACAATATCCGTTACATACTTGCTGACGAAGTTGGTCTCGGTAAAACTATCGAGGCTGGTATGATCATAAAGGAATTAAAGAGCCGTGGGCTTGTTCAGCGTGTTCTGGTTGTTTGCCCGACTGGTCTGGTTACGCAGTGGGCATCGGAAATGCAGGAGAAGTTCCATGAGAAATTCCATGTGATTTTACCGTCAGATTACGACACAATTCGACGATTGACGGATGAGGAGGATGTCTATGGTCAGTATGATCAAGTTATCTCCCCGATGGACTCCATCAAGCCTATCGAAAAACACGCTGGTTGGACGGATGAGCGTGTAGAAAAATATAACGAGGAACGCATCTATTCCATCATCAACAGTGGCTGGGACCTTATCATCATCGATGAGGCGCACCGTGTTGCCGGTTCCTCTGGTGAGGTTGCTAGATATAAGCTGGGCTATCTGCTGTCACAGGCCAGTCCTTATCTGCTGCTTCTGTCTGCAACACCTCACAACGGTAAGACAGAGCCGTTTCTGCGCCTTGTACGACTGTTGGATGAAGAGGCATTCCCTAACTCCAAGTCTATCGTAAAAGAGCAGGTGGCTCCGTATCTGATTCGTACTGAGAAGCGAGAGGCCATTGACAATAACGGCAATCTGCTGTTCAAAAATCGTATCACGCACCTTGTGGAGCTGCAGTGGGATGAGCGTCACACATTCCAGCGAGAATTGTATGAGCTGGTTAGCTCCTATGTTTCAACTACTTATGACAAGGCGAAGCGCAATCGCAAAAAAAATATGTGTCTTATTTTTCTGTTGATTATCATGCAGCGCATGGTTACTAGCAGTACGGCAGCAGTGCGCCAGAGCCTTGAGCGCCGCTTGGAGGCACTGAAATCCCAGAATATACATATTGGCTCTTTGACCGAAGCGGATCTGGCTGAAATGGAAATTGAGGACGATGTTGCTGAAGCACTCGAAGCAATGTCGCTCAACCTGTCTGAGGAAATCGCAGAGCTGGAGCATATTATTGCCGTGGCAAAACAGGCCGAGTTCCAGCACCCGGATGTGAAGGTGGAACGCCTTGTAGACACCATCGACGAAATCCTCAGCGAAGACCGGAACCAGAAGATTATTATTTTCACCGAGTTTGTTGCCACACAGAAATATCTGCAACAGCTCCTTGAGAATAGAGGCTTTAATGTTTCCGTGCTTAACGGTAGTATGAATATTGATGAGCGTAACGAAGCGTTACAGGAATTCAAGACTAAAACCAGCATCTTTATTTCCACAGATGCCGGTGGTGAAGGTCTGAACTTGCAGTTCTCCAATATCATCATCAACTACGACCTGCCGTGGAATCCGATGAAAATCGAACAGCGCTGTGGCCGTGCCGACCGTATCGGCCAGCAGCGTGATGTTCATATTTATAACTTTATTGTTGGCGATACGGTTGAGAACCGTGTTCGTGAATTGCTGGAAGAGAAGCTCTCGGTTATCTTCAAAGAGCTGGGCGTCGACAAATATTCAGATGTTCTGGACAGCGAAGTAGCGGAGTTGGATTTTACCGAGGTCTATATGAACTCCATTGGAAGACCGTCTTCTGTGGAACGAAATATGCATCCTGTTGAAGCAGAGGTTAAGCAGCAGGTAGCAAATGCCCAGAAGTACAAGGATATCATCCGTGAAGAGAAAGATCTGACGCAGCTGGTCGGCACCGAGTCCAGCTTCGATGTAGATGCTGCACTCAGACAGATGCTGGCCTATTATGAAAGCTGGCAGGGCCGTGATATTTACTTGATTGATCGCATTGGCATCAACGACGAGGAAATCATCCAGCACCTGCGTACTGAAATTATGCAGGACAGAACTTCGCAACTTATGTCGGTTGGCATTAAGAATTTTCCGAATGAGGCTGGTTACTTCATGCTGTGGGAGCTGTCTATCTCCGAGGAAGAAAGCGGCAAGCGCATAATCCCTATTTTCGTCAATGAAAAGTTCCTGCTCCGTCCGATGGCTGGAAAACGTATCATGGATGTTTTCCTTGATGGTACCAGCGGATTGACTGTTGGTTCCGCACCGAATATTACGGAAGCGGAATACCAGCAGCTCGAAAAACTGAGTATGGATTTTGCCTACGACACTTTCGTTGAACTGAAAGAGAAGCAGATCCAGCTCAATCAGGAAAGTTACAATAAATATATGTATGCCCTGAAGCTCCGTGAAGAGTCAGCAGGACATATTGGTATCGAAAATATCCGTCGTTCCAGACTGGCAAAGCTGGCACGAGAGAAGGCTTCTATTGAGGCCGAATATAAAAAAGGAAGCCAGATTTACCCTGACTTCCGCTTGATGATTCTTATAAGATTGGAGGCGTAACAGATGTTCGGGGACTATGTGTTTGAGAAATCTTCTGCGCAATACACAGATAAAATCCTGCTTCTGGATGACGAGAATCTGAACAGCCGAGCAAATTATATATCTGCATTCTCAGCACATGGTTTTGAAATCGTGAGATACACCGACGATCTTACCTTCAGAATTGAGTATGAGAAGAAATTAAAAACCTCTGGTGAAAAGATGGCGATCATTGCCTACACCGAGCAGTATATTCCTTATGATGTGCATCGTAGACTTTCGGCTTATATGGTTTCGCTTGAGAAGCTGTTTCCTAAACTACACACGGCAACACTGAGGAATATGGACAAAGCTGGCCTTGACCTCTTGTGCGCAGTCTATCCTACAAATTTTGATGACCTTCGACAAAAGCACGATACAGAAATGTTCCTGCGTATGAAGGTATATGCCAGTGCAAATGTGAAGTCATATCTCAAGAAAATAGCTGCTGGACTTATTAAGAGAGCAAAATGTGTTGCTCGATATAGCGACTGGTTTATCATTGCCGAGGAAAAGGCACAACTGGATGTGATGGCTGTTCAATATGATGTAGATGTCGATACTCAAGAAATCAATCGACTGTTCCAGCAATATGCTTTGGGTCAGTTCGGAAAGCTATCGCAGAATATTGATAAGGCATCACCGGTGCTGGTGAGCAAGGCAATGGACTTTATGCATAGTCATAGCGATAAATTTATTGTAATCGTCATGGATGGCATGTCTGAGTTTGACTGGAAGATTATCTCCAAGTCTTTTGCGGGCTTGCCATATGAAAAGTCTTCAATGTTTGCTATGATCCCGAGTACCACATCTGTTTCCCGTCAGTGTCTACTGTCTGGTAAGTATCCAAGTCAGCTGCTGGAACCTTGGAAGCAGAGCAAGGAGAAAACAGAGTTTGTTAATTGTGCAAAAGACCTCGGCTATTCCGATACGCAGATTGGTTATGAGAGAGGATATGATGCGCAGTTCGGCTCCTTTGTAAGATGCGGAGCCGTAATCATAAATGACGTGGACGATATGGTTCACGCACAAACACAAGGCCGACTCGGAATGTTCAATGATATTACCATATTGGCAAATCAGAAAAAATTACTGGAGATGACGCAGCGCTTCCTTGCTGCTGGCTATGATGTATATATCACGGCGGACCACGGCAATACTACCTGCACCGGTCTTGGAAAACTTATGGGAACTGGTGTTGAAGTGGAAACAAAGAGCCGCAGAATGGTTGCACTGAAGGATTTTGCTGATAAGGCCGGACTAATTGAAAAGCACGGATTTGTCGAGTATCCGAAGTATTATCTCCCAAAGGAATATGATTACCTGATTTGTGATGTTGGCGATTCTTTTGACGCCAAGGGTGACGATGTAATGACGCATGGCGGCATCACGTTGGATGAGGTGGTTGTACCTTTCATTAAAATAAAGGCGGTACAGAAGAATGGCTAAAATGGTAGGATTGTCCCGAAACCTGAAATTGCAATGGCTAAACAAGGTCGTAGAGCTGGTTTTGGAGGGACATACAGAACAAGAAATAAAGGACCAATTGAATGAGTATTTGAGCTTTGAAATTGAGAGTCCTACAAATATTCGTAAGACCAGAGAAATCCTTATGAACATCTGGGTTTATGATAATGAGCTGTCTAATAAAATCAAGGCACATGCTCTTGAACTTATCAAATCATATCCAGAATACGATCTGGTAATTCACTGGTGTATGATGATGGCTGCATATCCTGTTTTCGTGGACATGTGTAAGCTCATCGGTAAGATGTCGGAGTTTCAGGATGAGATCACTCTGGCCCAGCTGAAACAGAAGTTGTTTGATGAGTGGGGTGAGCGCACCACATTATTCCATTCAATCGATAAGTTGGTAGCTACACTCAAAGCACTGGATGTGATGGTGTGCGATAAGCCGGGTAAATATCATATTAAAACGCATAAGGTAAGCAATCCTAAGGTTGTCGCATTTATGGTATATGTGATGATGCTTGTGGACGATAGTGGCTACTACACCTTTACTGACATCAATTCTTCAACATATCTTTTTCCGTTTGACTACAAAATGGAAAAAGAAACACTGTTTGAAGATAGTAGATTTGCAATGAGTAATTTCGGAGGAGAGTTATCTATCTCACTGAACGACTAATATAAAAAGCAGGAAGTGACTCTTTGTGAATTCATCCATGTTTTTGGAAACAATGATTAATCCCTAGATGAGAGAAAAAGTAGTACCACATGAAATTTTTCCTCACCAAAAACTTTAGAAGCCGCATAAACACTGTGTTTCGCCAAATTTCCCCTTTACTATTTATAGAAAAGGAGTATAATTTGTGGTACTATGTAGTACCATATTTGAGGTGATTCACATGCCATGCATAAAGATCCAAAAATTAGTTTTCAACGATGACGGCAGCATACATTCTGGCAGCACGTCAATTTTAGTGTCAAGTTACGACAAAAGCATAAAGGGCCATTCCAGAAAAACTGTACGGGAAAAGCTCGGCAGAATCCTGTACATAAATGAGGGGCACACATGCGGCATATTCCTCTCCCCCACAAGGGGGCTGGTGGAATACGATGCGGAAAAGGACGAGTTTGCCATCGTGGGCAGTGGCGCCCCGCGCCTGCCTGGCTTAGGTGTGTTCCCGGCCCCACCGGTGCACACGGTATTTGGCGATGCATACCTGGTGCTGGGCTTTGCCGAAAAATGCGGGATGGTGTCAGTCCTGCGGGATGCCTTCACCAATACCGTGGATTATGAGAAGGTCATCTGCCACCTCCTGCACACGATATGCAAAGATGGGTCGAAGATATCCTGCGACGATTTCTTTACCCGGTCAGTGGCATCCTGCATCCTGCGCGACATCCCTGTCGGGAGCCTGGGAGCCGACACCCCCTACTTCATGGCAATGGGGGAGGACGGGGCAAAGCTTGCCTTTTTCCGCTCGTTCATAAAGCATATGCGCCGCAGGTACCCGGACTTCGGCACCGGATGCTATGTCGACTCGACGCCGCTGCCGAACGACATAGCGGACAACCCGCTGAACGCCCTCTGTTCCCATGGTGTTGCCAGCGCATCAGTCCAGACGAGGCTCGTGCTGGTGCTGGACGAGGAGACCGGGCTCCCGGTATGGTTCCAGACTATCCCTGGCAACGTGCTTGACCTGAGCACCATTTCCGGCGTCATGGAGGACGTCGCGGAGAGCCTCGGCATCCGGATAGGCTCCCTGGTGCTTGATGCCGGGTACGTGACAAAAAGCGTCATCGGGGAGTTCAACGCCGATCCCTGCCAGCCAGCTGGCGCGGAAGGGGACAGGAAGCCCAGGACCATAGTGGCAAGGATGCCTGCAAAGAAGGGCTACCCACACAGGAAGCTATATAATGAAACGAGGCACCTGTACCCAAATGCAAAATACGAATTCATAAGGAAATCGCATACCTATTTTGGCACGGTGCGGGAAATAACGCTGTTCGGCTTCCGCATGTATGCCTACGTCTATGTCGACAAGGACAACGCCCTGACGTTAGGCAGAAAGGACCGCGAGAAGGACGAGGATGCCTACCAAAGGCTCACGATGGCTGAAAAAAACTGGCATTCCGTAAAATACGGGTACTTCGTGCTCCTGTCGAACACCAGGGCGGAGCCGCCACAGATGCTGGACGAGTATTTCGGTAGGACAAGCATAGAGACCGTATTCAAAACAGGGAAGGAATTCCTAAGCCTGCTTCCGCTCTCCAAATGGAGCATGCAGACGGTACTGGGCAAGCTCCTTTCCGACACCATATGCACCATAGTATATCTCGAACTGCTGAAGGCACTTAAAGGAAAAGAAATATCCATGCCGAAGCTCCTCGGGACAACATCATCGCTAATGTGCCTGAGAAAGGCCGATGGCACAATCTGCGTTGAAACCCCCAATAAGGGAACCAAAGAGGTATACAGCAAGGTTGGGATAAAAATACCGTCATCTATAAGTCTCGATGATATATGCAAAAAACTCGGGCTAAAATAAATATCTCTGATGATGGTTCCCTGATGTGGTACTACTTTTGGGGGTCATCTAGGGTTAATGTACTGAAGTTTGATAGTAAGTTTACTGATAAAAACTGTTATTAATAAAATAGTGATTAGGCAGCAATACGGATAGATGAAATATTGCTGCCTTTGTAAGTTTAATCTTTTTTATAGAATTTGGTCCCATACCCATCGCCTCTGATCAGGATGTCTGGCATCCAGTCGGGAGATTGCCCCATGACAGAAGTGATGCTACTAACTTCAGTATTTTCAGGACATTCGATAATAAGCTCATCATGGACATGACCACATATCTGCCAGTCTGAGAGATTCTGCATAGCATAGCAGAGAAGGTCTCTGGAAACTGCCTGCACGATATTCTCCACGAATTTCGGACCATAGGATTCAATGCGTTCCCATTTCTTAGTGGGGTCGATACCTTCATAGGTGACAGATTCGCCACCAAATCTGTTTTCACCGATACGAGGTTTTACATAGCTGAGCATTCTGCCGGAAGGAAGCCTGATGAAAAGCATGCCGCTCTTGTAGCAGAATATTATGCCACGAACCTCTGTAGGAATACGCTGTTTGATGGCGGTCTTGACTGCAGAATCAACATTCCACCAGAAGGCTGCAATCATCGGGTTTGAATTTCGCCAGGAATCTACCAGTGGTTGGAGCTCTTCTTCGGTCAAGCCCATCTCCAAGGCTCCCATAGATTTCAGAGCACCTACAGAACCGCCATATCCAAGGGCAAGCTCAGCGATTTTTCCCTTTTGTCTGAGATGAGAATTTATACCATGTTTTTCAACTGGAACTCCAAACATCTGACTGGCAGAAGCGCAGTAGATATCGTTTCCCTCAGCAAATACTTTGGAACGCCAGGTCTCACCGGCAAGGTGTGCCAGTACTCTGGCTTCGATAGCAGAGTAGTCGCTTACGATGAATTTGTATCCCGGTCTTGCAATGAAGGCGGTACGGATAAGCTGAGATAATGTATCAGGGATATCATCGTAAAGCATTTCCATAGTATCATAATCTCCGGTACGAACCAGTTCACGAGCTTCCGCTAGATCGGGCATATGGTTCTGCGGCAGATTCTGTAGCTGTATGAGTCGACCGGCCCATCTGCCTGAGCGGTTGGCTCCATAAAACTGGAACATACCGTGAGCACGTCCATCCTTACAGACGGCATTTTGCATTGCTTGGTATTTCTTGACGGAGGATTTGGCAAGCTGAAGTCTGAGTTTGAGGGCTTCTGCAATGCTACCATCGGTTTCTTTTATCAGTCCGGCAACATCCTTCTTGCCAAGGGATTCTGTCTCCACGCCATTATCAGCGAGCCATTGTTTCATCTGGATGACACTGTTGGGATTGTCAAGGTTCGTGATATTTTGCATTGCAATCATGATCTCTGCTTTTGATTTTTCATCAAATGAGATTGCATTCTGCACCATATCCATATCAAGCATAATTCCCCGGTCATTGATTTCCTGATCAATGTGATACTCATGCCATATGGAATCCGGAACCGGGAATTTTGATAATCTCTGTTTGATGGAAAGTTCTACCTCAACATCTCTGCGATTGTAGGATTTGAAGCTTTCCCATTTATCCGGTGCATGTTCCGGTAGATTTCTGGTTCTGCCACCATTCGCCTTGGTAGGTTTGCAGGGGCAGCAGAAGTATTTGATTAAGTCCTTACCTTCCTTCATTTTCTGTTCCTGAAGCTTCAGGACTGCACCAACAGCTTCCAGTGAGAGTGGCAAGCCCATATAGGCAGACCATATCATTGTGCATTTCCAAGAGGATGGATCCAGATAGTTGTGTACAGGATCATCCTCTGAATTGTAAGATTTGAAGTATTCGGGATGATGCTTCCGGAGCCAGTTGGACAAACAGACTTTTTCGAAGGAGGCGTTAAAAGCCCATTTTGTTATATTCTCATCAGATAGTGCTTCCAGGATTTCTGTTGGTATTTCATCACCTGCAGTAAGGTCATAGACTACTACTGGCCCATTATCAACAGAAACGCCGAAGAGCAGTATCTCAAAATGATCAGACTCAGCGTATTTGTATGCTCCGCATTTGGAGATATCAACATCGCTATAGGTCTCTAAATCTATTGACAGTTCTTTTATCATAATCTTTTCCCTTTACAAAAACGGCAGCGGCACTTCGTAGGTACCGCCGCCTGGTGATTAGTTCTTGTCAGCTTCTTCTGTTTTGGGCTTGAACCATTTTGGATTAAGCCAGTGAAGAAATCGTTTAACGATTCCGAGGAACCAACGCCATACCGCTATTACGATCATCATCCAGAAGCAAAAGCAGATGCCGAAAAGAGTTCCATCAATAAGTGCATTCATAAATTCATTCAATAATTCTTTTGTCATAGGTTGTCACCTTGCCCTTTCTTAAATAGTGAGATAGAAATGTTCAAAAGTTAGTCGTTCTGCTTGTCAGGCAAGCTTTTCATGCGTTTCGCATGATATTCCAGGTCGCGCTTTTCACGCTTCTTTTCATAGATTATTCCCTGGATAGTAGAGAGGAGTAAGGATATTCCTGTGCTTCCCCAAATAATAAGAAGTGCGATTGCCAGAATTAGTTCCATAGCTGTTTTCATAATTTTTCATCATACCTTTCTTTGAATTGGCGGCAGGCTTGTCCTACCGCCTTAGTTGTCATGTAGTTATTAGGAGAGGAAATCATCCTCTTCCTCGGATGCGAAGTCATCTTCAGCACGAGATTTACCACCGAGAGGCTCACCGTCACGAATCTTCTGGAGATTGTTGAGACCGCAGGCAATGCCCTTATTACCATTGCTGTTGAAGGCATAGAGATTAATGCTGGCTCTGCCATATACTCCGGAATACACTTCGGATCTCTCAAGGATAGGCTGACGGTCTGCATCTACGATGCCAGGTGCGGATGCACTGTTGGCGTTGATGAAGTATGCATTTGCATAAGCAGGGTCATCAGGTCTCTCCAAATCACCATCACGAAGAGGTGTCTTGAGAACAGAGAGCGCAGGAACAGTCTTGCCATTACCCTTGAGCTTGCTCTGACCTTCCTCATAGGCTGCTTCGATAGCCGCCTTAATCTTGTTTACAGTTACGGTGTCGGACTTGGGAATGATGAGGGAAACGCTGTATTTTGGTGCGCCTCCATTGATGCTCTTTGCATCCCATACATTTGCATAGCTCCAACGTGTGTTTACTCCTGTGATTACCTTTGTAGGGTTCTGAATTTTTGCCATAATATTGGTCCTCCTTTTACTCATTAAAGTCTTCTATTGCTGTATTCATTGCCGGTCTCTTATCTGATTCCGGTACCAATGCGGGTTTTCCGGGGGGCTTGTAGATAAGCCCACCTAAAAGCTCTT
>Ga0137297_10704_pt1 | contig 23190 bp, 20 predicted proteins | sample RamsorincwithD2O_FD_97191 | JGI IMG/M metagenome (GOLD analysis project Ga0137297, IMG submission 97191) | Mouse cecal microbial communities from Vienna, Austria - Mucin amended with D2O | ecosystem: Host-associated > Mammals > Digestive system > Large intestine > Cecum | place: Austria: Vienna... | reverse complement strand
GCTGCTATTAGTAAGCTGCTCGATGTCCGCTAAATCAGATAAATCAAGTGAGGCTGGTACCGCCTCCAAGGGAGAGGTCGTTACTTTGAACAAGGCAGAGTTCCTGCAAAAGGTATTCAATTACGAGAAGAACGCTACGAAATGGGTATATGAAGGTGATAAGCCTTGTATCATCGATTTTTATGCGGACTGGTGTGGTCCCTGCAAGCAAGTGGCTCCTATTTTAAGGGATTTGGCTATCCTGTATAAGAATGATATCGTAGTTTATAAGGTAAATGTGGATAAGGAAAAGGAGTTGGCTGCCGCTTTCGGTATACAAAGTATTCCTACGTTCTTGTTTATCCCTAAGGAAGGACAGCCTCAGATATCGATGGGAGCTCTTCCCCGTGAGGAGTTTGTGAAACAGATCGATACTTTCTTGTTGAAGAAGAAGTAACACGACTTAGTTAATCATCATTTATAGATCGGAAAGCCGTAGAATTTTAGATTTTACGGCTTTTTTAATTGGGAGGGATGCTTTATGAAAGTAGGAATTATCAGATGTATGCAAACAGAGGATTTTTGCCCCGGTACTACTGATTTTAGGATGATCCGTGAGAAAAAGGGAGCCTTTGAGGGCGTAGAGGAAGATATTGAGATCATTGGGTTTATCAATTGCGGAGGTTGTCCCGGAAAAAAGGCCGTATTAAGGGCGAGGGAGTTGGTGAATAGAGGGGCGGATAGTATCGCTTTTGCTTCCTGTATCCAAAAAGGGACGCCGATAGGTTATGCCTGTCCTTTCGCCAAAAGGATGAAGGATGTTATCCAGAACGATTTAGGCGATGGCATTCGGCTGATCGATTATACGCATTAGGAAGATCCGGTAGCTGGTGGAAAAGGCATAAAAAAAGAGGGCATTGAAAAATGTCCTCTTTTTTATTTTGGCATCGCACGAATTATTCAGCGCTTTCAGTTGCCGGAGCTTCTTCAGCGGGAGCCGCTGCGGCTGCTTCCTCAGCTTGCTTAGCAGCTTCAGCTGCTGCCAATTCTGCTTTCTTTTTAGCTACGATTTCTGCTTTTGCCTTATTCGCTTCCTTCTCAGCCTCAAGACGTGCTTTAGCTTCTGCTCTAGCTGCTTCGCTGTCTTTTTCTTTGATAGCTTGTACGGAAGCTTGTTTGTTCTTCAACCAAGCTTGGAATTTCTCCTCAGCTGCGGCTTCGTCGAACGCACCCTTCTTAACACCTTCCAATAAATGCTTTTTCAAGCAAACGCCTTCGCGAGAAAGGATGTTACGAGTTGTGTCTGTAGGTTGAGCACCTACTTGTAACCAATACAAAGCTCTTTCGAAGTTCAAATCTACTGTAGCAGGATTAGTGTTCGGATTATAAGAACCTATCCTTTCAATAAATCTTCCATCACGTGGAGCCCTGCTGTCTGCGATCACGATTTGGTAGAAGGCGTAACCTTTACGACCGTGTCTTTGCAATCTAATTTTTGTTGCCATGTTTGAATAATTAATTTAAGCTGTTTGTATTAGCGGGTGCAAAGATAGGAGTTTCTGTTTATAAAACAAGCGTTTTGTTGGAAAATATGTGGATGCTTCTGCTTTTTTTAAAGGTAGTTTAAGGGATTAGTCCCTTATGCAATTGGTTGCCGACACCGTCGGCAATAATGCTGACGCCGTCGAAAATATTGCCGACGGCGTCGGTAACCAATTTCTTCCTAGTCTTGCCCCGGAAAGATCGTATGAAATCTCCTGTACATCCCTAATGAAAGGGATTTTTCTTATCTTCGCGGCTTCATTATATTAATGTATTAAAATAAACATATGATTTCAGTTGACGGACTAACAGTAGAGTTTGGTGGAAGCGCCCTTTTCTCGGATGTTTCTTTTGTGATTAACGAGAAAGATCGTATCGCCTTGATGGGTAAGAACGGTGCCGGTAAATCTACCTTGTTGAAGATATTGGCCGGCGTGCGGGAGCCAAGCCGTGGAAAAGTGTCCGCCCCTAAAGATACCGTGATCGCTTATTTGCCGCAGCATTTGATGACGGAGGATGGCCGTACCGTTTTCGAGGAGACGGCGCAGGCTTTCGCTCATCTGCACGAGATGGAGGCGGAGATCGCTGAATTGAATAAGCAACTGGAGACTCGTACGGACTATGAGTCGGATGGTTATATGGAGCTGATCGAGCGGGTCTCTACCTTGAGCGAGAAATTCTATTCCATAGAGGAGATCAATTACGACGCCGATATAGAGAAAACCTTGTTGGGACTGGGTTTCAAACGGGAGGATTTCGACCGGCAAACCAGTGAATTCAGCGGTGGCTGGCGTATGCGTATCGAGCTGGCGAAACTACTGTTGAAGAAACCGGATGTCCTTTTGCTGGACGAGCCGACGAATCACTTGGATATCGAGTCTATCCAGTGGTTGGAGGATTTCTTGATCGATAACGGTCAGGCCGTAGTGGTGATCAGCCACGACCGTGCGTTCGTGGATCATATCACGACTCGTACGATCGAGGTGACGATGGGCCGGATTTATGATTATAAGGTAAACTATAGCCAATACTTGCAATTACGGAAGGAACGTCGTGAGCAACAACAGAAGGCTTATGACGAGCAACAGAAGATGATCGCCGAGACGAGAGAGTTCATCGAGCGTTTCAAGGGCACGTACTCCAAGACCTTGCAGGTGCAGAGCCGTGTGAAGATGCTGGAGAAGCTGGAGATCTTGGAGGTGGACGAGGAAGATACCTCGGCTTTGCGCTTGAAGTTCCCGCCTTCGCCCCGTTCGGGCTCTTATCCGGTGACGATCGAGAATGTCTCGAAAGCGTATGGCGATCATACGGTTTTCCGAAACGCTAATCTGATGATCGAGCGAGGGGATAAGATCGCTTTCGTCGGGAAGAATGGCGAGGGTAAGTCTACCTTGGTGAAGTGTATCATGAAAGAGATCGAGCATGAGGGGACGTTGACGCTGGGGCATAACGTGATGATCGGTTATTTCGCCCAGAACCAAGCCTCCCTGCTGGATGAGAATCTTACGGTTTTCCAGACGATAGACGATGTGGCGCAAGGCGATATCCGTAATAAGATCAAGGATCTGCTGGGTGCGTTCATGTTTGGCGGCGAGAACTCGGCGAAGAAGGTGAAGGTGCTTTCCGGTGGCGAGCGCACACGTCTGGCCATGATTAAGCTATTGTTGGAGCCTGTGAACTTGCTGATTCTGGATGAGCCGACAAACCATCTGGATATGAAGACGAAGGATATCTTGAAGCAGGCGTTGCTTGACTTTGACGGGACGTTGATCGTCGTATCCCACGACCGTGATTTCTTGGATGGGCTGGTCTCTAAGGTCTATGAGTTCGGAAACCAAAAAGTGACGGAGCATTTGGAAGGCATCTATGAGTTTATGCAGCGCAAGAAGATGGAGAATCTGCGTGAGCTTGAGCGGAAGAATTAAATCCTCCACCCAAGCGTCAGCATAATATCATACGTGGAGCTATCTATATCTTTATGATACTTATAATGGGTACGGCGGGAGAAATAACGATTTCGCAACGCAATATTCCATTTATGCTTGGACATATAGGCTAAGGTGGTGGAAAATACCGTTAAACGTGCGTTGCCGGCATCGCCTTGTACGTTTAACTTTGTAGGGTCCACCGCATTCCAGTCTATATCCGGCTCGTATCCTTTCCATGTGAAGATATGGTAGTTCTCCAAATCGATCAAGAACGCCCAGCGTTTATCGTAGGCCAATCCGGTAAACGCTTTCACGCTATAACCGCTTCCCAGATTATAATCTCTCTCTTCCAGCCGGAGGTAATCGGAGATGCTTGCGCCCAAGGCGACTCCTGTTCCGTATAATTCGGCGTAAACATCTACCTTATTGTCCGGCGTGCCTCTTTTGTAATAGATCAATCCACCACCGACTGCCGCCGCTTCCGATATGCGGTAGGGAGCTACCGTTTGGGAACTATTGGATTTTAACTCGGAATCATAGTAGTCGAAATGCTGAAAGATTCCAGCGGCCAGACTACGAGGGCCTTTACTCCAGACCTGTTTCCCCCAGATAGCCCCAACGGCATTGACTTGGCTGATGAGCGGCTGGCTCGAAAAGAAATCGAACCCGGCCTTCAACTGAAACCATTCATAGGGCGAATAGAAATCATCATTGAAAGGATCTCCATAATCCAACCTGAAGGATACGTGCATGCTCGTAGTGCCATGCTTGGAGCCTTCCTGCTCGGCAAGGAAGCGAGGGCCGACACCCACGATGAAGTTTACGGGAACCGAGGTGTAGACACGCCCCTTGGAGCTGCTGTGTCTCCAAGCTTCTCCCGTGATGATACGATTGATCGCCCGCATCGGAGATATCAAACCGGATAAGATCTCCCGTCCCACACGTTCCGCCCCGTGGGAGCGGTTGTCGATGAATAAGTCGGAGAGCCGGTAGGTAATCTCACCTAATTCTATACCGCCGAAAGAGGTGGCAAGCATGTCATTGATGGAGGGCGGTTCCGTTTCCATAAAGAATTCCCACATTAGGCTGCCTCCCGCCGCGAATGGAATGGATTGCCAGAAATTCAGTCCGTTGCTACGGGCCGCGTTGAAATATAACGATCCGTGATAGGGATGGGCCACCAGATTGGTAGAGAACTTATCCGTGTCCCAAACAGGCCCCGTCTTGAAGTTTTGCTTAATCGTATGTCCGTTTATCTTCGCGAAATCCTCGTTCATTAAGAAACGGTCGAAAGTCCAGACGGCCATGTTCATTCCGAATACCTCGCTTGCTGCCAACCAAGGGCGGCGTGGAATGAAAAGGGCCGTGTCGCTCACGTAATTGCGGGCATCCATCTGAGGGAAGTGTTGCCCCCACATCCATTGGCTGGATAGCAGACAGATCAACCCGATCAACATGCATTTTTTCATCCTCATCTAACTCAATTCTCTTTTGTAAATAAAAATCAATAGGTTACGGTTATAACCACTCCGCAAACTTATATATAATAAACATTAAGGGATTCGTTTGGTTTAAATTATTGTTAGGTATTCTTTCTATAAATGCTGTTATTTGCGAACTATTCCGTATTTTTGCGAAAAAAACAAAATGATAGATTTTATCACCTTTTGTGACTATACAGGGACCTTTGCGTTTGCCATAAGTGGCATAAGATTGGCTTCTGCGAAACAATTTGATTGGTTTGGCGCCTATGTGGTGGGTGTCGTGACCGCTGTAGGAGGAGGTACGATTCGTGATATTTTATTGAATGCGGTGCCTTTTTGGATGGAACAAGCCTCTTATTTGATTGTCTCGGCCTTGGCTTTGTTGTTCGTTATCGCTTTCCGAAAATACGTGATCCGTTTGAACAATACATTTTTTATATTCGATGCTATCGGATTGGGGTTGTTTGTGGTGGTAGGTATCGCCAAGACCTTGGATTTCGGGTTTCCCATGTGGGTGGCGATCGTGATGGGAACCATAACCGGCTCGTTTGGCGGTATGATGAGGGATATATTGATTAATGAGGAGCCTTTGATATTCCGGAAAGATATTTATGCGTTGGCTTGTGTCTTTGGCGGTTTGATATATTATATATGTATGCAAACTTCTATGTCGGCGGCGATGATACAGTTCGTATCGGCGTTGAGCGTGTTCCTCGCACGTATAATCGCCGTAAAATATCATATAAGTGTTCCGGTGTTGAAAGGAGAAGAATAATTTATTAACTTTGCATAATTATATGGACATGCATACTCAACAAGAAAAGGCTTCCATCCTGTTGATATATACGGGTGGGACGATAGGTATGATCGAGAATCCGGAGACTGGAGTGTTAGAGTCGTTTAATTTCCAGCATTTGAAGGACAATATGCCGGAGTTGAAGAAACTGGGGTATTCGGTGGCCACGATACAGTTCGATCCTCCGATGGACTCCTCGGAGATGGGGCCGGACTCGTGGATGAAGATCGTGAAAATCATCGCCGATAATTATCAGAAATACGACGGCTTCGTGGTACTGCATGGCACGGATACAATGTCGTATACGGCATCGGCATTGAGTTTTATGCTCGAGAACCTGAGTAAGCCGGTGATCCTTACGGGATCGCAATTACCGATCGGGATGTTGCGTACCGATGGGAAGGAGAACTTGATTACGGCGATCGAGATAGCGGCCGCCAAGGAGAACGGCTTACCGTTGGTCCCGGAGGTCTGTATCTTTTTTGAGAATGATTTATTGAGGGGGAATCGTACGAGTAAGATAAACGCAGATAATTTTAATGCGTTCCGTTCGTACAATTACCCGGCTTTGGCTCATGCGGGTATCTATATTAAGTATGATCTGCCGCAGGTATATCATCCGGTATCGCGTAAGCCGCTGAAGCCGCATTATTTGTTGGACCGAAATATCGCTATACTAAAACTATTCCCCGGAATTTCTCCGCAAGTAGTGGAAAGTATCCTGAATATCCCGGGTCTGAAAGGCGTGGTGATGGAAACATTCGGAAGCGGAAACGCTCCGTGCGAGGAATGGTTCTTGAATATGTTGAAGGAGGCTGTAGACCGTGGTATCGTCATCGTGAATGTTACTCAGTGTAGGGCCGGAAGTGTGGAGATGCACCGTTATGAGACGGGGCACAAATTGTTGGAGGCAGGCGTGACGAGCGGCTTCGATAGTACGACGGAGAGCGCCGTGACGAAGCTAATGTTCCTCTTCGGCCATGGGCTGACACCCGACGAGGTGAAGGAGCATATGAACTGCTCGTTGATCGGGGAGGTATCGATCCCTGAGACGTTCCGCCCCTAGTGTATACTATGTAAAACAGAAAAAAAGCAGTGTTGCGGAATAGGAGAGTATGAAACTATCATTTCTGAGTTTAGCGAGTGGGAGCAGTGGGAACTGCTATTATTTGGGGACTTCGGAATTCGGTATGCTGATTGACGCAGGTATCGGAATCCGGACCATAAAGAAAGTATTGAAGGACCGGTCGATCGATTTTACCAAGATCGTGGCCGTGTTGATTACCCACGATCATGCGGATCATATCAAGACGGTCGGGTATTTGGGCGAGAAGCTTTGCATTCCTGTCTATGCGACAGCCGACGTGCACCGGGGGATTGATAAGAGCCGGTATGTGGAGGAGACCTTATGTGTCTCCCGCAAGGTTATAGAAAAAGAAGTTCCATTCCTTATCCGTGATTTCCGTATCACGGCTTTCGAGGTGCCTCACGATAGTACTGATAATGTGGGGTACCATATCGAGTATGGTAATCATAAATTCACTTTCGCTACCGACGTAGGCCATATCACGGACACGGTGGGGAAATATATCTGCATGGCGAACCATTTAATATTGGAAGCGAACTATGACGAGGAGATGCTTCGTTTCGGTACATATCCCGCTTTCTTGAAAGAGCGGGTGGCGAGCCCCACCGGGCATTTGAGTAATAGGGAGGCTGCAGAGTTCTTGGCGACCCATTATAATACCGGTTTGAAGAATATCTGGCTTTGCCATCTCAGCCGGGACAATAACCATCCCGAACTGGCCTATAAGACAGTGGATATACGTCTTTTCCAAGAGGGCATAAGGGTAGGGAAAGATGTCTCATTGGTAGCGTTGAAGCGGACTACACCCTCGGATATTTACGAGTTTGATTAAAATTTTAAGAAAAAAAGTAGTCGAAAAGTTTGCGGGGAAAAATAAAACCTCTATCTTTGCACCCGCAATCGAGAAACAAACGGTGGTTTGAAAAAGTAACGATAGCAAAACAGAATGACTTGGTAGCTCAGTTGGTAGAGCAAATGACTCTTAATCATTGGGTCGAGGGTTCGAGCCCCTCCCAGGTCACTCAAACAAATAACATGTTGACTTGGTAGCTCAGTTGGTAGAGCAAATGACTCTTAATCATTGGGTCGAGGGTTCGAGCCCCTCCCAGGTCACACGATTTACTTATTGGAAAGATGGCAGAGTGGTCGATTGCGGCGGTCTTGAAAACCGTTGAACTGAGAGGTTCCCGGGGTTCGAATCCCTGTCTTTCCGCAGAGAGTCCTGTAAGGCGAAAGCTTTACAGGATTTTTTGTTTTTGAGGCGTTTGTCCGGGCACGAACGGAAAGAGGTAGCGGGCATCGCTAGAATGAGAAAGTGTATAATAATATGGAAACAGGATCATTGCGGATAAGTGATATACGGCCGGATTTTATCTATATGATGGAACAAGCCGTGAAAGCCCCATCGGGGCATAATACCCAACCTTGGTTGTTTCGTGTGCAAAAGGATAGGATACAGATTCTTCCGGATATGAGTAAGTCCCTTCCGGCCGTAGATCCGGATAACCGTGAGTTATTTATTAGCTTAGGATGTGCCACCGAGAATCTTTGCATTGCGGCTGAGGCAAAAGGATATGCTCCGCTACCGGTTTTTTCAGGATCGGGGGAGATCACCGTACTCTTGTCGGAGGCATCGATGATTAAGGAGACGAGTGGGCTTATCGAGGAAATTTCGGTCAGACAGACGAATCGAGGCATATATTCCGGGGAAATGATTCCATCGGATCAATTGAGCTATTTGAGGAATACGCCTTTGGAGGAAAATATCAGTCTGCATTTGTGGTCGAAAGGAGAGTGGGAGTTCGATACGCTTTCTTCTTATATATTTGCGGGGAATAACCGGCAAATGAACGATCATCTGTTTAAACGAGAGCTGAAATCATGGATGCGTTTTAATAAGAATCATGTACGAGCTACATCGGACGGCCTGAGTTATGCGGTGTTCGGGGCGCCGAATCTTCCCCGTCTTATCTCAGAGACAATCATGGGAAGTGTCTTGAAAGCCGACATACAAAATAGGGGAGACAAGAAGAAGCTGGACTCTTCTTCTCATTTAGCCTTGTTTGCCTTACGGACAAATACGCTACCGGAATGGTTTGCGCTAGGCCGGAGTTTGCAACGTTTTCTTTTGAGAGCTACGGAAAAGAATATCGCTTTCGCCTTTTTGAACCAGCCTTGTGAGGTGCGTGATCTTTCCGGTTTGCTGGCGAAAGACTTGTCTTTCACCAACGAGATTCCTGCCTTGATCCTCCGTCTGGGATACGCTAAGCGGAAAATGCCGTACTCACCTCGAAAGTCTTGGCGTGAGAGGCTGGTTCCGTAATGGTTAAGTCAGATAGCGAGTGCCCTCGTTCATGCCAGCTTGCACGGGATATGCCAAGACGAAACTGTTTGCCTGAAAGTATTTGTTGAGGTACTTGGGGATACGGGCCATGGCGGGAGCGTAGGAAAGTCCTTCCTTGCGGCTAAGGATAATCCACATCGTGTCGTCCGGTTTTATATCCCGGAAAACGATCAGGAAGTCATCCCAGTCGTTGAATTCGATATAACTGGCTTCTCCGCTTTTCTTGGCTAATAATTTCTTTAAGGCATTCAAGGTCGCTTCCGAACCGTAAAAGACTGTCGCTGCACCTGTGTTCTGGGTCACGTTTCGTAGCCGGAAGATGATTTGGTTGAAACCGATTTCTTTTTCGGCCAATTCCGGGATGATGATCAGATGCCGTCTAACAGTAGAGATGGGTTGTGCGGGCTTGTATATGAATGTGCTTACACTACTTTCCGCCAATACGCTTTCCACGATATGGCCAAGGAAGGCCGCCGGTATATCTTTTTCCTTGTGCAATCCCACTACCAGATCTGTGATCTCCCGCTCTTTTACCACGCTGGCGATAGCATTCGATACGCTTAAGTCATATCTTAATAAATCCTTCATCCGGGTATCCGTGGCGGCAGCCGTATTGACTGCGGTCTGTAGAACCCTGCGGGATTGTTTTAACGCTTTCTCGTCTGAATGATGGTTATCTATCACTTTTAGGGCAAACAAGCCGTTCTTGTTTTGGGGAGATTTGATCGCCAAGCTGAGGTTGACCAGCTCTTCCACGGTCTCTTCATTGCTGACCGGTATCAAGATATGCTCTGATTCTTTTTTGTTTTCCTCCTTATCGGATATATCTTGGGCCGCTATGTTATGAGCGCCTTTTTGGGCGGCGAAAGAGGCGATGGTGCAAGTGACAAGTATCATCAGGATCGTACCGTTCAACACGCTCTCATTTAATAACCGGATTGGTTCCCCATTAGCGTCTGTTCCGGTGATTACGTTATATCCGACCATCACGGCGGCCAATGTAGCGGCGGCTTGTGCGTTACTTAGGCCGAAAATAACGCTTCGCTGATCCGTGGACAGATGGAAAGTCTTTTGGGTCATCCAAGCGGCTATGTATTTGGCGGCCGTAGCTACGATAATCATGATAAGCCCTACTTTAATGGTCTCGAAACTGGTAAAGAACGTACGATAATCTATTAACATACCTACGCCCAACAAGAAGAATGGGATGAATATGGCATTTCCTACGAACTCGACACGATTCATCAAGGGTGAGCTTTGCGGGATAAGGCGATTTAAGGCTAGTCCGGATAAGAACGCCCCGATGATCGCCTCCATACCCGCTACCTGAGCTAGGAAAGATCCCAGAAATACCATCACCAGCACGAATATATACTGTGATATATTATCGTGTACATGCTTAAAGAACCAACGCCCAATGAAAGGGAAACCGAATAATACGATTAACGCGAATATCAAGATGGAAACCCCCAGACGAATCCAAAACATATCGTTGACCTGTCCGGTGGCCATGCCGACAATGATCGTTAGGACGAGCAATGCCAAGGTATCAGTGATCATCGTTCCTCCTACGGTGATACTGACGGCTTTGTTTTTGCTGATACCCAGTTTACTGATAATCGGATAGGCGATCAATGTATGGGAGGCGAACATACTGGCGAGTAAAACGGAGGTCAATACGTTGAATCGCAGGACCCATATCCCGACAACCGTTCCTAGGATCATCGGAATGAGGAATGTGTACATGCCGAAAGCTAGGCTTTTCGTACTATTTCTCTTAAAATCCGCCATATCGATTTCCAATCCGGCGAGAAACATGATATAAAGCAAGCCCGCCGTCCCGGACAAGATAATGCTGCTATCCCGTAATACGAGATTAAAGCCGTGCGGTCCGATAATTGCGCCGGCAATGATCAGTCCAAGCAGGTGAGGGATTCTCAGCTTGTTTAATAAAAGGGGAGCGGCCAGGATAATTAAAAGAATCAAGAGAAATTTTAATACCGGGTCCGCTAAGGGCAATGTGAAATCTATTGTCGAGGCTAATACCATATGCGTAATTTTTTCGTTATAATTTGAAACAAAAATAATAAGAATTTGCGGAGATTGCAGCGTTTACGCCAACTTTGCATCTTCTTTTATAGATAACAATAAATGTGTGAGTTTTATAAGTTAAAGTATATGTAAATCTTGGGACATTAACGTGAACCGATTATATTTGTACATACATTGCATTGAGTTTATTGTTATAAAACTAAAAAGCGTTTAAACCCTTTGCATAAAAGGGTGTCAAACATGAAAAGAGAAAAATATTTATTTAATGTAGAGGAGAAACAAATATGAAACCCATGAAATTAACATCTTTAGTGATGATGCTTCTGATCGCGTTTAGTGCCGCGGCTCAGGAGGAGTTCTTTGATGATGTGTATTTCTCTTCCAAAAACAAGAAAAAGAAAGAACAGGTTGAAGAGAAAAAGGTTGTTCAGCCGAAACAGGAGTCTAGGACCCTGGTCGCTACAGCCAAGAGCCAAGCTTCTTCAGACAGCCGGGATGTGGATGAATATAACCGTCGTTATACATCAGTCGAGGTGGAGGAGCCTTATCGTGAGGATGATTCCGTTATCTATGAGGATAGCGATGAGAATGAGTCTTCTTCCGAGCGTCGTTCGGATACTGAATATACGGAACGTATCATTCGTTATCATTCGCCGAGTAAGATTACGATCGCCGGAGCGGATCAAGTCGATTTGTATCTGAGTGACGGATATTATGGTTACGGCTATGATACGGATTATTCGAACGGTAGCGCGAACGTGAATTTTAATATCAATGTCGGCAACGGTTGGGGCTCGCCTTGGTATACAGGTTGGTACGATCCTTGGTTCTATAGTTATAGCCCTTGGTGGACTTATTCATCTCGCTTCTACGGCCCGTCTTGGGGATTCGGCTGGGGCTGGGGAGGCTTTTATGCCGGCTATTATAGTCCGTGGTACGATCCATGGTATGGCCCGTCTTGGGGCTGGGGTGGAGGCTATTGGGGTGGCCATTGGGGACATCACCATCATTACTATCCCGGTTACTACTCGACTCCAAGTAGACATTATTCAAACGGACGTTCCTCTTATCGAGATAATCGCTCTTATGCGAGTGGCAGAGGTTCCGGTTATACAGGTGGGCGGAGCAGTGGCTCTTCTTCCTTGAGAAATTCCGGATCGACTACAAGACCTTCGTCTTCAAGTTCCTTGAGCAATGGACGTGCGGGATCTACCCGTAGGGAATCTGCTATTTCCTCTGGTGCGGGACGTCGTTCCTCTTCTTCTGTTAGAAATTCGGCAACGACAAGAAGTAGCTCGGGCATAAATGGCTCGGCGAGAACAAGGATTTCCAGAAGTAGTTCTGGAGCCGCATCTTCTTCCGGACGTCAATATTCAGCTCCGGTAACACGTTCTTCTTCCAGAAGCAGTAGCGATTTCTCAAATAGTCGCTCTTCTTCCAGTCAATTTAGAAGTTCCTCTCCTTCTCGTAGTAGTTCGGTAGGTTCTTCTTCCGGTAGCTTCGGTGGAGGTCGTTCTAGTGGAGGCTCTGTTGGTGGCGGAGGTGGCCGTGCCGGTGGTGGTCGCAGGTAAAAGTGTTAGGTTGATAAAATTAGAGATACGATGAAAAGGATAGGAATTATAATGTCGGTGCTTGCCCTGTGTGGCGGCACCGCTTTTTCGCAGTCACAGTTGGATGCCTTTAAGTATTCCCAGACGGAGTTGAATGGTACGGCTCGTTATTTAGGAATGGGTGGTGCTTTTGGTGCGTTAGGTGGTGATATTTCCGCTATGAATACGAACCCGGCAGGCTTGGCGATTTATAAAAGCTCGGAGGTGGTTACGACATTGAGTTTGTCTTCGGCCTCCGCGAAGACCGATTGGCTTGGTTCGAAGGTGGACAACAGCCGTACGAAGGTGAGTTTCGATAATATCGCTTACGTAGGATATTTCCCGACAGCGAATGATGAGGGTATCGTGAGCTGGAACGTTGGTTTCTCTTATAATCGCTTGAAGAATTATAACCGGAACTATACGATGGCTACAGGAGGTGATTTGAATACTTCTCTTTCTGATTATGTGGCCATGCGTGCGGCAGGAATGCCTAGCGGACTGTTGGGGGAGGGTAAAGACTATAACCCTTATAATAACCAAGACTTAGGTGATTGGCTATCTATTCTAGGATACAATGCCGGTTATATGGATTCATATAACGATAATGATAAAGAGTATTATAGTGCGTTCGGGGATAAAGATGCGGATGGGCAATGGAGTCCGTATTTATTGCAAGGAGGTCAATTAAAAGTTTCAGAGCGAGGTTCCGTGGATCAATATGACTTGGCTTTCGGTATAAATATATCGGAACTTGTGATGCTTGGCGCTACGGTTGCGATTACGGATCTGAACTATAGATATCAGTCATCGTATGATGAGGAATTTACGAACGGCAATAATTTATACTTAGATAATTACTTGGATACGGATGGTACCGGGTATTCATTTAATGTGGGTGCTATCGTTCGTCCTACTGATTTTCTTCGTTTAGGTGTAGCTTATAATTCACCTACGTGGTATAAGATGACAGATCGTTATTATGGTGAGGCCGGTTCTTATCTGACCTTTATGGATAAAGGGGAGATGAAGGAGCGTAAACTGGATGCGGCTACTCCTAATAATGCTTATTATGACTATGAATTCCGTTCTCCGGATAAATGGATTTTTAGTGCCGCCGCAATCTTGGGTACGACCGCTTTGATAAGCGTTGATTACGAGTTGATGAATTATAAGAATATGCGTATGTATCAAACGGATGGTAGCAGCAACGTGTATACTAACCAAGATATAACGGATAATTTCAAGTCAATGAATACGATCCGTGTAGGTGCGGAGGTAAAGGTTACTCCTCAATTTGCCGTAAGAGCAGGTGTCGCCTACAGCGATAGTCCGATCAAGGATAAACTGAAGAATGGAGAGAAAGAGGTCTTTACGGTTGGTACGATTCCTAATTATACGATCGATAAAGGGGTCATGAATTATACGGTAGGTATCGGCTATCGCTTCACCCCGAACTTCTATACGGACTTGGCTTGTGTATTCCGTACGCATAAGGAAGATGTTTATGCGTTCTCTAATATGTTTGCGGGAGATGATCCGAAGCCATTCCTCGAAGCCCAACCCGCCACGATGAAAACAAACACGACTCGTGTAGCTTTGACATTGGGATACAAGTTCTAATATACATATATTTTAGATCAGTAAAGTCCCCTGTTCGTACGTTAAAGGTGCGGGCAGGGGACATTCTTTTTATAATTTGAAATAAAATGTTTGTTGGTTTAAAATATTTTTCGTTCTTTTGCTTTCATAAATAACATTGTATAACAGTTAAACCCCATCGCCTATAGCATAAACATTACTCGAATAAACTAAAAATGTGAAAGTAATGAAGACTTTAAAAATGATGACCGACGAGGAATTGGTTGTCCTTTATGCAGAAGGTAATAATGCCGCTTTCGATATTTTATTAAATCGATACAAAAGTAGCATTCATTCTTACATTTATTTCATAGTACGTAACAAAGAGCTTACGGAGGATATCTTTCAAGAGACCTTCGTGAAGGTTATCATGACTATAAAACAAGGTCGCTATACCGAGAACGGCAAGTTTAAGGCATGGATTACTCGTATTGCCCATAACTTGATTATAGATAATTTCCGTCAGGAACGTAGCGAGAACACGATCTCGAATGATGAGGTAGAAATCGACTTATTTAATAACATCAAGCTTTGCGATGGTACGATAGAGGATAATATCGTGCGCCATCAAGTATTGTCTGACGTGAAGAAATTGGTAAAGCATTTGCCGGATAACCAGCGTGAGGTGTTGGAGATGCGTTACTATCAAGATCTTAGTTTTAAGGAAATCGCCGATATCACGGGGGTTAGCATCAATACGGCCTTAGGGCGTATGCGTTACGCTATCTTGAATATGCGCCGTATGGCCGATGAGAACCGTATCGAGCTATCTATGGTGTAAAATAATTTTCTTTCCATGCAATAAGTCTTAGGTCCCTACGTTTTATTAGCAAACAAGATAAAAATAAAGGTGCCTATGAGGAAGCTTTCTACGCAATGCATGGATGATTTGGAGAAAAAAGTGAAAAGTGCCCCGGAGGCGAAAAGTTCGCCTCGGAAGCAAACGATGGATTTCTTGAAACAGTTTGCGAGGGCTTATCAAGCGGAACCGGCTGTACGTCCGGAGCTCTGCGGGTATGTGTTGAACTAAGAATTACGGAAAGAGAATCTATATTATTAGGTTCTCTTTCTTTTTTTGTGTACTTTTGTAAAAACAAAAGACAAGATTATGAAGCATTTGATAGCACCTTCCCTGCTTTCCGCTAATTTTCTGGATTTGCGGAAGGAGGTGGAGATGATAAATAAAAGTGACGCCGATTGGTTGCATCTGGATATTATGGATGGGGTATTCGTGCCGAATATCTCGTTTGGTTTCCCGGTACTTAACGCATTAAAGCCTATATGCCAGAAGCCGATGGATGTGCACTTGATGATCGTGGAGCCCCAGAAGTTTATCCCTGAGGTCGCGGCTACGGGAGCCTATATGATGAACGTGCATTATGAGGCATGTACCCATTTGCATCGGACGGTAGCGGCTATTAAGGAAACGGGCATGAAAGCGGGTGTTACCTTGAATCCGCATACGCCCATCTGCTTATTAGAAGATATTATCCAAGATGTGGACATGGTTTTATTGATGTCCGTGAATCCGGGATTTGGTGGTCAACGTTTCATTGAGCATTCCGTAGATAAGGTGGCCCGTTTACGAGAAATGATAGACCGGAAGGGATTGAGTACTATGATCGAGGTAGATGGCGGGGTGAATTTAGAGACGGGAAAGCGTTTGGTTGACGCAGGTGCCGATGTATTAGTCGCCGGTAACTTCGTATTCAAATCTCCAGATCCGATACAAACAATTAAAGACTTGAAAGCTTTGTAGAACACATTAATATATCACAAAACCTAACTATCATGATTGAGGAAATACAAAAGCGGCCTTTTGTACGGCCGCTTTTTTTATGGATAACCGGAATTTTATGCTATGCGTTTTTACCTACCTCTTTGCTCTTATATGTTTTAGGGGTTTTATCTGCTCTGGTTTTTCTTTTTCTGGGGTTCTCGTGGGGGCGAGGGCATGCGGAGTTGCGATACGATTCCCGTTGGATATGGGGAGCTGTGATCTCTGTTTTGATTGTATGTTTGGCGGTTGAGGTCTGTTGGTATAGTGACCGGCGTATAGCGCTTGTAAATGAGCCTGCTTCTTCTTTAGATTTATTGGCTACCAAGGCTCAATATTCTTTGGTAAATACATTTGATCGTTTGCGTTTGTCTGATGAGGAGAAATCTATTTTGGCTACATTGACATTGGGATATAAGAAAGCGATGAGTCGGGAAACGAAAAGGCGCTTCTCTTTGGCGGGCGTGTCTCATATATTAGCGGTGAGCGGTTTTCATGTTGCCGTGATTTGTGGATTCTTATCTTTCTTTTGCTCGTTTATGCCAAAATGGGGGATAGGACGTTGGGTTCGTTATATCATTCTGGTGGGAAGTCTTTGGGGGTTTGTCTTTATCACAGGATTAGCGCCCTCGGCGGTACGGGCCGCCTTGATGCTATCTTTATATTTAACAGGAAGGGCGCTTAGGCGTGTTACGGATGGATATAATACATTGGCCGCTGCCGCTTTCTGTATGCTGGCCTATAATCCGTATTATCTGTTTGATGTCGGTTTTCAGTTAAGCTATTTGGCCGTGTTTTTTATTTTATTCCTAGTGCCTCGTTTCAAGGAATGGATAGTGGTGAGAAATCCTTTGTTGGCCATGCCTTGGGAATGGATTACGGTGTCTATAGCTGCGCAGATAGGGACTGCTTTGCTCTGTTTTTATTATTTTGGACAATTTTCGACAGTTTTCTTGTTTACGAATCTACCGGTCACTCTCTTGGCTATGTTTTTGATTCCTTTTGCCTTTTTGTGGTTAGGCTATCCGGTGGATTTCTGTGGATATGACTGGATACAGAAGATCGTAGAAGGGCTGGTTCATGGCATGGTAAGGGTAGTGGACGTGTTTAGCGCCCTGCCTTATGCGACGATTACGGGGCGTTTTAGCTTCTTTGAGATGCTAGGAGGTTATGGTTTTCTTGTTTTATGCTTGATATATATGAAGATACGGGAACCAAAAGTTTTGTTGGCCGCCTTAACCCTTTTGTTAATAATATCAGTAAAGATCCTTATTGAACTTTTTTTGATAGCCGGAAACTAAAAAAGTCGTACCTTTGGGGTGAAAACAAAAAGATTATATGATCACTAAAATCATTCAAGAAGAGAAGATTCAGAAAGCCAAAAAATATGTAGAGAAAGGCGAGAGTTTTGTTATCGTGACGCATGTCTCACCAGACGGCGACGCATTAGGTTCATCCCTTGGTTTATATCATTTCCTATCCACTTACGGTAAGGATAATGTAGCGGTAGTGGTACCGAACGCATTTCCCTCTTTTTATAGATGGATGCCGGGCGCTAAGGATGTCGTGATACATGAGAAATATCCGGATTTCGCCGAGAAATTGATCAAGGAAGCGGATGTTATTTTCTGCCTCGATTTCAATGAACCCAAACGTATCGAGAAACTGGCTCCGGCGGTGATCGCCTCAGAAGGCCGCAAGGTGATGATTGATCATCATTTGAACCCCGCGGATTTTTGTCGTGTGACGATGTCGTATCCGGAGATGTCTTCTACCAGTGAGATGATCTTCCGTTTTATTTGTCGTATGGGGATGTTCGATTTATTGAATCGGGATGCCGCCGCTTGTATCTATACGGGTATGATGACGGATACGGGATCGTTCACCTATAATTCGAATAAACCGGAGATTTATACGATCGTCAGCGAATTGATCAAGAAGGGGATTGATAAGGATTTGATCTATCGTAAGGTGAATCAGGTCTATTCCGAGTGCCGTTTACGTATGATGGGATATGTGTTGTATGAGAAGATGAGGGTCTATCCGGAACAACAGGCGGCTCTTATCACATTATCGAAAGAGGAACTGGATCGTTTTCAGTACCAGACTGGAGATACGGAAGGTTTCGTGAACTTGCCGTTAAGCATAGAGAACGTAAGCTTTAGTGTCTTTATTCGTGAGGACAGCGATTACATAAAGGTATCGCTTCGCTCCGTGGGCGATTTTCCTTGCAATCAGTTTGCTTCTACTTATTTCAACGGAGGTGGACATAAAAATGCGTCCGGAGGTGAGTTCTATGGCTCTTTATCTGAGGCCGTAGCCGTGTTTGAGAAAGGTTTACAGGAATTTAATCCTAATAAATCAGAAGATTTAGGCAAACATGCGTAAGGTTTGACGAAGATTATTTACATTTGCGATTCATTCAATTAAAGACTAACAAATGAAGAAAGGTTTTAATATCCTGTTGATTCTGTGTGCCGCATTAGTTGCTATCTCTTGTAGCAAGACAAAGTCGTACACGGATATGTTGAAAGATGAGAAAAAGGCAATCGAGCGTTTTATCGATGATAAGGGCCTTGAGATCTTAGATGATTTTCCTGCTGATAGCGTATTTAAGGAAAATCAGTTTGTGCTCTTGGATAATGGTGTCTATTTGAATATTATTGATAAGGGAAGCGATCAGAGAGCGGTGCAATATAAGACGAAAATGTTGTACCGTTGTAAGATGAGTTACTTCATGGATTCTACTATTGTCGCTATTGAGAACTATGGCCCGCATAGTAATGGAACTTCTCCTATCGCTTTTACATATGGGGATTATTCGAAGAATTCACCTTATGATCCCTCTTATTATTATGTAAGTGAGGGAATGCAAGAGCCTTTGAAGTATGTTGGAGATCGGGCTAAAGTGAAAATGATAGTGCCTTTCAAAAGAGGAGCCTATAATGATCAATCAAACGGTCAACCTGTATATTACGAAATTCTAGAATATATATTTGAAGAAAACTTATGACACTAATTAAATCTATTTCCGGTATTCGCGGTACAATAGGCGGTAGCCCGGAAGACGGATTGAATCCGTTAGCTATTGTTAAGTTTGTAGCCGCTTATGCTACATTCATCCGAAAAAACACAAAAGTGGAGACCAATAAGATCGTTGTAGGGCGTGACGCACGTATCTCCGGTCTGATGGTAAAACAAGTCGTCCTGGGAACGCTTACCGGCATGGGATTCGATGTGGTGGATATCGATCTGGCCACGACCCCGACAACCGAGTTAGCCGTAGCTATGGAAGGGGCTTGCGGAGGTATTATCCTTACCGCCAGTCATAACCCGAAGCAATGGAATGCCTTGAAGCTTTTGAATGAGAAAGGTGAGTTCTTGAATGCCGCTGAGGGGGCTGAGGTATTACGCATAGCTGCCGCCGAGGACTTCGAGTTCGCCGACGTGGATCATTTGGGCAAGGTAATCCCGAATGCGACTTATAAGCAAAAACATATTGAGAGCGTCTTGAATCTGGATCTCGTGGACGTGGAGGCTATTAAGGCCGCTAATTTCCGTGTAGCTATCGATTGCGTGAACTCCGTAGGTGGTATCGTGATCCCTGATTTATTATATGCGTTGGGCGTGAAGGAAATCTTCAAGCTGCATTGCGCTCCTCATGGAAACTTCTCTCATAATCCGGAACCCATTCCGGAAAACTTGACAGAGATCTCCGATTTGATGGGACATGCGAAAGCGGATGTCGGTTTCGTAGTAGATCCGGACGTAGACCGTTTGGCGATTATCTGCGAGAATGGCGAGATGTTCAACGAGGAATACACCTTGGTCGCTGTCAGTGATTACGTATTAAGCCATACTCCGGGTAATACGGTAAGTAACCTGAGTTCCAGCCGTGCGCTTCGTGACGTTACCCGTGCTCATGGCTGCGAATATAATGCCGCCGCTGTAGGCGAGGTAAATGTGGTTACCAAGATGAAGGCTACGAATGCCGTGATCGGTGGTGAGGGCAACGGTGGAGTGATCTATCCGGCCAGCCATTACGGACGCGATGCTTTGGTAGGTATCGCCTTGTTCCTGACTCATCTGGCAAAGAAGAATATGAAGACGAGCGAGTTGAAGGCTTCCTATCCTCCGTATTTTATCTCCAAGCAAAAAGTCCAGTTAACGCCGGAGATCGACGTGGACGCTATCTTAGCGAAAGTAAAAGAGAAGTTCTCTCAATATGATATTACGGATATCGACGGAGTGAAGATCGATTTCCCGGATAAATGGGTTCATTTGCGTAAAAGCAATACGGAACCGATCATCCGTATCTACTCTGAGGCCCATACGATGGAGGAAGCCGAGGAATTAGGCGGTCAATTAATACAGATCATCAACGAGATGTGTAAATAACACCCTTTCGGGGCGTTTTAAAATATTGGGTTCAGTCTTCAGCCGAGGTAAGCTATTTATGCTCTGTTGATTTGACTGAACCCTTTTCTTTTGGATAATTCTCGGTTCGTGTAATGTTGTAAAGAGCAGTAGTACTTACTTGGTCGATGGAGTATGTATCCTATGTCGCTTGAAGTATATATCCTATGGCACTTGCAGTATATCTTGTCTTAATCCTCATGTACGGCTTTATCTTTGTTACGACTACTGGCATTGGCTGGAAGGACTACTTGCGTAGCCCCTAAGCACTAGTGCTTACGGCTTACGCCAATAGTGGTGAAATATTTTTATTTTTAGCTGAAAGACAAAGTTTGCTGGTTAACCTCGGCTTCTGGGCTGATTATGAGAAAATAGCGGTGAATTCTTTCTCGAAATTAGGCGTGAATATGCCTTTCCCCAGATTCTCTTTGATCTCCTCGATCGGCCAGAAACGTCCTCCGTCCAGTTCCTCGGGATCGGGGGTGATGGGGCCATCGTAAGTGGTCCGGAAGCTGTTTACCAATTCCTTCTCTATGGAAGACTCGAATATATAACGTTTGATGAAGACAGGCGTAAAATCAGTAATGCCCAATTCCTCACGAACCTCACGGCGCAGGGCCTCTTCCACGCTTTCTCCATAATCAATATGCCCACCTACGGCCGTGTCCCATTTTCCCGGTTGTATATCCTTGTTCATGGAACGTTTTTGTAGATATAGATCTCCATCCTTATTAAAGATATGTAAATGGATTACGGGATGTAGCAACTTACTTCCACTATGACATTCCTTGCGAGTAGCCTTTCCGATCGTCTCACCTTCCTCGTTTACCAGAGGAAACCATTCTGTTCTCATATTTTAAATAGACTTTAATTTACTGATAACCGTACCTAACTCCTCATCCGTTAAATTATTTCCATACGTAGCGTAATCCAAGCGGAACGTACATCCATTCTTGTATTCGGAGCAACCATAAGCGGTTTTGCCCCGGAGGATAGAGCCTTTGTGACAGATGGGGCAAACGGGCTTATCCGTTGATGGAAGCTCCAATTCAGGAGTAGCCTCTGCTTTCTCTTTCTCTTTCTTGGCACGAGGCTTACGAGGTTTCTTTTCCTTTTTCTCCTTGGGTTCGTCTTTGGGAGTTTCTTTAGCTGCTTTAGACGTATCCTCAATCGTAATCGTTCGCCGGGTTTGGTCGGAAAGGACGTTTATGACGACTTCGTTTACCATCTGCTTCAACTCATCAAGGAAAGTACGGGCCTCATAAGTTCCCCGCTCGATCTGACGAAGCTTCTTCTCCCAAAGACCCGTCAACTCCGCGCTTTTCAGCAGTTCCTCATGGATCGTGCCGATTAATTCCGCACCGGTAGCGGTGGGATAAAGATTCTTACGTTCCTTTCGTATATAATTACGCTTAAATAAAGTCTCGATGATCGCCGCACGGGTAGAAGGACGGCCGATACCGTTTTCCTTTAAGGCATCCCGCAGCTCGTCATTATCCACTAATTTACCGGCGGTTTCCATCGCCCGCAATAAAGTAGCTTCCGTATAAGGTTTCGGAGGCTGGGTCCAAGTCTCTTTCAAGATCGGTTTATGCGGGCCACTTTCTCCTTTCACGAAATCGGGCAATACGCCTTCTTCCTCGGTAGGTTCAGCCTCCGGATCTTTCTGCTCGGCTCCGAATACGACACGCCAACCCGGTTTGAGGATTTGCTTTCCAGTCACCTTGAATTCTACCTTATCCACTTGACCCAAGACCGTAGTGGTCGATATCTCGCAATCCGGATAAAAGGCGGCGATAAAACGACGGGCTACCAAATCGTACACCTTCCGTTCCGTATCCGTAAGATTGCGGGCGGGGACTCCGGTAGGGATGATCGCATGGTGATCGGTAACCTTCGAGTTATCAAACACTTTCTTGCTCTTCGGCAATTTCTGATTCATCAAAGGAGCGGTAAGCTCCGTATAATCCACCAACCCTTTCAAGGTATTGGGAACTTTCGGATAGATATCATCACTAAGGAAAGTCGTGTCTACACGTGGGTAGGTTGTCACCTTCTTCTCGTAGAGCGATTGGATCAACTTTAGCGTATCGTCCGCCGTAAACGCGAATTTCTTATTACATTCCACCTGCAACGAGGTCAAGTCGAATAGGCGGGGGGCGAATTCCTTCCCTTTCTTCTCGGTGATACTGGTAACAGTAAAATCCTGTTCCTTTACCTTCTCCAGAAAAGCCTCGCCTTCCTCTTTCTTCGTGAACTTACCTTTCGTGGCGGAGAAAGTCGTATTCCTGTAAATGGTCTTTAATTCCCAATAGGGTTCCGGCTTGAAATTGTCGATCTCGGCTTGCCGGTTTACGATCAAGGCGAGCGTTGGGGTTTGCACACGGCCGATCGATAATACCTGCCGGTTCTGCCCGTAGCGCAAGGTATAAAGGCGGGTGGCATTCATCCCCAGCAACCAGTCGCCGATGGCACGGGATAGCCCGGCCTCATATAACTTATTGAATTCCGTCTGTTCTTTGAGTTTTTGGAAACCTTCCCGGATCGCCTCCTCC
>Ga0137297_10702_pt1 | contig 23220 bp, 26 predicted proteins | sample RamsorincwithD2O_FD_97191 | JGI IMG/M metagenome (GOLD analysis project Ga0137297, IMG submission 97191) | Mouse cecal microbial communities from Vienna, Austria - Mucin amended with D2O | ecosystem: Host-associated > Mammals > Digestive system > Large intestine > Cecum | place: Austria: Vienna... | reverse complement strand
GTGTGGAAGCTCTGGTATCGGCAAGTCCAGAGGACGAGGACGGCGAAACAAGGGAAACTGTCGTCAAGACCGAGATTGAGGACAACGACAACAACAATCTGACAATACCGCAGGTTATCAATCGTCTTGGCATGGTGTTCTTCCTCTTGTTCTTCAACTTAGGTATTACGATATTTGTATTCTTGCTTACGGGCATGATGTTGTTCAGCCAGATACTTTTTATTATCTATGCAATGTTTTTACCTATCAGCTTTTTGCTTTCCATGATACCGAGCTATGAGAGCATGGCGAAGCAGGCAATCGTAAGAGTATTTAACACGATTATGACAAGGGCAGGCATTACGCTGATAGTAACGGTTGCTTTTAGTATTTCCAGTATGTTTTACAACATATCGACGGATTATCCGTTCTTTATGGTGGCGTTCTTGCAGATAGTGTGTTTTGCAGGTATCTACATGAAGCTGGGCGATTTAATGAGTATGTTCTCTTTAAACGCTGGCGACAGTCAAAGCATGGGACGGAGAATATTCCGCAGACCGTATCTGTTCATGCGACATAGGGCTAGACGTATGGAACATAGGCTTGCAAGAGCTGTTAGTGCTGGTGGTGTCGCTGGTGCGGTGGCTGGTGGTGTCGTTGCCGGTTCAAAATCTACACGCCAGAATGGAACAAAGAACAATCGTGGAAATACAAGCTCCAGCATGGGGCAGAAAGCAGGTTCAGCTGTGGGAGCTGTCCTTGATACAAAGAATAAGGTCAAGGACAAGGCAACTGCTGTCAAAGAAAATATAAAAGATATGCCGACACAGACTGCCTATGCGGTTCACTCTGCTAAGGAAAAGGCGAAGTCCAGTATGTCTGATTTCAAGCGTGGCGTGGTGCAGGAAAAGGAAAACCGCCAGTCTGGACGTTTAGAGAAACAGCAGCTTCATAGACAGAATATCGCTGACAAACGTATGGAGCTTCAAAAAGCACAAGAAGCAAGGCAGGCAGGTAAGAAAACGGACGGATCAGCGACAAGCGGAGCTACCCGTCCCCATGAAAGACCAGCCACGGCTACCAAACAGAACATAGAAAAACAGCAGGAAGTCAAACGCCCTGCCACAGCTTCAACGATTAAGAATGATGAACCTAGCAAGAAAAATGCTATCAAAGAACGTCCGCTATCTTCTGGCGGTTCATCAGCAAAAACGGTCAATCAAGAAATCGCAAGACAGAATTACAAGGCTGAACGTGTTACGAAAACGCAGACAACTACCACACAGAAGCAGACACAGCAGAATACCGAGAAGAACAAACGAACCCTATTCAAGAAAGGACAAAAGAAGAAATGAAACTAAGACATATCGCTATTGTTGGCAGTCTGTTTCCTATCCTCTTTTCTATCGTATTATTCTTTGGGGTTCTGATTAGTGCCGAGGACGACGACGAGGGCAACAGCTATTCTTCTAATTATGCAGGAATGAACCTATCTGCCGAGGTATTGAAACATCAGCCTATGGTAGAAAAATATGCCAAAGAAAACGGTATTTCCGAGTATGTCAATGTGTTGCTGGCAATCATACAAGTAGAAAGTGGCGGTACAGCCGAGGACGTTATGCAAAGTTCGGAAAGTTTGGGACTACCGCCTAATTCCTTAGATACAGAAAGCTCAATCAAGCAGGGGTGTCAGTATTTTGCGTCCCTGCTTTCTTCCTGCAAAAATCAAGGTATCAGTGATATAAATGTCGTGATACAGTCCTATAACTATGGCGGTGGCTATGTTGGTTATGTGGCAGGAAACGGGAAAAAGCATACATTCAACCTTGCGGAAAACTTCGCAAGGGATAAATCGAGCGGTCAGAAAGTAACCTATACGAACCCTATCGCTGTGGCAAAGAACGGGGGCTGGCGTTATGGCTATGGAAATATGTTCTATGTGGAGCTTGTGAACCAGTACCTTGTCGTCAATCAAGTATCGGGCGAACTGGCACAAAAGATAATGAATGAAGCGTTGAAGTATCAAGGTTGGAAATACGTGTATGGGGGCAGTAACCCAAACACTTCTTTTGATTGTAGCGGACTGACCCAGTGGTGTTATGGCAAGGCTGGTATCTCTTTACCGAGAACCGCACAAATGCAGTATGACGCAACACAGCATATCCCACTGTCGCAGGCAAAGGCTGGCGATTTGGTCTTTTTCCACAGTACCTACAATGCAGGAAGCTATGTAACCCATGTCGGTATCGTGCGTCCAGAGGGACGAAAGTTAGAAGTAGATTAAAGAAAGGGGGACAAAAAAAAGGCACTACTCCGTAAGATAACACGGGAAACCACCTGCCTAACCGAAAGGCGAAAACTGTACGGGAAAATAGCACGGCAGGAAAGCAGAAAGTTGTTCAAAGACAATAGAGCACGACTGAACTGCAAGGTTAAGTGAATATGAGGATAAAACTAGATTTGTTGAATGTGAGTTCCAAACCTCTGTTACGTGTGGACACAGGAAACTTGTCTGAAACCTGTGGTATGAGTAACGCTGAAAATAAATGCCTTTCAGTGGGTTATCAATTAACTCATACGGTACGCTGGAGAACCAGTAGTAACGGAACGAAAGCATATCCGACAATTCACACTAGCCTACTACTTTCGTCAACTGGAGATTACCTAAACCAGAATGCCAACAATGGCTATGCGTAATGCTCTTGCAGTGATAAATCACAAGGCTATGCTAAGTGAGATGACGCTGAAAATCTGGCAAGGTAACGGAGCTTTCATAGTAGTCTGAGAACCCTGAAAAGACAGGGAAAGCCGTAAAATCGGATACGGGAAAACCGTTCACATGGCGAAGGAAAGCAGTCTTAGCGAATTAAAATTAGAAATTGATTAGGGAGGAAAACCTCAAATGAAACCAACAATGGAGATTTTAACCAAATTACAGGAAAATTCAAAAAAGAACCATGATGAAGTATTTACAAGGCTCTATCGGTATTTACTCCGTCCAGATATATACTATGTTGCATACCAACACCTCTACTCCAACAAAGGAGCAGGAACAAAGGGTGTAACAGACGACACAGCGGACGGTTTTAGCGAAATATATATTGAAAATATCATTGATGCCTTAAAAAATGAAATGTATCAACCAAAACCAGTAAGACGTACATACATCAAAAAATCAAATGGCAAAATGCGTCCCTTAGGACTGCCTGTCTTTACTGATAAGCTGATACAGGAAGCAATACGCATGATATTAGAAGCAATCTATGAGCCTATTTTTTCAGACTACTCTCACGGTTTCCGACCAGCAAGAAGTTGTCATACTGCTCTTGCTCAAATAAAAAAAGAATTTACAGGAGCACGCTGGTTTATAGAGGGCGACATAAAAGGGTGTTTTGATAACATCAATCATGCGGTACTTGTGGAAATTATCAATCAGAAAATTAAAGACGCACGTTTTCTGAAACTCATTCGTTCATTCTTAAAGGCAGGTTATATGGAAGATTGGAAATACCACGAAACATATAGCGGTTGCCCTCAAGGTGGTATCATTTCGCCTATTCTTGCGAATATCTACCTTAATGAATTAGACCGTCACGTAATGAAAATAAAGAAAGAGTTTGATGTGGCAACAAAGGCACGTTATACACCAGAATATACAAAACTGGTAGGACTACGCCAAAGATTACACAACAAAATTAAAAATAGCAACGGTATAGAAAGAGAAAAGCTGATTGAAGAATATAAAACTGCAACGGCTCAAATGCTCAAACTACCAGCGAAACAATGTGACGACAAGAAAATAAAATATGTGCGTTACGCTGATGATTTCCTAATAGCTGTGAATGGCAATCGACAGGATTGTGAGAAGATTAAGCAAGAACTTACAGAATTTATAAGTACCACATTAAAAATGGAACTTAGTCAAGAAAAAACTCTGATTACACACAGTAATACTCCTGCTCGTTTTCTTGGATATGATGTCAGAGTACGCCGTGACCAGCAGATTAAACCAAAAGGAAAATTCAAAACCCGTTCTATGAATAACAAGGTGGAATTGAGTATTCCATTCAAAGACAAGATAGAGAAATTTTTATTTTCAAATGGAATTGTAAAGCAGAGGTCAGACAATGGGAAATTAGAACCTATACACCGACCACAACTGCTTAATAGGACAGATTTGGAAATAGTGACTATTTATAATGCAGAATTAAGAGGTATCTGTAATTATTATGGATTGGCAAGCAATTTTAACAAGCTAATCTATTTCAATTATCTTATGGAATATAGTTGTTTGAAAACACTTGCAGGAAAGCACCGTTCTAAAGTTTCTAAAATTAGAGCTATGTATAAAGACGGTACAGGCAAATGGGCTATTCCTTATGAAACTAAAACAGGAATAAAGAAAATGTATTTTGCGAATTATGCTGACTGCAAAGGAAAGAAGTTTACTGATATTGTTCCACAAACAGCTAAAAATTATTCCCATGACGTAACAACATTAGAAAGCCGATTAAAGGCGAAGATATGTGAAGTATGTGGGTGTACGGAAAATGACAGATACGAAATTCATCATGTAAACAAGGTTAAAAACCTTAAAGGGAAATCAGAATGGGAAAAGATAATGATAGCCAAAAGACGGAAAACAATCGTGGTATGCCACAAGTGTCACATGGCTATACATCATGGCGAAAAGAAATAACCTGTAACGGAGCAAAGATGGAGAGCCGTGTGCATTGAGAAATGCAAGCACGGTTCGGGGAGAGGACTGCACAAACCTACCTTAGAAATAAGGAAAGGCGGTGCTTTCCTACTCTACTATGTAGGAAATAATCAGATGTATCATGCAGGCGACCCTATCGGATATACCGACCTTAATAATTCGTATTGGCAACAGCACTTGATTGGTGCTGGAAGAATAAAACAGTAGAAAGGATTGGAAACCATGTTTAAAAAGAAAGAAAAACCAGTAAAAGAAAAAAAGGTGCGTACTGTCAAGGTAGGCACACATAAGAAATCTGTGATTGCATTATGGGTAGTGCTTATCGCAAGTGTGAGCTTTGGAGTTTATAAGAACTTTACCGCTATTGATATGCACACCGTACATGAAACAGAAACGATACAGCTTAGATTAAATGACACCAACGGGATTGAAAATTTCGTGAAGAACTTCTGTAAGTCCTATTACACATGGGACAACAGCAAGGAAGCTATCGAAGCAAGGGCGCAGGCAATCAGTAACTATCTGACAAAGGAATTGCAGGACTTGAACCTTGATACCATAAGAACAGATATACCGACCAGCTCCATTGTTACAAATGTCTTGATTTGGGATATAGAACAGTCGGGAACGGACGATTTTATCGCTACCTACGAAGTAGATCAGCAGATAAAAGAGGGAGAACAGACAACAAATGTCAAAGCAACCTATACCGTCAAAGTATATGTAGATAAAGACGGCGATATGGTAATCGTACAGAACCCGACCCTTGCTCCCGCTATGGAAAAATCGGACTATGAGCCAAAGGCACAGGAAGCGGACAACAGCGTGGACGCTGATACCACGGCAGACGCTACGGCGTTTTTGGAAACATTCTTCAAGCTGTACCCTACGGCTACGGAAACGGAGCTTGCCTACTATGTGGCGGGAAATGCCCTTGAACCGATAAACGGGGACTATCTCTATTCCGAGCTTGTCAATCCTGTATTTACGGCTGACGAGGATAACATTAAGGTAAAGGTTGCTGTGAAGTTTATCGACAATCATACAAAGGCAACGCAGATTTCACAATATGAGCTGACGCTTCATAAGGACGGGAACTGGAAAATCATAGGTTAATCAATAAGGCGTGTATATCTGCAAAGGGGTACACGCTTCCTTAAATTTGACAAACTACACTCCTTATGTTATACTTTTTTTGTAAGTATGAAAAGTATAACAAAAATAAAAAGTTAGAATTGAGGTGTAATTATGCCAATGAAAAAGGGACAACACATATTTGGAACGGTTAAAGTAGGAGAAAAAGGACAAATCGTTATTCCAAAAGAAGCACGACAAATTTTTGATATTAAAGCAGGAGATACATTATTAGTGCTGGGCGACGAAGAACAGGGAATAGCTATTGTGAAAGCAGATGTTATGAAAGAATTAGCTGTGAAAATATTGAAAGGGCTGGGTAAATTAAGCAACGGTATAGATGATGAAAAATAACATTATGCTTATACTTCCGATAGCTTTCATTTTAGATTTACTTATTCCTTTTATCTTAGCTCCCACATATAGAGGATATAGTCATTTAACACAGGTTATGAGTGTTCTTGGAAATAGTAAAGCCCCGTTGCATAATGTATATAATACATGGCTGGTAATCTTTGGAATGACTTTAGCAGTAATCAATTTTAAGGTATATGCGGTTGTTTCAAAGGGGTCAAGGCTAATTGCAATAATCCTTTTTATAGTATTGCTGATTTATGCAATCGGCGGCTGTATTCTTTCTGGCTTATTCTCTGTTGGAGAAGTAAAAAGTCTTAATACTCTTTCAGAAAAAATACATGGTTACGGCTCTGTTGTTGGATTTATGTGTTTGTCATTTGCACCGCTTCTGTTAGGAATTTATGCGTATAAAATAAATGACATAAAATTTTCATTTTTCTGCATTGGGTGTTTTATATTAGCAATATTGTGTTTTTCATGTTTTGTTATGGGAGATAAACCTAATTTTAGGAATACGTTTTTAGCATTTGAGGGTTTATGGCAAAGATTATCTTTATTATTTATGTATTTCCCTTTAGGGTGTCTGATATTGTTTGAAACATGACAGTTTTCAATGTATACCATATCAAAAGATAAATAAATTCAGTTATTTAGCCGTAGCTAAAAAATAGGATTGGAGTGATACCATGATAAGACTAAAAAAGCAGGATATTAAAAAATGCTGAAACAAGGGGCAAAATTGAGTGATGTTCCACTATCGGAAATTCAAGAAAACATAGAAGCCACCATTGATGAAGCTATGAACAGCACCGACCCAGAAGTACAGGCAAATTTCAAAAAATATTTTGGCAACAAAAGACCCACGCCAGAGGAATATATTTATACAATGACAAAGAAATCAAGATTTAAAGTATGAGAGCCTTTATTTACTACCTACGAAGTAGATCAGCAGATAAAAGAGGGCGAACAGACAACGAATGTCAAAGCAACTTATACCGTTAAAATCCATGTAGATAAAGATGGCGATATGGTTATCGTTCAGAACCCTACCCTTGCACCAGCGATTGAAAAATCAGACTATGAGCCAAAGGCACAAGAAGCCGACGCAAGCGTGGACGCAGATACCGTCAATGACGCTACCGCATTTTTGGAAACTTTCTTTGAGCTGTACCCGACAGCAACAGAAAAAGAACTTGCTTACTATGTAGCTGGCAATGTGCTTGAACCTATCGGCAAGGACTACCTCTATTCAGAATTAGTCAATCCCGTGTTTACGGCTGACGGGGACAATGTGAAAGTCAAGGTTGCCGTGAAGTTTATTGACAATCAGACAAAGACAACGCAGGTATCACAGTTTAAGCTTGTGCTACATAAGGATAACAACTGGAAGATTATTATGTAAGATATTTTGTTGGCAGGCTCTATTTTCGGATATAGTCTGCCTTTTCTGTAGCAAATGTGCTGCACTAACAAGCGATTTCATTGTATTTTAAGCAATTAAATCTTTCTTGATAATTTTATCTTAAATCATATATTTATGGATATTGACTTTCTGCTTACAATAAGTTAAAATATGACTATAAAACCAAATTAGTCATATAGGAGGTATGTGGTATGTATAAAGAAGTTGGTATTTCTTCAAATAATGTTCCGATAACACTTTCTATCTGGTATACAGAAAGAAGTAGTCCTACCATTGTTTTTTTGCCGGGTACTATGTCACACCCTCTCATGTATGAGAATTTTCTATGTGGTTTGAGTGAAAGAGGATTTAATATAATAGGCATTCACTATCTTTCACACGGAAAAAGCCCTAAAATCAAAAAAAATTATACAATGGAAGATTTGCTGCATAATGTATATGACGCAACGACTTACGGAATAGAAAATTTTGGTGAAAACATAGCTGTCATGGGTTCCAGTCAAGGTGGGATTTTAGCTGCAATGGCGGCGGGTAGGGACACAAGGTTAAAAGCCGTTTTTCCACATAATATCATGCTGACTACATTAAAAGAAACTATGAGCTTAACAAAATACCCCGCATGGTCACACCGTTTTATGGGGCTGATACAGTTGGGCTTTCGTGTAGGTGGAAAATTGCTGCCTAACTATAAGGTTCCAGGAGACGCTTATTTAGACTATGACAGAGTATTTTATAGTGAACAGGCAAAACAAGATTGCTTAAATGACCCTATGCTTTTACCCTATTATCCTTTAAGATTTGTCGCCAGCTTATTTAATGCTGACTTATCGTGCTTGGAGAATGGGGCTATACAATGTCCTGTTATTTTAATTACTGCCAAAGGCGATCCGCTTTTTAGCTTTGATTATACCAACAAAGTATTTGATTTAATTCATGTACCGAAAAAGGAATTGCTTACTTTAGAGCTTAATCGTCACATGATTTTTAATGAGGACACGGACACTACAATAAACGCATTAGAAGCTACCTTGCATAAATATCTTGGATAGTATATTGATTATATAATCAGTAAATGTTATACTTTTCATGACGATAAAAACATTTTAGTCATAAGGGGGTTATGAGTTTGCCACGATTTACGGAACAAGAAAAAGAAATCATAAACAGTAAACTTTTGATAGAGGGAGAAAAGCTGTTTTCATTACACGGCTTAAAAAAAGTAACAGTTGATGATTTAGCAGCTGCTGTAAACATATCAAAAGGTTCATTCTATGCTTTTTATCCCAGTAAAGAACATCTATATGTGGAAATCAATTTTCGCTTACAAAAAGAGTTATTTACAAGTATAGAAACAACCGTTAAAAAGAAAAAGTATAAGAACCATAGAGATTTAGCAAAGGACGTTATTATGCTAAGTTTAACGGGGGTGATTACTTCGCCTATTCTTTCACAGATGGATTTATCTTTAATGGACTATCTGCAAAGAAAAATTTCGTCAGATATTTTTGAAAATCATATGTACAGTGATATTCGTATATTGGAGATACTGGAAGGTTTAGGGGTTGTATTTTTGGTTCCGCATACGGTTATCATAAAATCCCTGTATTCTGTTTTATCCTGTTTGGAACAATTCAAAGAGGACGAAGAATTGAATATGATACAAAATCTTTTAGTGAATGGTATTATTCAGCAAGTAGTAGCAGAGTAATAATTTTGTTTGGTTATTTGACAGGCAAGTGGCCAAACAAATTTTTTACAGTTTATATGACTATATATCTATAAACGTCATAAAGTTAAAGGAGGAATGAATAATGATTGATGTAAAAAAACTGTATTTTAGCTATACTGACAAACCGTTTGTGGAGAATGTAAGTTTCCATGTTGGGAGAGGAGAAATTTTTGGTTTTTTAGGCCCCTCTGGTGCTGGGAAATCAACTATTCAAAAAATTTTAACTGGGCTTAATACAAGTTATAAAGGCAGCGTAAAAGTTGCAGGTACAGAAATAAGGGAGCATACAAATCGGTTTTATGAAAATATTGGAGTAGACTTTGAATTTTCAACCTGCTACGAGAAATTCACAGCACGACAAAATCTCGCCTATTTTGCTTCTCTATATGAAAAGCAACCTCGGTCTATTGATGAATTATTGCATATGGTAGGCTTGGAAAATGACGGGGACAAAAAAGTTGCTGACTTTTCCAAAGGTATGCGTTCTCGCTTGAATTTCATTAAAGCGTTAGTCCATGACCCTGATATATTATTCCTTGATGAACCTACAAGCGGTCTTGACCCTACAAATAGTCGTTTAATGAAAGATATTATTCTTGCGGAAAAGAAACGCGGAAAAACGATTATCATTACTACTCACAATATGTTTGACGCAACAGAGCTATGTGACCAAGTAGCCTTTATTGTTGCCGGAAAAGTCAGTGCATTGGATAGCCCACATAATTTGATTATGTCAAGGGGAGCTGCTAAAATACACTATACCTACTATGATAAAGGCGAGAAAACCGGAGAATGTCTGCTTGATAGAACCACAGAAGATAAGTTGTTAAAAAGTTTAATTTCCGAAAACCGTTTGCTTTCTATTCATAGTAGTGAGCCTACATTAAATGATATTTTTGTTGATATTACAGGGAGGACACTTCAATGAGATTGGGACGTTTAATTTGTGGTGATATACATTTCCAATGGAAATATGGTTTCTATTTTATCTACTTTATATTAACAGTTTTATATGTGTGCGGGATTGCCGCTTTGACGGGACATTGGAAAACGGATATTGCTTCTATTATGATCTACTCTGACCCAGCAGCAATGGGATTGTTTTTCATGGGAGCGATTGTCCTTTTGGAAAAAAGTCAAAAGGTGTTAAATGCTATGGTAGTATCGCCTGTAAAAGTATCGGAGTACATACTTTCAAAAACAGTTGCGTTAATTGCCATATCTACGATAATTGCAATGATATTAGGATTCGTTTCCGGTAGCAATCAGTTACTTAGTATCGCAGTTGGTACAGCTTTGACATCAGCAATCTTTACTATGCTTGGCATTATTGCGGCTACAAAAATTTCAAACTTGAACCAATTTCTCATTGTGATTATGCCGATAGAAATTGTTTGCTTTGTTCCACCTATCGTTGGTCTGTTTGTAAAGTTACCAGATATATTCCGCTTTTTTCCGTTCACAGCTTGCATGAACCTCATAACTGGAAAAAGCATTTTACTATCGTTTGATATGGTACTTGTAATTGCTACGTTGATTATCCTCTACATAGTTGCGCGACATACAGTTGAGCATATGTGGAGAAGTTTGGGAGGTGTAAAGCTATGAAAAGGATATTATCCAGTACCATACAGGTATTTAAGCAAATCAAGAGCGACCCTATGATGTTTGCAGCTTGTTTTACGCCTTTTGTCATGGGAGCTTTGATTAAATTCGGTATTCCCTTTCTTGAAAGAATAACAGATTTTTCTTTGCAAACATACTATCCGATCTTTGATTTATTACTTTCTATCATGGCTCCTGTATTGCTCTGCTTTGCATTTGCAATGATTACATTAGAGGAAATCGACGATAAAGTGTCACGATACTTTTCGATTACCCCTCTTGGTAAGTCGGGGTATCTCTTTACAAGGTTGGGAGTACCCTCAATTATTTCGGCGGTCATCGCTTTTATTGTACTGTTGCTTTTTTCATTAGAAAAGTTGTCCATTGGAATGACAATATGTTTGGCGCTTCTCGGCTCAGTACAGGCAATTATTGTTTCACTTATGATTATCACATTATCAAGCAATAAATTAGAGGGTATGGCAGTTACAAAACTAGCTGCACTTACATTACTCGGAATACCCGCTCCCTTTTTTATTGATAGTTATTACCAGTTCTCGGTTGGCTTCCTTCCATCATTTTGGGTAGCGAAAGCCATGCAGAATGAAGCGGTTCTTTATTTCTCCATAGGATTGGTGGTAGCTTTAGTCTGGTACTACTTCCTTACAAAACGTCTGTTTCGGAAGCTTGCAGGATAAGGAGGCATATTATGAAAAAAGGTAGACTTCTGCAAAACAAAAATGTAAATAAGGCTATTCAGGTTTCCAAAATCACACTAATCATCAACTTGAGTTTATCGCTACTTAAATTTGCTGCCGGATATATAGGAAAGTCAAGTGCCATGCTGTCGGACGCTGTACATTCGGCTTCTGATGTAGTAAGCACAATCGTTGTGATGGTTGGAATTAAAATATCAGAAAAACAGCCTGATAGAGAACATCCTTATGGGCATGAACGTATGGAATGTGTGGCTTCCATTATTCTCTCTGTTGCATTGGCTATAACGGGTGCTGGAATAGGCTATTCAGGTATCAAGAAAATCTTTTCAGGACAGTACAATACGCTTTCTGTCTCTAGTGGAATCGCACTTACGGCGGCAGTCTTATCCATTGTTATAAAAGAGTGGATGTACTGGTATACAAGAAGTGCTGCAAAGCATACAAATTCTGACGCACTTATGGCTGACGCATGGCATCACCGCTCTGATGCACTCTCGTCGGTTGGTTCCTTAATTGGCATTTTAGGAGCGCGTTTAGGCTTATGCTATTCTCGACCCTATTGCAAGCGTTGTGATTTGCGGTTGTATCTTAAAAGCTGCTTTGGACATTTTCAAAGAAAGCATTAACAAAATGGTAGACCATAGTTGTGACAATGCTACTGAAACAAAGATTAGGGAAGTTGTGCTTCAGCAGCAAGGGGTTGATGGTATTGATGAATTAAAAACCCGCATGTTTGGAGCGAAAATGTATGTAGATATTGAAATATTAGCTGATGGTAATTTAGCTCTTTATGACGCTCATAGAATTGCTGAGGGAGTCCATCAAACGATTGAAAACAACTTTCCACAATGTAAACATTGTATGGTACATGTTAATACGAATGAACTTCCCTATTCTCCATAGGACAGGGAAGATGATTTAAGACTATTGAAAGGGAAAGGGGGGAAGTAGGTTATGGAACAATACTGGTGGATTATCATTGTTATGGTTTTGATTGTCGTTGGCTTACTTAAAATTGTAATTATGAAGAAGTATAACCAAAGGAGAAATTCTAACAATCGTTCAAAAGATAGCAAGGACGACAAGATGTATTAAGGTTTATTGAAATCTGTTATGTTGTAGAATGATGTTTTTAGATACTAGAAAGTGCTTTAAAGGGGCTAACGTTAAGGAAAGCTTTGAGTACAATTCTTTACAATCAACAGTCTTTTGCATAGAGAAATGTATGTAGGAAATATGGTGCAAGGCACAAAACACCAACAATTGAGAAATCAACCTATGAACCAAAGGCACACTACATTTTATACTACTTGACAAGTAAACGAGCGTTTACTATAATGATTTATAGAGGTAAACGCTCGTTTACTAAAAAAGGAGGTTGTAAATGTCTGACACAAAAGAAAATATATTAAAAATTGCACTACACTTATTTGCAGTGAATGGTTATGAGGCTGTTTCTGTTAGTATGATTGCGGAAGCCTTAGGAATGACAAAAGGAGCGTTATATAAGCATTATAAAAATAAGCAAGATATTTTTGACTGTATAGTAGAACGTATGTATCAAATTGATAATGAGCGAGCTAAGGATTATCAAGTACCAGAAAGTACAATAGAGGTAGCTCCTAATGCATACAAAAATACAACTATTGAAAGTCTAATAACATTTACTCTTGCACAATACGATTTTTGGGTGACTGATGACTTTGCGTCTAATTTTCGCAAAATGTTAATACTAGAGCAATATAGAAATTTAAAAATGAATATGCTTTATCAAAAATGTCTTGTAAATGGTGCTATCAGTTATATAGAAGATATATTTAATGAAATGGTTGAAAAAGGTGTTCTTCAAGAGTGTGATACAAAGCAGCTTGCTATTGAATATTATGCGCCATTATTTCTGTTGATAAGTGTAGCAGACGCAGTTGAAAATTGTTGGGATTTAAAATCTCAATTAACCACACACGTTAATCAATTTGTTAAGAAATATATTACAAATGAGAAAGTAAAATAATCCTTTATTCTATCCTGAATACAAACATAACTTTTTAATTTCAGCAGAGAAACACAAAATGAATATTGTTATAAGTCACAAATATTAACTATTAAAATATTACAATAATGGAGATGAGGAAATGGAATATATTCGCAGTAAAAAATATTTTACACCCGACTTACAGGCAAAAATTATGGGACCGAATCCTATAAAATTACAAGAAGAACTTTTACAAAATCATAAAATCCCGTCTGGTAGCTATGTCTGTGACCTTGGAAGTGGACAAGGTTTAACTTCTGTATTTCTTGCAAAAGAATATGGATTTGTTGTTTTTGCAGTTGACTTATGGAGTGAGCCAAAAGAAAATGAAGAATTTTTCAAAAAAATGGGATTATCTTCTGCACAAATTAAATCCGTAAAAGCTGACGCTAATGAACTTAAATTTGAGAAAGAATTTTTTGACGCTGTAGTAAGTACAGATTCATATAATTATTTTGGACGTGACCCTATATATTTAGATGAAAAATTACTTCCATTTGTTAAAAAAGGCGGGTTTATTTATATCACAGTTCCTGGTATGAAGAAAGATTGCCATGACAAACTTCCAGAAGAGTTATTGTTATCATGGACACCAGAGGAACTTGATTATCTACATGATATAACATATTGGTCTAACATAATTAGTCATTGTAAAAAGGCAGATTTAATTTCAATATATGAAATGGAAAGTAATTCGGAAGTTTGGTCGGATTGGATAAAGCAAAATAATGAATATGCAATAAATGACCGTAAGGCAATAGAAGCTGGCGGTGGAGATTATCTGAATTTTATTGCTATAATTCTACAAAAAAAATGAATTCTTTAGAACCAGACACTATAATTTGCGTTCTAATATGTTTACCGATCGGCATCAATAATTTTATCTTTGAGGGTAATGATTTGAACATAGAAGAATACAAGAAGATACGAAATTGATAAATTAGAATTTGAAAGGAGTTTTGAAGAATGAAAAAATATGAGTATGTAGAAATTAACTATAATGCGAAAGGAGTTGTATTCCTTTGTACTGATAAACACAAAGAAATTATTGACAGTTATGCAAAAACGGGGTATCACTACGCAGGGTTTGTACCCACAGAAATTGACGCAAAAGGCTGTATGCGAAAGATAGATTTAATTTTTGAAAAAGAAGATTAACTTATTTTAGGGAGTTGGTTCTAATGATAGGACTTAAAAGACGAGATATGAATTATATTATGAAAGTTGGTGCTAAATCTCAAGGTGTTTCTGTATCTGAATTTAGGGCTATGCTACAAGATACCATAGACAAAACTATGGAAAGTACAGACCCAGACGTGCAGGCAAATTTTAAACGATACTTTGGAAATAAGCGGCCAACACCAGAGGAATATATTTATACGATTACCAAAAAGACAAAGGTTAAGGTTTAAATGTTGTAAAGGGGGGTTGCCGTATGAAACGCTTTAAATACAATTCAGTATATTCAAGCCCAATTTAACAGCATACTATTTACAATTAAATACGCTATACCAATAGCTCGTACAAAATTTATATTTTGTGCGGGCTTTTTTAATACCCGAAAAGTTTTTTTAATTATTTTCATTTTTTTGGAAGCAAATCACACCTTGCTGTACAGATATGGTGCGGAAAGAGGGATAAACCCTTTTCAATTCATAGCTGGAAAGGAGGTGAGATTATGAAACCGTCTGACTTCCAAAAAACAATTCAGTGTCAGTTTGAATGTAAGCTGAAAAAAATTGTCAAAGGTATTATCTGGAACTACCGTAAAGAATTAAAACGAAGAAAAAACAAGGAAATATCTTTTAGCGAATTACCAGACATTACGGTAGAAAGTCTGGCAACATGGGACGACTACGAAACAAACTACACAATTTTTAATGTGTGTGGCATAGATATTAAAGTCCTTGATGATGAACTTGCAGAAGCTCTCAAACAGCTACCCGAAAAAAAACGTAACAATGTATTGATGTATTACTTCTTGGAAATGAGTGATACAGAGATTGCAGATATTATGAATTATACCAGAGGGGCTGTGTTCAAACACAGACACCGTGCACTAGAAACTATGAAAGAGATACTAAAGGAGAAGAAATAGAAATGAAGAAAAAGTACAAGCACCCTTCTTATTATTTGATTTCATCAGCTATGGACGGGGATGAAACTGCGATTGAGAAATTACTGGCATTCTATGACCCGTACATATCAAAGTGTTGTTTACGTCCTTTATATGATGAATACGGCAACGTCTATATTGTTGTTGATATGGAATTAAAGGGACGTATTCGAGAAGCCTTAATCAAAATGATTTTAGACTTTGAGATTGATATAGATATAGAAACCGAAGAAGAATAAGCAGATACCAGCAGGGCGTGATTGGTTAAATCCCCCTCTTTCCTGCCCTGCTCCTGCTTTTATGCATGGAAGCCTACGGCTTTCGCCGATTGTTCTTTGACAACTTAATAAAGCAGACAGATACGTTTGTGATACAGCGAGCCACGGGGACTGTACGCCATGACCTTTCCGACAAGAAAGTGAGCGACCCACGCAGTGATCCGAGAGCAACTTGTGGAATGGTCGCTTTGCCATGACCTGCTATCACAGGATAATGATACGTCCGCATGGTGCGGTTTTGCCCACAAGAATGGGAATAGTTGAGATACTAACGGAGCTTTCCGAAGCCGTCTGTTTGCTTATGATAAGATACACAGAAAGGAGTTGTTGCAACATGAATAATACTGATGTGCCGATTTGGGAAAAATACACCCTTAGTATAGAAGAAGCGTCCCGATATTTTCGTATCGGGGAAAAGAAGTTGCGTAGGCTTGCCGAGGAAAATCTGGACTCTGGCTGGGTTATCGTCAATGGAAATCGTATTCAGATAAAGCGAAAACAGTTTGAAAAAATTATTGATACACTGGACGAAATCTGATGTCTTAGAGCCGTAGATATGGTATAATATTAGTAGCGTATCACGGCTCATTCCATGACGGAAAGGAGCTTTACACTATGTCAAAAATAAAAAGACAAGACAGTAAAGGACGCAATTTGCGTCTTGGAGAGAGCCAGAGAAAAGACGGAAGATACGTTTATAAATATACCGATATATTCGGGAAGCCACAGTTTGTATATGCTTGGAAACTTGTACCGACAGACAAAACACCTGCTGGAAAACGTGATGATATATCGTTGAGGGAAAAAGAAAAGCAGATAAAAAAAGACCTTGACGACGGTATTGACACTATCGGCGGTAAAATGACAGTCTGCCAGCTTTACGAAAAGAAGAACAGTCAAAGAAAGAACATCAAGAGAAATACGGAAATAGGACGACAGTATCTTATGAACGCATTGGAAAATGACCCATTGGGTATGAGGGCGATTGATACGGTCAAACAATCGGACGCTAAAGAATGGGCTATTAGAATGAACGGCAAAGGTTATTCTTACAAGACGATAGATAACTACAAGCGTTCCTTAAAGGCTTCATTCTATATGGCGATACAAGATGACTGTGTTAGAAAAAATCCTTTCAATTTCAAGTTGAGTGATGTTCTGGAAGATGATACAGAAGCAAAGGTTATCTTAACACCAGAGCAGGAAGAAAAACTTCTAGCTTTTATGGAAACGGATAATGTTTACAGCAAGTATCGTGATGAAGTTATTCTTCTGCTGGAAACGGGACTTCGTATTTCTGAATTATGTGGACTGACAACACACATTGATATGCTTAACCGTGTGATTAACATAGACCACCAGCTATTGCGTGACACAGATGTGGGCTACTATATTTCCACACCTAAGACAAAGAACGGTAAGCGAGAGCTTCCATTAACAGAAAGAGCATATCAAGCACTCAAGCGAATTTTAAAGAACCGAGGAAAAGCACAACCGCTTGTTGTTGGCGGTTATAGCAATTTCTTATTCTTAAACCGTGAGGGATTGCCAAAAGTAGCAGGAAATTATGAAAGTATGGTGCGTGGGCTGATTAAGAAGTACAACAAGACCCATAAGGACAAGTTGCCCAACATCACGCCCCATTCATTCAGACATACCTACTGTACGAACATGGCAAATAAGGGAATGAACCCAAACACCCTGCAATACATCATGGGACACGCAAACATAACCATGACATTAGGGTATTATGCTCACGGTACTTTCCAGTCTGCAAAGGCAGAATTGGAAAGGCTGGCTTCTTAATATCGAAAATGTATCTTACTACTTATTTACTACTTTTGGTTGCATTTTCATGCTGGTAAATGCCAGCTTATGCGAGGTATCTTCCAAAAGGAAAATGCCCATACAGCCCGAAAATACGGGATATATCGGCATTTACCAGCTTATGAAAAGATAATCAGAAATTTAGTAAGTTTTTAATTTTAAAATAACTTTAAATGTGAACTAGATACAGCATTATTTTTTATACATATTGTATTTGATTCATTTCTTCCTACAGTAATTACAATATTTTCTGAATTTAACTTATACTTTAAAAAATATGTATTTTTATATTCTTTTTCTACATAAATATAAATCGGCTGACCATCTTTATCCTTTAAGCGATATATTATATCATTTTCTAAAACAATTGATTTTGCTCCATCTAAAAACAATGCATTTTTATTTGCTTGTACTATCCAATTTGTTCCAACACCTTCTATTGCAATAACATCTTCATCGCCTTCATCTTTTAACCAGTACTGTCCTTGAATTTTATTAGGTAATTCTATACTTGATATATAATTATTCTTTAATAAACATACAATCATATTAATTACCTATCTCTTTTTATAACGATAAAGCGTACGAGTCTTTACTTCTATTCGTCGACTATCATTATCAGATGGATTAATTTTTGCATCCTGCCAATTGCTCCAAGTACCTGTTATTTCTCTTTTATAGTAATATTTAGTACTTTTATCTATACTACGATAACTATATTGAGTTTTTGTACCTGTTGCTGTTTCATTCTTTACTTTTTCGTAAAACCAAATTGGTGTTCCATTATTAGCAGTTCCATAAACTTTTCCATCATATAGTGTGTATAAATATAATTCTTTTCCCCATCCTCTTTCTTCATACCAACCACCATATTTTCTAGCATATGTTTCTGACCATGTATACCAAGTTCTTCCACTATTTCTATAAACCCAATGACTATAATTGTATAGTTTTCTTCCTGTATTATATGTATATGTTACTTTTCTCGTTCTTACTTCCCTATTACTATTTGAACTAATAGCTCCATCTTGCCAAGAACTCCAATTTCCCCAGTTTGTAGTTGTTTTTTTATCATACAATGTCCATCCACTAAGATTACTATTATTTGATACCGTTTTCTTTTTTATAGTTTCTTTGCTAGAATATTGCGTCTTTTTTTCTACTATATATCTACTATCATTCAACTTACTTGCGTCTGTTGTCCATTCTGTCCACTCATTAGTAATAACATTATTATCACTTGGCTTAGGTTGAGGCTTATTATTTGATACAACATCTTTGTTATATTTATCTGTTTTCTTTTTAGCATCAGCCAATTTTTTACTTCCTTTACTTACTGTTATAGTAATTGTTTTACCTTTTTCTCCTTTTGTATTAGCTTTAATATTTTGTTTAATGACCTTTCCTTTTTCAACTAAATCACTGTTTTCTTCAACTTTTTTTACTTTAAATCCTAAAGTTTCTAATTCTTTTTTGGCTGAATCATATTTCTTATATTGAACATCAGGTACTAATACCATTTCTTTTCCTAAACTAACAATTACTTCTACATATTTATTGTTTTCTAATTGTGTTCCTTCAGTTGGATTTTGAGATATAATACATCCTGCTGGTACTGTATTACTATATTTTCTTGATACCACAATAGTATAAAGTCCCTTTTTCTTTAATGTTTCAACAGTGTCTTTTAAAGATTTATTAGTATAATTATCAACAATACCATCTCCTTCAAGATTTTTTTGATCTTGTGCTATAGTAAGAATAATTTTAGACCCCTTATCATAAACACTATTTCCTTTTACACTTTGATTAGCTGCAGTACCTTTATAAAAACCATCTACAGATTCATTTTTAATTTCAACCTTGAATCCTGCATCTTTAAGTTTCTTTACAGCATCCTCTTGTCTTTCATATAAAACATCTGGTACTACAACTTGTTCCTTACCTTTAGATACAACTACATTTACTAACCCTTCTTTAATCATAATTTTTCCAGGCATTGGATCCTGTGACATGACTTTATTTGGCTCAATTTTATCATCTTGTACTTTATCTGTAATTTGCATAACTATTTGTGAATCATCTGCTTCTTTTTCAGCAGCATACACAGCCAAATTAATTAATCCAGGAATATAAGTTTCATTATCACCTAAAGACTTTCTTGAATTATCCCCTAAGATAGAAGACAAATCAATAACACCAAAAGCTAGTAACAAACATAATACTACTAATAATCCTGAAGTTACTGCTGTACTGATTTTTGCCCAAGTTGGTATTAAGAATTCCTTTGGATATTTTGTTTTCTTAATTTCTGTTTGAACATTCTCTATTTCTGCTTTAAACTCGTTTATACTTTGTGTTCTCTGTTGAGGATAAACTATTAAAGCGTTCATAATTGCATTGCTTAAATTTTTTGGAATATCGTTATCTAATTTTTTAGGCGAAATGACTTTATCATCCTTTTTCGTTAATCTATTCATAGCTTCCTGTGGAACAATACCAGTTATCATATAATAAAGTGTTGCAGATAATGCATAAACATCAGACCAAGGTCCTTGTTCTCGACTAGATTGATATTGTTCATATGGTGCATATCCCTGTTTATAAATTGCTGATAAACTTTTTGACATATTTGTACTTGCATATCTAGCTGCACCAAAATCTAATAACTTTATATCTCCATCTTTTGTAATATATATATTATCTGGTGAAATATCTCTATGAATAATTCCTGCATTATGTACATCTTGTAATGAATTGAGTATTGGCAATATAATATTTAATGCCTCTTCATAATTGATTTTCCCTTCTCTATTCATTTTACTTTGAAGAGTTTCTCCTTCAAAATAATCCATAACAATATATGAAGTTCCATTATCTTCAAATTGATCATATACAGCTATAATTCCTTTACTTTTATTAAAAGTTGCTAATTTCTTTGCCTCATCTGTAAACTTATCTTTTCCAATTGTAAATTGTTGACTCTTTTCTCCATCAAACACTGTAACTTCTGATGTCCCCTCAACTCTTGTTACAAACTCATTTGGAAGATATTCTTTAATTGCAACTTTCTTTTCTAAAAGATTATCCCATCCTATATAAGTCACACCAAAACTACCATATCCAAGAACCTTACCTATTGTATATCTATAAACTAATACTTCTCCTGGAATAATATGATATGGTATTTTAGGTTTTGTTCCTTCTATATATCCACAGTGTGGACATACTTCATATTCATCTGCATATTCTTCCATACATCCCATGCATCTTTTTGCCATAACATTATATCTCCTTTCCTATTTTTTCACTCACTAATTTTTTATTTTTTTCAACGTCTGTTAAATAGCGTTCATTTACATTAGACATTTCATCGATAATCAGCATTTCTTTATGAGCCTTCATGTATTTCTCATAAGTATAATTATTAACTGGTACTACATGATTATCACATTGCAGATATCTATTATCCTGTGCTAAATCACTTAGTAATTCATAAATAAATAACATACCTGCATGTTGTTTATTTGTTGAAGTATTCTTATTTATGGAAACATAATCTCCATATTTAACCTCAACTGTATCAGTAAATGGTATAACATTCCAATATCCTGAGAACTTCTTATAAATATCTTCCCATTCAGATATTCCTCCAACATAATAAGCTGTCTTTTCATTTAGAAAATCTTCTCTACTTAATAAATTAGTTATAGGTATATCATCTATTTGATTACTTATTGCTTGAAAATATTGTAAATTATATGCAACTTTGTTTGTTTTCAAATGATCTATCTGCATTTTTTCAATATTATTAGACATTGAGGTATTTGTATAACATACTGTTGCATCAAACCCTAAAGGTATTGCATATTTAAAATTCTCTTTTGACGAAAAATATTTATAGTTATCTAAATTTATCGAATCTAGTAATTCACTTAAATCTGCTAAGCTATCGTTTGAGATATACCCATTATTAAAGAAAACAGTTGGTAGTTCTTTCTTTTCGTTTAATACTCTAATATAATCATTAATTGCGACAAATGATGCATCAACTGTAATCTGTTCGTTTTCCTTTTCATAGTCAGATATGATTTCTTGCAAATATTCTGTCTCTCTAACATTATTAATAGGTAACATAACTGTTATCGTATCTTTGCTTACAACAATATTTTTAATTCCAACATCACGTTTACTTTTTATATAAAAAACTCCTATTCCTAAAGCTATACACAAGACAAATAACAAAGAGAAAAGTCCGTATTTTCGTCTCTTTAACTTTCTTAATTCTTCTTCAGGATAAAGTACTTCTTTCTCATTAATAAAAGCTGCTTCAAATTCATCTATGTTTTGAAATCTTATTTTTTTATCAATTGCCATTGCTTTCATAACTGTTCTATCAATATATTCAGGAATAGTCGAATTAAAATCTGTTAGTTTTTCCAAATGATCTTCTTTATCACGATCGGTAACTTCATAAGGCACTACTCCTGTCAATATTCTATAAATAGTTGCTCCTAAAGCATATATATCTGTATATGATCCTAAAACACCTCCAGATTTATACTGTTCTATAGGAGCATATCCCGGTTTTAAAATAACATCATCTTTTGCTGTATCTACCTCTGTATTAATATTAACTGCTGCTCCAAAATCTATGAGCTTAACATAATTATTACCATTTTCATCTGTATCTGTAGTAATCATAATATTATCAGGTGTTAAATCCCTAAACACATATCCTGCTTCATGTATGTCTCTTAATGCATTAATCATCTGTTTAGCTATCCATTGTGCTGATTCCAAATCCAACTTTTTATCCTCAAATTGTAATAAATAATCACGGACATTAATTCCCTCTATATAATCCATTACAATATATGCTGTGTTATTTTCCTCAAACCAATCTCTACTACCAACAATATTGTCATTATTTTTAAATTTTTCCATTATCCTTGCTTCATTCAAGAAACTCTCTTTAGATTCAGCAAAAGTAAGTCCTCTATTATTTTCAATCAAAATAACTTCCTTAGTTCCTAATACCCTTGAAGCTAAATGAGAAGGAAAAAATTCTTTAATCGCAACAATAATTTCTAATGTATTATCGAATGCACGATAAACAATTCCAAAACCACCTGCATTCAATGCTTTCCCTACTATATATCTTCCCCCACCTAGCATAACACCAGGTTGTAAACAATTACTTTTGTTATGAAACTCATTCATTACCTCATGACAATGAGGGCATTCACTACTGGTAGTTTCGTCAAATTCTTTAAAGCAATTTAAACATCGCATCATTTA
>Ga0137297_10700_pt1 | contig 23225 bp, 19 predicted proteins | sample RamsorincwithD2O_FD_97191 | JGI IMG/M metagenome (GOLD analysis project Ga0137297, IMG submission 97191) | Mouse cecal microbial communities from Vienna, Austria - Mucin amended with D2O | ecosystem: Host-associated > Mammals > Digestive system > Large intestine > Cecum | place: Austria: Vienna... | reverse complement strand
AATGTCATTACAAATTTTTATAGTTCTTATGTGTATCTTCATTTTACTTTTTTGCATACATTCTTTCCCTTGTCACTTTTGTATCATAATCAAATAGTCCTGAAATTTTGTATTTTGAAATCAAATCAGCTCAACTCGTACCTCATTGTCCAAATCTTTTTTTAATGGCGGAGTCATATAATCTCCATATCGTCTAGTAAGGTACTTGTCACTATCGGTAGGACCGTAAAAGTATCTGCCTTCAAATTCTAACTCTGTAGGTTCTCCAAACCATTCTCTTTTATATGTTATCGCAGATATGAATGTTATATCCAATCCATAATAATCTGCAATCTCATAGCTGTTTCCTTTATAATTCAGTTTTTGTTCGATCTTTATTATTACATTTTTTCTTCTACTTTTGGATACAAAGAGCAAGATGATTCGACCTATCAATTTTACAAATTTTCCATGATTTTGTGGTATACCACCTACCAAAATCTTATAGGCATGAGAACGCCAAATATTTAACAACAAACCAATCCTTGAAGAAGGACAATTATAAAATGGATAAATATCCATACATACGTTTATAATTTCTGTTATATGTCCATTTTTAATTATCTGACATCTATGATTGCGGTCATATATTAAAACCTTTGTAGTAAGATTACTTTTATCATTTTTATAATCCGACACATAGTAATTCTGCCCAAATTCATCCTGATATTTAACTAATTTTCTAACATCATCAAAGGGCATTAAAACATCTATGTCATGATCCCAAGGAATAAAACCTTTATGACGTACTGCGCCAATGCAGGTTCCATATGCAAGATAATATTTAAGATTATGTCTTCTGCATACCTCATCTAATTTTATAAGTATATTGAATTGAAGTGCTTGAATATCGTTCATATTTTGCCTCACTAAAATAGCAATTTATGACTATCCACTAGTGTTTCATCCGGCCAGTAATTAGACTACCAGTGCCGAATATTTTGTCATCCTGCAAGGCGGAGGAAGAAGGCGATGCGGTGGCATCGTTGACTGACGACAACGCGGCAGGTGACAAAATAGGCGGTGCTGAAAGTCCAATTACTGGCCGGATGGAACACTAGCTTTAAACCATATTTCTGTTTTCCGGAAGTGCATTTCTGCTCCAGCCACCATCTACACAAATAATCTGACCTGTGACTGCGCTCGCGTCATCAGATAAAAGAAATTTCACGACTGAACCAATTTCATTAATCTTTATGAACCGTTTCATTGGTATTATACTTAGAAGTTCATCCTTATCTATAATTCCCTCTCTAACGCCAGAAAGCATGACCTCTGTCTCCACATATCCCGGAGCAACTGAATTAATTCTAATCCCAAATCTTCCCCATTCAACAGCAAGCGTTCCAACAAGACCATTTATAGCTGCTTTAGAAATGTTGTAAGCAGATCTCTTAGAATGATACATCTGTCCATTTACAGATGAAATACAAACTATCGACCCCTTTTCTTTCTTTTGCATATACATCGCGGCAATTCTACAGCAAACATAGTAAGCACGGAGATTTAGATTCATTAACTTATCCCACTCTTCCATTGGAAATTCTGTCGCCCAATACCTAATTTGAATTCCTGCATTGCAAACAAGAGAATCAATTCTTCCATACTGCTTATAGATCCTGTCAAACATTTTCTCTATCTCTTCATCACTCAACAGATTGATATAGTAAAAGGTAACTTTACAATCTTTACTAGTTAACTCACGCGCTGTCTTTTCACCTTCGTTTTTTGCAATATCAGCTATAATAATTTTCCCATAGTTACTAGTCAGTTGCTCTGCTATCCCTTTTCCAATGCCCATGGCAGCTCCAGTAATAATTACTACTTTATCTTTATCCATCTCCCACATTCCTCTTTGCTTATATTCTTTGATAATCCGCTATCCCATGTACATCCCACCATTTATATCCAAAATAGCTCCTGTAATAAATCCTGTCTCTTTACTAGCAAAAAAACTCACAGCTGTAGCTGTATCTTCTGGTTTTCCTAGTCTGCCTACCGGAATACGAGAAATAAGTCTCATAAGTTTTTCTTCTCCATACTCTTTACTCATATCCGTCTTCGTTGTCCCAGGGCATACCACATTTACGGTTATACCCTCAGGGGCCAATTGTCTTGCGATTCCCATTGTTATCGCAATAATTCCACCTTTAGAAGCTGTATAAGACTGAGAATTTTCGTATCCTCCCATTCTTCCGGCGTTGGAGGAAACATTTATGATTCTTCCATTATCAGCCTTCCTCAGCCAGGGAAGACATTTTTGAATCATAAAAAATGTTCCAGAAAGATTACTGCTTAAGACATTATTCCACTCTTCTTCCGTTGTCTCCCATAGTTTACTAGCTGCAAGTATACCTGCACAGTTAACAAGGATATCAATCCCAGTAAACTTGTCGGCAACTTCTTTAGCTATCGAATTACACACATCAGCAGAAGAAATATCACCAAGAAAAATCTCTGCTGTTCCTCCTTCATTTCTTATCTTCTCGCATACTTTATTCGCACGTTCTTTATTTCTTCCAATAATCGCAACTTTACATCCGCATTTTGCCAATGTTTCCGCTACAGATGCCCCAATTCCTGATGTAGCTCCTGTAACAAGAGCCACTCGCTCACCATAAGTAAATACTTGTTTCATGACTTTCTCCTCATACGCTTATCTATACCAATCATCAAATCACCTTATGATAGTCCATACAAAATTCTGAATCGAATCTTGCAGAGTCAAATACAACGGATCCCCCATCAGCCGCCTTATACAGTTTTGGCCATGGAACATGTACAACTGCTGCATTCGCTTCTTTAGCAATTACATCTACCACATCATTTATCGACAATGCTTGTCCGCCTAAATTATAGTTTTCATGTTTAATATCCCAGGCGTCAATTAATCTCTTAAGCGCTTCGCAAATATCAGACATTTGTGTATATGTCTTTTTTTGTTTTCCGTCCCCAAATACAGTTATCAGCTTCTCTTTTATGGCCTGATTCCAAAATATTTCAAATGTTCCATAGTTCCCCTTGCTTTCAATCAGTGTTCCATATGGAGTACAAATCCTTAATATAACATAGTCCAATCCATAGGTATCTTTATAAATCTTAAGATACCTCTCACACGCAAGCTTTGTTACAGCATAAATAGACTTTGGATTTAATGCACCATCCTCATTGATCGGCTTTTCACTTTCTTGATAAATCAACCTTGTTCCAGGATATACTATTCTGGGTCTGTTTCTCTGTTCACAATAACATTTCAGAATATTTAAAAAATACACTTCATTTACTTCAATAAAAGATTGATAATCATCAAACCCCTGAATACCACCTGTTTTTCCTATAAATAGAAAAATGCAATCGACGTCAAATCTTATTTTTCTTACTTCATCTATGTTGCTAAAATCTATCTGAGTATAGTGTATCTTCTCTCTTACTTCATTCCTGTCATATAAATATAGTTCATAATCGTCTTGAAAATTTGTCAGATAATTAATTAAATTTCTTGCAATAAAACTATCTGAACCAATTATCGAAATTTTTTTCATAGGCCCCCCTATCTCTTGCTCTAACATATACTGATTAAATCCATCTACAGGAAATAACCCGCTGACATTTGTAACACTGTCCCCGTCATCATTGCAGAAGCATCGGATAGGAGATAGATAATTTGTTCAACATAGTCATCCGGTAAGCACAATCGTTTCATGGGAATCAGTTTGGCAGCTTCTTCAAAATACCTGTCGACATCATCCACTTGAGATTTTCTCAGATTTATCTCACCTTCTGTAATTGTCCACCCCATAGTCAGATAATTACATCTGATAAATTCCTCCGCATAATTGTGCGCAATATGATTCATAAGTGTAAGTAAAGCCCCTTTTGAACAGGCATAAGCTGCGCGATCTTTATCTCCACTCCATGCATGAGGTGAGCCAATTAGTACAATTGAACCTCCGCCAGTTTTACGCATTGCACAAATCGCTCCCTGACAGCAAAGAAATGCAGCTCTAAAATTCACATCCATCACTGCATCTAATGTTTCAGCAGAACATGAGTCAAGTGGTGAAACAGGGGTAATACCAGCATAATTCATGAAGCCGTCAACACGGCCAAACTTTGATATTGTTACTTCAAAGAGTTTTTTGCAATCCAGTGCTTCCTTAACATCCGTATATACAAAAAATGCCTTCCCCTTGTTATTTTGAACCTCATAAAGAAGAGAATCGGAAGCCTTTTGATTTCTTCCTCCAAAAACAACATTAGCCCCCTCTTTCGTTAACTCATATACCATCTTTCTCCCAACACCACTGGTTCCACCGGAAATAACAATTGTTTTTCCAGATATATCAATCTGCATTTATAATCGTCCTTACGTAATTATTTGCTTCTTCTAACGGTATCCGCATGTCATTGCCATTGACATCAAATACTTTTATCTTGTGGTTACAATAGTTAATTGTTTCAGCAAGCTCCTCTTGTGTGTCAGATACCAGATACAATCTTGTAAGAACCTGACGCTCTGTTCCAACACTGTCCTTAAGAACAGCATCACCTGTAAACAAACGCTGCACATTATAAATAACCCCCTGCTTTTTCATAGCAGCTTCCAGGCCATCTATGCCTCCAATAGTTCCATCTTTAACTAATATCCAAAGAGTGGCTGCATGTTTTCCCCTGAAATACGCTGAATCCTCTTTGCTTAAATCTATTGAACCCTCAGATCCTGTAAGCGCAAACCTGATCAACATCTCACGTTGATCAAAACCATGAATAGCTTTCATCAGAAGATGAGGAGCTTCGCCCTGTAGCCGGAATCCAGGATCATAAACATAAAATTCACCATCCTTATAGTAACCGGCAATAAGAAGCACCCCATTCCGTATCCCGATATCTTCAAACATTTTTACAAATTTCCGATGAAATTTATTTATGTAGTCATTATAATGTTTTGATGGATATATACTTAATGTATTTACTCTGCTAAGCCCCTTTTGCCCCCTTAAAGTATAACGATCGAAAATGCAGGAAAAGCTGCAATACCCGTCTTTGAAAGTAAAATACATAGCAACATCATCACAATCCATATATCTCTCAACAATAAAACGTTTTTTATAACTATTGTTAAGAGCTCGTTTTACACCATTCTTAAGCTCCTCCTCATTGTAAGCTAATGTCATACCTACACCACCACCATTGTCCACAGGCTTTACCATCACCGGATAAATAATTTTATCCAAATCTTCACGTTTTAAATCGGCATCAAGATGGTATTCAGGTATTCCGTGTATTCCGTATCTTTCACATGTTCTTTTAAATGTATCTTTGAAACTGAAGACATCAATAATCTTCTGAGTTGCATAGCAGGGAAGATTAAGCGCTTCACAGGCTTTACAATAAGTTGGTACAAGAATATCCGCTACACCAACAAGTATACCATCTACCTGTTCATCACAAGCAATTTTTACTACAGCGTCAGAATCCAGCCCCTGAAAATCTGCCGCTTTCCACGAATATGTTTTAGCAGGATCATTATGGCGGGCGGATGCTACAATTGTCTTTATTCCCATATTGTTTGCAACTTCCACAAGTGGTATTGTTTCAGGATTACCTCCCAGGATTAATAACTTCTTTCCTACAAATTCTTTTATCGATTGATTCATCTTTTTCCTCTACTTCAGTATTATTCTTTCACCCTGAGTCATAATTAGATAATCCAAATCTGTTTTTTCCATTTCCTCATAAAACAAATCTGAATTACCCCCATGCGATGCAAACATTCCGTAATGACATGGAATCGTCAAACCAGGCCTTAGTGCCTTACTTAACTTGATACAATCTCTCTCATTCATATTTCCATACTTTCCATTAATTGGAGCAATGAGTACGTCAAGCCCCTTAAATTTTTTAATTTCATTGATTCTGTCTAATCTGAGACATGTATCTCCAGCCTCATAAATTTTCTTCCCATCAACTTCAACAACTACACCTACTGCATCAGGAGCATCAGATCCATGATCACAGTTTACAAAATTGATAGCGAAATCCCCCTCTAGGTATCTGTCGCCAGGTTTAATATATGTTATCTTATCATCAAAATAATTCATCTGAGTTTGTTGAATCAGCTTCTTGCAATTGACAGAACAATATAATCGTGTATAGCTGCTACTCATAAGACCCGGAATAGTATCTATATCAAAATGATCCAAGTGGGGATGCGTGGTGATAACCACATCAAATATCAATTCATCATATCTTAATATTTTAGGAAGCATACGTTTAAATCCCATATGCCCTTCTGTTCTCTCCACACAGTCAGAAAGATATAAGTCAATAGCTAATAATTGACCATATGCGGATTTTATTATATATCCTGCCTGCCCTACAGAAAACAAACATGTTCTGCCAGCAGGTGATGACATTACAAAGTTTGAAAACTCGCCCATTCCTCAATTATCTCCCAAATACGCCTTTAACAATGTCGCTCTTTTTTCAGTTGGAATATCCAGAGTAACAATTTTATTTTCATTGATCCCCAGATGTATCAATCTCTTTCTTATATCATCAGAAAGTTCTTCATCTACTGCAGCTACAATAAGATAATCAAAGTCAAACGTTATTGCATCCTCAACCGGATCAACGTTTAAGCAGCATCGCCTATACTCCCAATAATCATCATCAATCCATCCAACAAGTTTACAAGAGTGATTTTCAAGTATTTTCGATACAAAAAGTTGTCCGAATGTACCAGCACTGTACACAACAATTTTTTTATCTATAAAATCGTCTCCAAAAACAAAGCTCCCACTATTTGGATAAAGTCCACCAGACCGAATAATACAGTTAACAAGAACATATTCTTCAACCTGTCGCTTCAATTCCTTATCTTGTCTCGTAAAGATGAGCAGATTCTTGTATAGAGCCTTAAGCCTTTTAATTTCGAGGTTATAATTTCCATTCTTTTTGAGCATTGAAGCCTCGTGTTGTCTATAATGATAATCTGAATTATTAATTATACTAACCTTTTTACTTTTAAGCATAGCAGCATAAGATACACAGGCATCTTCACCTATCATGATCGAATCATCAACATTCATCTGGCAGTCATATACAATCTCTTTCTTAAAAACTTTATTCCATACATATGTCGAAATCCCACACTTATAAAATCTCCCTTTAGATATCATCTCTGCCTTGAGAGCTTTTAGTTTTTCTCCAGAATAATTTCCCTTAACCGATTTATTATGTATGACGACTTTTTGCTCAAATAGTACACGTGTCCAATCGGAGACGATTATGTCAGAGCCTTCGGACGCTATTATATTTGCAATTTCCTCAAAATATCCCTCACCAAGCCAGTCATCCCCATCCACATATCCGATATATTCTCCAGCCGCCACCTTCATCCCAGCTTTTCTTCCTGACACCAATCCACCATTTGTCTTATGAATAACGTGAATTCTACTATCCTTAGAAGCATATAAATCACATATTTCTGGGCATCGATCCGTTGAGCCATCATCTACAAGAATAATTTCTAAATTTTTATATCGTTGATTAACAATGCTTTCAATACATATTCCTGTATATCTATCCGTGTTATAAACAGGAACAATAACACTAATAAGAGGTTGTTTCATTCCGCCTCTCCCTATCTCTTTGAATTGACATAATCTATAAAACTCTCCATTGTTGCAGATGTTGTAGAGCTGATTCCCTCACGCTTAAACACTTTCTCAATTGTTGTCAATATAATCCTAAAGTCATTAAGGAAACATATTTTTCTCGTATACTCCACATCCAATCTGAATTTTTCATCCCAATTAACGGTATTACGACCATTAACCTGCGCCAAACCTGTCAAGCCGGGTCGAACATCATGCCTGTGATGCTGCTCTTGGTTATAATATGGCAAATACTGTATAAGTAAAGGCCTTGGGCCTACTACAGACATATCACCCTTAATGATGTTAACCAATTCTGGCAGTTCATCTAAAGAACTAGTGCGAAGCCTCTTTCCGAATTTTGTGAGTCTAACTTCATCTGGCAGTAATTCTCCGTTTTTATCTTTCTCGTCAGTCATTGTACGGAATTTGTAGAGTTTGAATATCTTCCCATCTCTTCCCGTTCTCTCTTGTGTGAATAACACAGGGCTTCCGAGTTTCTTTTGTATCAGCATTGCGGTTACTGCCAGCACAGGAGCTAAGATTATGAGTGCAAAGGTAGCTAAAAAACAATCTAAAGGCCGTTTTATAAATCTTTCATATGGTCCATATGGTTTATATTTTTCCATTTATGCAACTCCCTGTAAAGTTTGTGGAACCTTTCCAAAGCATCTATCTCGTAAAGAATTCCGATGTATTACTTTTCTCTAGTTAAAGCACCTATGTATAATCTCAATTACTCTCTCTTGCTGTTCAATGCTCATTTTATTATCAGTTGGCAGACATAATCCTCGTCTAAAAATATCAGCACCCACATCTATGCCTGATCCGGCTATATATGCATTACTCTTTCCGCGCCCATCTCCTTCTGCAGTAACAAAAGGATTAACTCTATAAATAGGTTGCATGTGCATCGGTTTCCATATTGGCCGTCCCTCTGCATTGAAAGCATTGATAGCAGCAAGAATCTCCCCCGGAGAGGATTTATTACTCTCGTGTATCCACAGCTCGTCACAATCAGACCGTATATAAGGTGTCATAGCGTCTTCATCAATCAATAAGCAACTCAGCCAGAAGTTCGGTATGGACCGCTCGCAATCATAAGGATTCATCCTAACTGGTAAGTCAGCAAATCCGTTTTTATATCTTTCGTAAATAGCTTTCTTCTGCTTGATGTGTTCTTCCAAATATGGAATCTGTCCCCTTACAATGCCAGCGATGATATTACTCATCCTGTAGTTATACCCAACCTCCTCATGTTGATACCATGGAGCGGCCTCGCGGGACTGAGTAGACCACTTCCTAACTTTTTCAGCGTCATCACGGCTATTAGTCAAGAACATCCCCCCAGAGCTACCCGTGATTATCTTATTACCATTAAAACTTATAGCATTATAATCACCAAGAGAGCCTGTCTCGAGCCACATCCCCTTTTCTTTGTCTTTTTTATGGTCATATACTAACTTTTTATATATACTGGACTGTGAAGAAATGTAGTACTTTGCTCCCAAAGACTCAGCTGCGTCTTCCACGATCAAGGCATTATGAGCATCCGCGATTGAACATATCTGTTCCATTTTTCCCGGTGTGCCATAAAGATGAGCTATAATGATAAGTTTGACATCTGGATAGATCGTAAAAGCCTTTTCAAGTGCCACCGGATCCATATTCCAAGTTTCTCTCTCTATATCAATAAATACAGCTTCTCCCCCTTCATATGCCACAGGGTTTACAGATGCATCAAAGGTGACATCAGAACAAAATACCTTCTTCCCCTCCAGAGTTCCATGATTAGGTCGTGCCCGCCCATACAACTGTTCTCCAGCTAATTTAGTAGCCAGATGCAAAGCTGCAGTACCCGCACTAAGCGCTACAGCATACCGCACTCCAACTATTTCAGCTATATCATGTTCAATCTGACTGATATTAACGCCTACGGTTGAAACCCAGTTGGTTTGGATGGCCTCATCGACCCATCTCTGTTCATCACTATGCATAGTCGGAGAGCTAAGCCATATTTTAGATTTAAATGGTTCAATACCAATAAATCTCGGATCCGATTTAAAATCCATATTTCACTCCTTTTTGTTTTCTCCAGTCAATGTTGTATCTTAATCCTATTTGCTTATTCTGCATCATAATACAATGTAAGAACTATCTATATCCGAAAATAATATAGTATCTAAACAAATGTCTTTACCATTTCCACACCCATAAACAACTCCACCGGTTTCCCCATAAATTCTACCCGCACCACTACTTCTCTTTTATGCAGATTCACTTTTACCACATCTCCTACAAAATTTTTCAAAGGTCCTTCTATAACCCGGATCTTCTTTCCTTTATCAATCTCAATTTTAGATACACCAGTCTTATGGTTCTTATCTCCTATTCTCCGAACCAATCTCTCTTCTGCCTCATTCAATGGAAAAAAGTATGCATTCTCTCTCCCCAACACTTTTGTCAGTTTGGGAATAATTTTAAGTTCCTGGTACAGTTCCTCAGGTCGGTTAGAATTTGCAAACACATAGCCATGGAATAAAACTTCTTCCACCTTATTCCATGTACCACAAAATTTTTTCATTCTTTCCCTCTTAGGAATAAAGCATTCCTCCATAAAATAAGAAGAGATTTGGCAGCGAATCATATCTGCCGTTCTCTCTTCCTCTCCACCATAAGTCTGTATCACATACCACATACTTATCTCTCCCATTTTCCTTCATTTTAGGCATGCTTCGCCATACTGCAGTTTCAATATATACTACAGCTTCAATATAACTTTATGACCATAAGAAATAAATCACCGTGCCACTGCTTCAGCGATTCTGTTCTTAATCCTGTTTATTACTTTATTATAACAATCTTTATATCTTACTATTGCCTGTTCTTCTCATATATTTCTAGTCCAACCGTAACCTGCATTTTATGATCTGCAAAAGGAATCTCTATGTGTGCAGTCCGTTTATGACGATTAATTCTTTTGATCAAATCTTCACGACCTTTTAAGGGGCCGCTTGTTATCACAGTCTTACCATCCTGAATAATCCCTCTGGACATGCCTATCAGGTTTCCCTCTTGGCACAATGATTTCACATTAATCGCTTCACAAGGGATTAATATGGTATTCCTCCTTCTAAATTTTATCGCTTTTGTCCCTGACAGAAAAATCCATCCTGGCAGAAGAGGACGCCTTTCCAAATGCCACCTCCCACCATAGCGCAGCATTCGCTGGTATTCAAAGCAGACTACTTCCTTAATACCGTTCTGTCCGGCATACCTCTGAATTATTTCCGCATATTTCTTTTCATTTCCTTCAGGACATTTTAATAAATACCAGATCTTCTTCATCTCCTTTACAGATCTGTCCAGAAAATCGGCAAAATCTGTAATAAATGCCTTTATAAGATACAATGTGACGCTTAACTTACTGTTAAGCGATTTCTTTTATGGCAATTCATAGCTTGACTGTGTATGTAACGGGTATTTTTATAGAAATTTAGGCGATTTAACAAGAAAAAGTAAGAAAAAAATTGGATGAAGTGGAAATTCATCGCGGTTGACATCTTTTAAAAATGATGATATAATCGGAAACGTTAAAGAAAGTGTCGCTTAACAGTAAGTTAAGCGACACTTTTATTATATCATAATGACAGCAATATTATCATTTAAAACCTATTATTTATAATTAACAATCTTTCCAAAATCCGGTTTTAAGGAAGCTCCGCCTACCAGGCCGCCGTCAATGTTTGGTTTTGCAAACAGTTCCGCTGCATTTGCGCCGTTTACAGAGCCGCCGTACTGGATACGGATCTCTTCTGCCACGGTTCCGTCATAAATCTCAGCGATACATGCCCGGATAGCGGCACATACTTCCTCTGCCTGATCGGAGGTGGCAGTTTTGCCGGTTCCGATTGCCCAGATTGGCTCATATGCAATCACTGCTGCCTTTGCCTGGTCAGCTGTTACGTTTAAGAAAGCGATCTTAATCTGCTGGCGAATCCAGTCAATGGTGATCCCCTGCTCTCTCTGTATCAGAGACTCACCGCAGCAGATAATCGGAGTCAGGCCGTGCTCAAATGCCTTTAATACCTTTTTGTTAACCGTCTCATCGGTCTCTGCAAAATATTCTCTTCTCTCAGAGTGGCCGATAATGACATACTTCACACCTGCGTCAACCAGCATGTTGGGAGCAATCTCACCGGTATAAGCGCCCTTCTCCTCAAAATACATATTCTCGGCGCCGATGTGGATGTTGGTTCCCTTGGCAGCTTCCATAGCCGGAATAATATCAATCGCCGGTACGCAGAACACCACGTCCGCCTCTTCATTTACTACCAGTGGTTTTAATTCCTCAATCAAAGCAATTGCCTCTGACGGGGTCATATTCATCTTCCAGTTGCCTGCAATGATCTTTCTTCTTGCCATGTTTTTATTCTCCTCTGTTTTCAAACACGCTCTATGCCTTTGCTCTGCTTTATTTGTCGTCTGCTGCCACAACGCCCGGAAGCTCCTTGCCCTCTAAAAATTCCAGGGAAGCGCCGCCGCCTGTGGAGATATGGCTCATCTTGTCTGCAAAGCCTAACTGATTCACTGCCGCTGCAGAATCGCCGCCGCCGATAATCGTGGTTGCATCGGTTTCAGCCAAGGCCTTTGCTACGGCAATGGTACCTGCTGCCAGAGTCGGGTTCTCAAATACGCCCATAGGGCCGTTCCATACAACGGTCTTGGCAGATTTCACAGCCTCAGCGTAAAGCTCTGCCGTCTTCGGTCCGATATCCAGGCCTTCCATATCAGCCGGAATTGCATCAGAGGAGACAACGCTTACTTCGATAGGTCCGTCAATCGGATCCGGGAATGCTGCCGCAATGGTGGTATCAACCGGAAGAAGCAGCTTCTTGCCCAGCTTCTCAGCCTTCTCCATCATCTCCTTGCAGTAATCAATCTTGGTATCGTCAACCAGGGAGTTGCCTACGCCCTTGCCCTGAGCCTTTAAGAAGGTAAATGCCATACCGCCGCCGATGATTAAGGTGTCGCACTTCTCCAGCAGGTTGGAGATAACATTCAGCTTATCGGCAACCTTTGCACCGCCTAAGATTGCTACAAACGGTCTTACAGGATTCTCCACTGCATTTCCCAGGAAATCAATCTCTTTCTGCATTAAGTAACCTACCGCATTGGAACCGCCCTTTGCAGTGATGAACTTTGTCACGCCCTCTACGGAAGCATGGGCTCTGTGGGAGGAACCGAATGCATCGCATACATAGTCGTCTGCCAGGTCAGCCAGCTCTTTGCTGAATTCTTCGCCGTTCTTGGTCTCTTCTTTGCCGCGGAAACGGGTATTCTGAAGAAGTACTACATCGCCTTCGCCCATCTCTGCCACAGCCTTTGAAGCAGCTTCGCCGGTTACATTGTAATCAGCTACAAAGTTTACTTCCTTACCCAGCTTCTCAGACAGCCTTTTGGCAACAGGAGCCAGAGACTCGCCCTCGTTGGGGCCGTTCTTTACTTTTCCTAAATGGGAACAGAGAATCACTTTTGCGCCTTCGCCAATCAGTTTATTGATTGTAGGAAGCGCAGCCACGATACGTGTCTCGTCCGTAATGGCACCGCTCTTTAACGGTACATTGAAATCGCAGCGAACCAGCACCTTTTTACCTTTTAAATCTTTCAGATCATCAACTGTTTTCTTATTTAACATAGTTGTCTTGTCCTTTCCTTTTTCTATTTAACCGCCGCAGAACGGCCTGCCGTCCCCGGCCTTTCAGAGCGTGTCTGAAAATTGCTTTCTGCCAGGTGTTCCTTTATACCATAAAAGGGTCCGGTCCCAATGACCGGACCCCTAATGGATCACCTATAAAACTTGTCCTGTTTCAAACTTATGCCAGCTCTGCGAAGAACTTAATGGTTCTTACCATCTGGCTGGTGTAGGAGTTCTCATTGTCATACCATGAAACAACCTGAACCTCATACAGATCATCAGCAATCTTAGCTACCATAGTCTGGGTTGCATCGAACAGAGAACCGAACTTCATGCCGATAACGTCAGAAGAAACGATCGGATCCTCGTTGTAACCAAAGGACTCGGAAGCTGCTGCCTTCATAGCTGCATTGATGCCTTCTTTTGTAACGTCAGCGCCCTTAACAACTGCTGTTAAGATGGTGGTGGAACCTGTCGGAACCGGAACACGCTGTGCGGAACCGATTAACTTGCCGTTCAACTCCGGAATAACCAGGCCGATTGCTTTTGCAGCACCTGTGGAGTTAGGAACAATGTTAGCAGCGCCTGCTCTTGCTCTTCTTAAATCACCTTTTCTGTGTGGTCCGTCAAGAATCATCTGATCCCCTGTGTAAGCATGAATAGTGCTCATGATACCGGACTGGATCGGAGCATAATCATTCAGTGCCTTTGCCATAGGAGCCAGGCAGTTTGTTGTACAGGAAGCTGCGGAAATGATAGTATCCTCTGCAGTCAGGGTATTCTCGTTTACGCTGAATACGACAGTTGGAAGATCGTTGCCTGCCGGTGCGGAGATAACAACTTTCTTAGCGCCTGCATCGATATGTGCCTGTGATTTTGCCTTGGAGCAGTAGAAACCTGTACACTCCAGAACTACGTCAACACCAATCTCGCCCCAAGGAAGATCAGCAGCATTCTTCTCTGCATAAATCTTGATGGTCTTGCCGTCAACCGTGATGGAATCTTCTCCAGCCTCAACGGTATGCAGATTCTCTCCGATACGTCCGGTGTATCCGCCCTGAGCGGTATCATACTTTAATAAATGAGCCAGCATCTTCGGATCTGTCAAATCATTGATTGCTACGATCTCGTATCCTTCTGCTCCGAACATCTGTCTGAATGCCAGACGTCCAATACGTCCAAAACCATTGATTGCTACTTTTACTGCCATGATTTCATTCCTCCTAAAGAATAAATTAAGTTGCTGATCGTTAAAATATAATCAACCTATCAATTATTTTACCTAACTTTCCTGGAAATATCAAGCATTTTTTCTTTATTTTATGGGTATTTTATGGGTGTACTCATTGCAATACGGACACAGGAAAAATATTATGCAAAATGCACACACCTATATCTCATTTTTAATGTATCCGGCCAGGTTGTATGCGTGGTCTGATATTCTCTCCAGGTTCGTGAGAATATCCAGAAATACCACCCCTGCCGAGGGTACGCAGCTGCCGTCGGAAAGCCTTTCGATATGCTTTTCCCTAAGCTCCTCCTCCAGACTGTCCACCTCATCCTCATACTGGCTGACCTTACGTACAAAATCCATGCTGCCGCTTCTCCGGGCCTCGATGGCATTCTCAAAGGCTTTGAACACCCCCCTGCTTATTTCCCTTAAGTCCTCGATGCCGGTCTCTGAAAATTCCAGGTGATGCTCCACCATATAGGCCGCACATTCCGCCAGATTTTCTGCATGATCTCCCACTCTCTCGATATCGCTGACACTGTAGAACAAATCATTGACCACCCGTTTCTGATGCTCTGTCAGGGACAAATTATCAATCTTAATTAAATACTCTGTCAGGCGCTTCTCCATCCGGTCAATAACCGCTTCAGTTTTATAGACTTCTTTTGTCTCCTCCAGGCTGCCGTCCACAATAGCTTCAATCCCGCGCTTCACATTTTTTATGGTAATCTGTCCCATGTGTACCACTTCCATAGCCGCTACTTCGATGGCAAACGCCGGAGACTCGAAAATACGCTCGTCCAAATGTTTTATACTTGTCTCTTCTTCCTCGTCCTCACGCTCTGCCTGCTGCTCTTTCTCTTCCTGGCTTTCTTTTACAATCATGCCGGATAAGTCCACCAGCTGATTGGCAAACGGAAACAGAAGCGTGGTATTGACAAGATTAAAAATCGTATGGAAAATAGATATCTCAACTGCCGTAATCTCTCTGGCTGCCATGGCAGGCTGCAGCGCGAACAGAAGGAAACTGCCGACGCCAAATAAAATTGCTCCCAACACATTGAAGCTTAAATGCATCACTGCCGCCCTCTTTGCCGTCCTGGAGCCGCCCAAGCTGGATAAAATAGCGGTGACACAGGAACCGATATTCTGCCCCAGGGTAATATAGATCGCCGCATTGGTCGTCACAACACCGTTCATGGCCAGCGTCTGCAAAATACCTACGGAAGCCGAAGAGCTTTGAAGCAGCGCCGTAACCACTGCTCCGATTATCATGCCAAGAAGCGGATTTCCTCCCAGCACTTCAAAGGCCTTTGAAAAAATCGGCGCGTTTGTATAAGTGGAGATGGAACCGGACATGAAATCCAGGCCTATAAACAACATCCCCAGACCTACCATGATCTCGCCGCCGGTGCGAAGCTTCTGTTTTTTTGAAAATAAAATCAGCAGCGCTCCGATTCCAAGAAAAAGCGGTGCATAGAATATGGGTTTCATGATTTCCATAGCGCTTCCCAGCTGGCTTAAAGATACAATCCACGCAGTGATAGTCGTACCGATATTGGCGCCCATAATCACACCTACAGCCTGGGTCAGATTCAGGACGCCGGCACTTACAAATCCTACTACCATAACCGTGGTGGCGCCGCTGCTTTGGATAATAGCCGTAATCAAGGCCCCCAGGCAGACTGCCATCAGCCGGTTGTTGGTCAGCATTCCCAGAAACTGGTTCATCTTTGTCCCGGCTGACTTCTGCATTCCATCTGCCATAATATTCATTCCATATAAAAACATTCCCAGCCCGCCGAAAAAACTGAATAGATTCGAAACATCGTTTGTTGACATTAATTTTCCTCCGTATTTTGGGGATAGCTCCTGAAAGTGAAAGCTTCCGTGAACCGTTTTTCAGGATAAACAAGCGAAACAAAGTCATAATATCATAAAATGGCGGGATTTGCCAAGGGCTTTTATGTTATAAAAAGCGTTTTAAAAAGCAGTTAATCGCTTTGCAAAAAAAATGTGCCAAAAAATATTCGGCGTTCCATAGTTTGTTCCATCGATTATATATTGCTCACTAAATTAATTCTCATTGATTTTATCAATCATCGGAAGATTAACGCCCATACTTGTAAGTATAACCTTATATATAATCACTTTTTAAACTTTCATATGTCATGGCTGCAATTTCTTTTCTGGCAATCATCAAATGTTTATCTTAAAAGCCCATAAAATGTTGGATATAATCTTGCAATTTTTCCAGTAATATGCTACTTTCATAAAAGATTATTTTATTTGGAGGCATTTATGATTAATGATTTTCATCTCCACACAAATTTTTCGGGAGATTGTGACGTCATGCCTGAGGTACAGATAGAAAAGGCCATATCCCTCGGAATGAATCGGATATGCATCACAGACCACCATGATTATGAGGTGGTAAGCGAATATAATTTTGAGCTGGATTTTCCGTCCTATTTTACTGTCATAGAGCGCTTAAAAGACCGGTATAAGAGCCGGATTCAGATAGAGATTGGAATTGAGCTGGGACTTCAGATACATATTAAAGAATATCTTCAGAAGGTCAGCAAGGCATTTGCCTTTGACTTTATCATTGGTTCCAGCCATTTTATTGACGGCATGGACCCGTATTTTCCGTCCTTTTTCGAAACCCGCAGCGAGAAGGCTTCCTATGAGCGTTTTTTCCAGGTAAGCCTGGAGAGAATCCGGAATTTGGACTGTTTTGATTCTTATGGGCATCTGGACTATGTGGTGCGCTATGGGCCTAATAAGAATCAAAAATACCGGATGGAAGAATACCTGGAATACATTGATCTTATACTGAAAACACTGATTGACAAGGGAAAAAGCCTGGAATGCAATACAGGCGGCTTCTGCTACGGCCTGGGACATCCCAATCCCTGTGAAGACATCCTCCGCCGTTACCGCCAGCTGGGAGGAGAGCTTCTGACAGTTGGTTCCGACGCCCATTCTCCTGCATATGTGGGTTATGAATTTGAACAGACAGCAGAACTGTTAAAAGCCTGCGGATTTCAATATTATACGGTGTATCATCAGAGAAAGCCGGAATTCCTGCCGCTGTGACACGGCGGGAACCCCGGCTTTTTCTTGTCCTCCCCTCTTCCTCAGAAGCAGGGACATCAAGGCAAAGCAATACAGGATGCTATGCTCTTTCAATCATAAACTCTACGGTCTGATCTTTTTCTGCGCTGATACAGTATTCCGGATGTACCGGCGCTCCCCAGCTGTCGTCGCCTCCCACGCCTCGCTGGGCCCCCAGAATGCTGACTACCGTATAATGAGGCGGTACCGGAAGCTCTTCCTCATGCATAGCACTTTCCAGCTCCTGGGCCGTATAAGGCAGGACATTCATGGAAAACGGAGTATCCACTGCAGTTATTTTTATCTTATGCCCGCCTGCATCTGTCAGAACCAGCCAGCGCACGCCTTCTCTGCCTCCGCATTCCTGGGGCTTCAGATAATGAGACAGGTTTCCTGCCGGTGTACCTTCAAAGATGCCCAGCCTGGCACCCCATGCCCGGTCGCTGTAATTTTCCTCCGGCCCGTATCCATAGTATTGGAACTGATTTACCTCAGAGGTCATCTTCCAGCGCATTCCGAACAAAGGAAGCTGGGGAAGGCCTTTCTGCCCGAAGAACACGGCTTTTACCCGTATCTTTCCGTCAGGATATACCACATAGGTTACCTGGGTTTTGGCAGCAGGATGTACAGGCAGTCCGTATACATAAGAGACTGTCACTTTTTCCGGCTCTTCCGTTATCTCTACCTGGCTGTTATTGTACTGCCAAAACTGGTCGGCTGCCAGCCATATGGAACTGGCAAGGCCGAAACCGTTTCCTCTGTCATTGTCTGTGGTTGCACGCCAGTAAGCAGGCATAGGAGGCCTGGTAATCCACTCCTTTTCGCCATAGCACAGGGACACCATACCTCCCTCTGTCTTTGAAAACAGTATGGAAAAGCCAGGGCCCTTCACTCCCAGATTTACATCTCCGTGAATAACGCTAAAGGACATGTTGCTCTTTTTCGCTCTCTGGTTTTCATCCTCTTTTATAGAAGCAGCTATAGAAGAAACAGTTTCTCCAAAGGAGACTTCAAATCCTTTTTCTGCCCACAGGGTGTCTTCTCTCAGTATAGCAGAGGCCTGATAAACATACTCTCCCGGAAGCGCCCCTCCAAATCCTTCACATGCTGTCCTGATTTCCCACTCTTTTGTACCATTCAAAATCATCTTTCTTTTTTCATCCGGCCCTATGGGAGTGTCCGGTGAAAAGACGGCCTCATAGATAAGGTTTCCGTCCAGCAGCACTCTGTATACAAATTGGAAACCACTTGTGTCTGCAAAAAGATTCCGGTTGTGGATACTTACCCCTTCTTTGTCCGGCACAAGGACGAAATTCTGGTACAGCCCTTTTACCTCCTGGGCCTTAGGGGATGGCTGCCTTGTGCCATAGACGATTCCGTTCCCACAGAAATTATAATCCGTAGGGCGATCCCCAAAATCTCCGCCGTAAGCTAACACTTCTTCTCCGTCTATATCCTGGCGGACCAGTGCCTGATCCATATAATCCCATATAAAACCGCCCTGGTACTTAGGATAGCGTTCCGCCAAATCCGTGTAATGTTTCATGCCGCCTAAAGAGTTCCCCATGGCATGCATATACTCACAGAGAATGAAAGGTTTTCCGGAACCTTTTTTTAAATAGTCCTCTGCTTCCTTTGGCCTGGCGTACATCCGGCTTTCCATATCGCTGATATGGTCGAACTCCCGGTTCCAGTACACGCCCTCATAGTGAACCAGGCGGGAATCGTCCCGCTCCTTGAAGAAACGGCTCATGGCAAGGATGTCTTCCCCGGCATAGGACTCATTGCCGCAGGACCATATAAGAACGGAGGGATGATTTTTATCTCTTTCCAGCATGGATTTGGCCCGATCCACCACACAGTCCCTCCATTTTGGAAGGCTGCCGGGCACATTCCAGGACGGCTCGCATTCTCCCATCTTCTGCCAGGAACCATGGCTCTCCAGGTTGGCTTCGTCAATCAAATATATCCCGCAGCGGTCGCACAGCTCATACCAGAGGGTCTGGTTGGGATAGTGGCAGGTGCGGACACTGTTGATGTTGTGCTGCTTCATAAAGCGGATATCCCATATCATGTCCTCCACGGTGACGGCCCGGCCCCGGCGGACATTGAATTCGTGGCGGTTGACGCCTTTGAACACCAGCCGCTTTCCATTGAGGCACATGATTCCGTCCAGCATCTCAAAGCTGCAAAAGCCTACGGTTTGAGGGATTGCTTCGATTACATTTCCCTCCGTGTCCTCCACAAAAAGATAAAGCATGTAGCAGTAAGGCTGCTCCGCGGACCAGGGGTGGACAAAGGGCACGAATGCTTTCAGCTCCACAAAGCATCTGGATTTATTGCCGCAGGCTTTTTCTTCCAAGCTTCCGTCTCCCAACGTTTTTTCTCCCGGCACATCTTCCCCGTCTGCCCTTTTCTCCGGCAGCGCCGCGGCCTGCCTCTGCTGCCAGACCACAGCTCCGTCCCGGTCTTTTAAAACAGCCCTTATCTGATACTGTTTTGAATCTCCGGTTAGGGCAGCTGTTTCTTCACAGACAGCCCTTCCGTCCACCAATTCCAGCTGAATCCCAAGGCTTCCATCCTGATATTCATGGTCAAGCCCTGCCTTTACAAATACATCCTGCACATGAAGCCTGGGTATTCCATACAGATACACATCCCGGAAAATTCCGGAGAACCTAAAAAAGTCCTGGTCTTCAATCCAGCTGGCGCTGCTGCGTTTATATACTTCCACAGCCAGACGGTTCCCTTTATCCTTTACAGCAGAAGTAACCTCAAACTCCGAAGGGGTAAAGCTGTCTTCCCCATATCCTACAAATACCCCGTTAAGCCATACATAAAATGCAGTCTCCACTCCCTGGAAAGACAGGAACACCCTTTTCCCTTTCAACTCATCCTTTAAGTCAAATTCCCTGATATAGCTTCCAACCGGATTGTAATCCCAGTCAATCCTGGGGGGCCTAAGCTCCCTGTGCCCGTCCCAGGGATACATGGTATTAATATAATGCCGTTTGTCATATCCCTGGAGCTGGATATGCCCCGGCACCTGAATCTGATTCCACCCTGTAACGTCATAGCCCGCTTTATAAAACTCTTCCTTCCGCTGTGACGGTGACTCAGCATAGGAAAAACGCCACATTCCGTTGAGATACTGACGCAATCCCATCTGATGAATAGAGTTTCCCTGCCTCTGAGCCTGCTGACTGCTGAAATACTCTCTGTCCATATCCGGCTCACTCTCATAAAAATAGTGGTCCGAATGGGCCGGAATCCGGTTTACCTCGTAGACCTGCGGGTCTTCCAGCCATTTTAAATCCGGAATCTTACTGTTCATCTCATCCTCCATCCTTTTTCGCTTACATCCATATTTTTATATCTGGATTCTTTCCATATAAAAATGCGAAAAAACCTGCCGAGGCCTTTTCGCACATATATAATGGAGACAACAGGACTCGAACCTGCGACCCTCTACACGTCAAGCAGATGCTCTCCCAGCTGAGCTATGTCTCCATAAAAATATCTGTCTTAAACATTATACCATCTACCAGGAAAACCTTCAAGTAGTTAATAAAAATATTCTTACGGATTTGCCGGGCCTGGATTTGCCGGGCCTGGATTTACTGCTCCAGAATCTCTTCCGCCCTCTCCTCTGCCCCCATCATCCCTTTCACCTCCACCGCCGCCTGCTCCAGCCTCCCCTCTTTTACTGGCATCATCAAAATATCCCCCTCTTTCTCTATCACTCCTGCCACCATCATTTTTTTCTGTCCTGCCCTCACCCACATGCCTGCCGCCTCCACGCCTCCAAACAGCTGCCTGGCTAAGTCCTCGCTTAACACGCAGTAGCCCTCCTCCTTTGCCAGCCCATAACGCCCCGACAGTATGTGGGCCGGTTCCACCAGTTCCATGGAGCCATACACGCCGATAATCTGAGCTGTCTGCCTTCTGCCTGTACTTACGGCGGACACTATTTTCTGGCTTTCTATCCTCCACCCGGCTATCCTGGTTATCCCCAGAGAATCGTCTTTCTCCCTCTCCTCTATGCGTTTCATGGTTTCCACATCCATATCCCGCCCTCTTAAATCCGTGCGGATACAGCACGGCATATAAAACATAAGGTACCAGGCCGCCCCAGCACCTGCTCCCAGAATCCCTGCTGCCAGTATTACCACCATTACCCACCTGACTAATCTCTGTCTCACCACCACTTCTGCTCCTTCTTCCCTTTAATCCTCCCCGGCCATCTAAGACACAGGCCTCACCCTGTTCCCCTCTCCGATGGTCCTGTTCTCTCCTGTAATCACCCTGTCCCCTTCAAAAATAGCACCCTCCACAGCCACCTCCGAATCCCCTTTAAAAATCACCTGCAAATCCACCCGTTCTGCCCGGAACTCCTCTCCAAGGATGGAAGACCTGGTTCTGGCCACCAGACAGTAGTACCCCTTCATATCCTTTCTAAGCCCTGTAATAGGAATCACCTTTCCAAAAATATCTGACTGTCTGGTGCAGGTATAGCCTGTCATGGTTCCCAGAGCCAGCTGGGTTCCCTCCAAATCCGCCTGGAATACTCCGTCTGTATCCCCCAGCAGATTCATGCGGTTTATGACAGCTTCCTTCTTCCCGGAAATTCCCGGAATGGCAATCTCAATGGTATCTCCCAGTGAAAGCTCCTGCTCATCCTTGGCAAATGTACCCTCAAACTGACAGTCTCCCACAGCAAGAGATACCAATTCCTCTCCCGTAGCCGTCTTTCCGGCAATAATCTCCAAATCCACCACTATGCCATCCTCCCAGGCTGTCACCTGGCCCCCTTTTCCCATAAGCTCTTCCAGCCGGCTTCGCTCCCTCTCCCTGACCTTCCTGTCCAGAATAAGCCCTTCCTGGGTCAGTCTGGAAATCCTGTTTTTCTGGTCCTCCGACAGCCTGGTTTGCTGATCCTGTTTCTGAGCCATCGTCAGTTGCCATCTGGCCTGCTCCGCGGCCTTCTCTAAATCCTCCAGCTCCTTTCTGGCAGCATCTAGCTTCTCCTCCTCCTGCTTTAATGCCGCCTCATAGCTTTCTTCTCTGGCCTCCTGGGCGGTGGTCAGGCCGGACTGAATCCTGTCCTCCTGGTCATTGGCAAATTCCAGCTGAGAACGGGCTGCCTCTATCTGACTCTCCCAGGAATCCTCCGTATCCTCCAGGTCTTCCCTGGCCCTCTCCAGCTGTTTTTCCAGCTTCTTAAGAGCCGCCTCATCCCCCTCTGCCGCCGAAACTATCTCTTCCTCAATATCCTCTATTTTTCTCTGGGCTGCCCGCACCTCCCTGTCCCTGCTGTTTTTTGCCATATCCAGATTATTTCTTGCAGATTCCCAGTCCCGCTCCTGCTGCATCCACAATTCCTCTTCTGTCAGATTCACAGAATCAAAATAATCCTCCTCCAGACGTTCCAGGGCCTCATGATAATCTGCCACAGACTCTTGATACCCAAGCTGTCCTTCCT
>Ga0137297_10697_pt1 | contig 23279 bp, 22 predicted proteins | sample RamsorincwithD2O_FD_97191 | JGI IMG/M metagenome (GOLD analysis project Ga0137297, IMG submission 97191) | Mouse cecal microbial communities from Vienna, Austria - Mucin amended with D2O | ecosystem: Host-associated > Mammals > Digestive system > Large intestine > Cecum | place: Austria: Vienna... | reverse complement strand
GTAGATGCCAGCTATGCGCGGCGGTTTGCCGATGTGGTGAACCAGAAAGAGAAGGTGCCCTTCACAGTGGTACCCTTTACCTCCTTGGAGGAGTTGAAGAAATATGCCCGTCATCACCCGATTGAGATTCTTCTGGTGAGCGGCGGGAGCCCCGCGAAGGCGGCAGAGGAAGTTGGAGCCAAGGCGGTGGTCACCCTGGCGGAGGGGGAGGTAGTACCCGCGGCCGAGGATCACCCAAGTGTCTACAAGTACCAGTCCGCGGACAGCGTGATCCGGGAGGTCATGGCCCACTACTGCGAGAAGCCCCAGCCCCTCCTTGTGGCAGTGGGAAAGAGGGCCAAGGTCATTGGCATCTATTCGCCGGTGAGCCGGTGTTTAAAGACCTCCCTGGCACTGACTATGGGTCAGCAGTTGGCAAGGGAGGGGAAGGTACTCTATGTGGGCTTTGAGCCTTTTGCCGGATTTACCAGGCTGCTGGAGGGAGAGTGCAGGGCGGATCTGTCGGATGTGCTGTATTTTTTCCGTCAGGATGATTTTGGAGTAATGCGCCTTCGGAGCATGGTCTACACATGGAAGGACATGGACTACATCCCGCCGGTAAAATACCCGGAGGATTTGGAGCAGCTGACCGGGGAAGAGGCGGCTCTTCTGGTGGAACAGATCGCGGTGGAGTGCGGATATGGGCACCTGGTGGTGGACATGGGACAGACCATCTGCGGTATCCTTCCGGTTCTGGATAACTGCGACGTGATTTTTATGCCGGTTAAAGAGGACTGCGTTTCAGCGGCCAAGCTGGAGGAATTTGAAAAATATCTGCAGGTGTCTAAAAGGGAGGACCTAAAGGACCGGATCCGCAGGGTAAAGCTTCCCTATCACAGCAATTTTGGCAGAGTGGATTCCTATATGGAGCAGCTTTTGTGGGGAGAGCTAGGGGACTATGTGCGGAATCTGTTAAAGGGGGTGCCCTGGAAATGAGTGTAAAGAGAGGCGAAGCAGAGCCCAAAAGACTGGCTTCCAAAAAGGATAACAGCCAGAGACGGCACCGGGGCAGAACTTACGGAGGAAAAAGGGCAGGAGGGAAAAATCAGTGGGAAACCAGGCGGAAGGGGATCCGGGAAGAGCTTCGGGAAAAGATCCGGCAGGAGGTCAGCGGAAGCCGGGACATCAGTGACAGTGAGCTGTATGAGCGCATTGACCGTCTGATCATGGAGAGGGGGGAGGAAGACTACCTTCCGCTGAAAGAGCGGATAGAGCTGAGAGCGGCTCTGTTTAACTCCTTCCGCAAGCTGGATATTTTGCAGCAGCTTATTGACGACCCGGATATCACGGAGGTGATGATCAATGGCCCAAGGCGGGTTTTTGTGGAGAGAAAGGGGGCCATGGAGCTGTGGGATCAGGAATTTGAATCCTTAGAGCAGTTGGAGGATATGATCCAGCAGATGGTCAGCCTGGTGAACCGTACGGTCAATGTGGCGTCGCCTATTGCCGACGCCCGCCTTCCTGACGGCTCCAGAGTCCATGTGGTGCTGCCGCCGATTGCCTTAGACGGACCTGTGGTGACCATCCGGAAATTTCCAAGGCAGATCACCATGGACATGCTCATCCAGTCGGGGACAGTGAGTCTGGAGGCAGCCCAGTTTCTCAAAAGGCTGGTAAAGGCCGGGTACAACATCTTCATCAGCGGGGGAACCAATTCCGGCAAGACCACTTTTTTGAACGCGCTGTCCGCTTATATTCCCCAGGATGAGAGGGTGATCACCATCGAGGACTCGGCGGAACTGCAGATTCAGCAGGTAAAGAACTTAGTCCGCCTGGAAACCAGGACAGCCAATTCCCAGGGGGAGGGGGTTATTGGCATCGGGGATCTCATACGGGCATCTCTTCGTATGAATCCGGACAGGATCATTGTGGGCGAGGTCAGGGGGAAAGAGGCCTTGGAGCTATTGAACAGCTTTAACACTGGCCACGACGGCGGCTTAAGCAGCGCCCACGCCAACAGCCCAAAGGATATGCTGGCCCGTTTGGAGACCATGGTTCTCATGGGGGCGGACCTGCCCCTGGCGGCCATCCGGAGCCAGATCGCGTCAGCTCTGGATATTCTGATCCACTTAGGGAGGGTGGGGGACAGGAGCAGAAGAGTATTGTGGATCGTGGAGGTAGATGATTATGAAGAAGGGGAGATCCAGCTTAATGAACTCTATCAGTTCGAAAGCGGATGTCTTAGGGAAAAAGGAAAACTTAAAAATCGTGAGAAGCTTCGCAGGGCAGAGGAATCCTCATAAGACTCCGGAGGCGGTAGGGCCTATGGGAGCCAGAAGGAGGCTGCTGGCCTTGGGACAGGGGATCCTCATGGCAGCGGCGGCGGCTTATAGCTGTTACCGGAGCCTGACCGCGTTTGCCCTGTTTATGGTTCCGGCGTGCGTTTATCCTGTGCTCTATGAGAAAAAGTGGAGACAAGAGCAGCTTGGGAAGCTGGAGCGTCAGTTCAAGGAGGCCATCCAGATCATGTCAGGAGCCTTAAGCGCCGGGTATTCGGTGGAGAACGCGGTGGCCGTAAGCGTCCGTGAGTTAGAACAGCTCTATGGCCCGGGGGAGATGATTGTCAGGGAATTTGCCCGTATGGCGGGAGAGCTGAAGATGAACCGGCCAGTGGAGGAGGTGTTCCAAAGCTTTGCCGACAGAAGCGGCCTTGAGGAGGCGGAGCGGTTTTCCCAAATCTTTCAGATCGCCAAACGCAGCGGGGGAAGGCTGGTGTCCATTATCTGCCGGACAGTCTCCATCATGGAGGACCGGGGGCAGGTGAAGGAGGAGATCCGCACCATGACCGCGTCGGTTCAGTTTGAGCAGAAGGTCATGAGCGTCATACCGTTTTTGATGATCGTGTATGTGGACATGACTTCCCCGGGGTTTTTTCAGGTAATGTACGAGACTGCTATGGGAAAGATCGTTATGAGCTGCTGCCTGGCCGTGTACCTTTTGTCCTGTTATCTGTCCCGGAAGATCCTGAACATCAAGGTGGCCTAGAAGGAGGGAACGGATGCTGAGAAAGTGGGCGGGAAAATGGAAAAAGCAGATTTTGTGTATCCTGGCAGGCCTGGCGCTGGGGGGACTGGCGTTTTACATGGAGCAGGCCGGAAGCCAGGTGGGCCAGGGATATCTGGAGCGCATGGGATATGGAGAGGAGGGAAAGACCTATGAGTTTCTGGTAGAAGGGATCTGGGATGAGGCGGTGGCCTGCGAGGTGGAGATCTCGCCCATGGCTTACAGCCGGGAGGAAGCCGAAACCGTGTTCGCGGAGCTTTTGGAGGAGCTTCCCCAGATGATCCTGGGAGATAATCTATCCCTGGAGGAGGTGCGATCAGATTTAGATCTGATGACCTTGTTTGACGGCAAAGGAGTCCGGGCTGTGTGGAGAAGCGGGGATCCGGAGGTTTTGGACTCCTTTGGGCGCATACGGGCGGAGAATATTCCAAAGGAGGGGATCCGGACCTGGCTTGATGTGACGCTGACAGACGGAATCCGGGAAAAGGACGGACGGTTTGAGGTCCGGGTTTGTCCGCCTCTTTGGGGCCAGAAGGAGCAATTGGCCTGGGCCCTGGAGGAACAGATCCGCCAGGCAGACATGGCATACCCGGAAAATCCGTATGTGGAGCTGCCCCGGGAATATGAGGGAAAGCAGATCCGCTATAAGGACATACCGAACAGGGACTACTTAATCCTGCCTGTGCTGGGAGTCATTTTGGCAGCGCTTTTTTCCGGCCAGGAGAAGGCCAGGGAAGAGAAAAAGAGAAAAGAACGGGGACAGCTTCTGCTTCTGGATTACGCGGATGTGGTGTATCAGCTGATGGTATACCTGGGAGCCGGGCTGACCGTGGAAAAGGCCTGGGAGCAGATGGTGAAGAATTATGAAAAAAGACAAAAAAGGGGCTCAGACACTCCCCGGCCCGCCTATGAGGAGATGGCTCTGACCCTGGGGCAGATTCAGTACGGAGTGCCGGAGGGCACGGCCCTAAACCAGTTCGGCAAACGCTGTCAGTTACAGTGTTATATGAGGCTGAGCAGCCTTTTAGAGCAGAACCGGAAAACAGGGACCAAAAATCTCAACCAGTTATTGGAGCAGGAGATGACAACCGCGTGGGAGGAACAAAAACACACGGCCCGCCGCATGGGGGAGGAGGCAAAGACAAAGCTCTTAGCCCCGCTGTTCCTCATGCTTGCGGTGGTCATGGTCATCATCATGGTTCCGGCCATGATGGTTATGAAATAAAGGAGGAGAAAAGTTATGATGAAGAAAGAAATCAGAGCGTTTTTGGTGGAAGATGACGGGATCGGGGTCATAGAGATCGTGCTGATCATGGTGGTCCTCATCGGTCTGGTGATCATTTTTAAGAAACAGATCACTACCCTTTTAGAGGAGATCTTTAAGGAGATCCAGAAGCAGAGCAAAGAGGTGTACTGATGAAAGCAAGAGGAGAAATTACCGTGTTCCTCAGCTTGTGTCTGCTGAGTGTGGCAGCTCTTCTCTGTGTGATGATCGAATCCGCCAGGACCGCGGGTTCAAGGTACTATTTTCAAACAGCGGTTAACAGCGGGCTGGACACCTTGTTCAGCCGCTACCACCGCCAGCTGTGGGACAAGTATCAGATCATGGCATTGGAGTATGAGGTGCCTGAGGATCTGACCAAAAGCCTGGAGGACTACATGGATGAGTATCTTTCCATTGACAACTGGTATCCCATGAAGCTGGAATCCATGGAGCTGACAAGCCTGAAAGGGATGGCTGACAACGGAGGAGACTATCTGGCGGAAGAGGTGCTGAAATATATGAAGTATGCCATGGTAAGCCAGTTTGTCATTAACCCGGAGGATGGGGAGCAGCTTTTGAAGGATGTGACGGAAGGTGCCGGAGCAGGTTCTCTGGCCGGCACCTATGACAGTCAGGAAAAGGAAGTCCGGAAGCTGGAGAAGACTGTGGAGAAGCTGGTGGAGAATGTCCGGCAGCAGGAGAAACAGAAGGATGAGATCTGGAAGGCCCTCAGCGAGGATGATGAGGAGAGCTTTGATAAGGCGGCGAAGGAGTACCGAAAGGCAGCGGAGGATTATCCCAAGCTTATGGAAAAATACGGGAAACAGGCCAGGGCCTTGGCGGAAAAGCAGCAACAATCGCGGCAAAAGATTGATGAGGTGAAGCCGGATCTCCAGGAGGACCGGGGGGAGCTTTTCGAGAAACAGTGGAACCCTTACGATACCTATATAGCCCAGGACGGGGAGCGGTATAAGGAATTCCAGACCCAGGAAGAAGTGACAGAAAAGAATCTGGAATTGCTGGAAAAGGTGGAGGAGCTTGTGGAACGGCTGCTGGGAGGGCAGGGGATGGTGCCGCCCGGCATAGGAGACCGGGTCATCGGCACAGGTCCGGATTTGAATGTAGAAGATCCGCCTAACGGCCTGACACTTTCGAAACGGGAGGCCGTGAGGGTCATGGCGCCAGATGGCTCTGAGGAGGAAGAGGAGGAACCGTACTATGAAGAGGACGATGATGACGACGACGATGAGCCGGTGCTGACAGCTGCCGCCCTGATGTGGAGCCAGGGGTATACAGCCACCAAGCTTTCCACAGAATACGGCACAGGAGACAAGGAGAAGAGAAATCTTCTGGAGCAGGCCCAGAGTATGATGGAAGCGGGCCTGCTGGGCCTTGTGATGCCGGAGGGGACGGTGATTTCCAGCGGGGCGCTGTCTTTGGGACAGTTTCCGTCAAAAACAGTGGGAGTCCCGGAAAAGAACGGAGGGGAGAAGGGTAACTCTTTTTTGGAGCGGGTTATCATAGACGAGTACTGCGGACATTTTTTCCCAAATGCATTGAGCGGGGGAGAGCAGCTTGTCCGGTATGAACTGGAATATATCCTCCAAGGTGAGGGGACGGACAGAGGAAACTTAGAAAAGACGGTGGCAGAGCTGTTTGCCGTGAGAGAGGGACTGAACCTGATTCGTATTTTGTCAGATTCCGCAAAGCGGGAGGAAGCCAGAGCTCTGGCTCTCGCCATCACAGGAGGCGTGGGGCTTGCGCCTCTGGCGGAGATCGCGGCGTGCCTGATCATGGGGGTTTGGGCCATGGGGGAGTCTGTGTCCGATTTAAGGATCCTGATGTCTGGGGGAAAAGTGCCTCTGTGGAAAAAGAACGGGGAGTGGAGGATGAGCCTGGAGGGGCTTCTGGAGATGGGGAAGAACAGAGGAGCGGGGAAAGGACCAGAAAGCTTTGACAGCGGATTTACCTATGAAGGGTATTTAAAGCTGCTGCTCCTCAAGGAAAACCCACAGGAGAAACATATGAGGATGCTGGATCTGATGCAGATGAACATTGGGTTGGAAAAATCGGGATTTCTCATAAAAAATTGTGCCTATTATGTGGATATCAGGGGAAAGGCCAGTGGAAAACATGTGTTTTTTACCCTGCCTTTTGTGGAACGTCTGGTAAACGGGGAGAAAGGATATGCCCTGGAAGCGGCGGCGGGGAAGGCATATTGAGAGAACGGCCATGAAAAAGCGAAGCGGAGGTGGAGAAGGATGCCTTTTTTCTGTGCGGCAAATAAAATGAAAAATCATAGCGTGACTCTCCAAGTACGAATCCATGAAATAAAAAAATCCATTGCCAGAAAGAGGGCATCCCTGTCCGCCTCCGCCAGCTTGACGGTGGAGGCGGCGCTGGTGCTGCCCTTATTTCTCTTTGGGGGCGTGATCCTGATGATGCCCTTCAGGGTCCTGGATGTGCACAGGCAGGTGCAGGCTGTGGGGGAGCATGTCAGCGAGGAGATCGGACAGGCGGCGTATTTATCCAAGTATACGGATGAGGACAGCTTCTGGAACACAGCGGCGGCACATGCCTATGCGGAGGCGGCAGTCAGAACCAGGCTGGAAGACCTGCCGGTCCATCAGCTCTCTCTTTTGCGTTCCAGCCTTTTACAGGATGGAGAGACTGTGGACCTGGTGATGGACTACGAGATACGGCTTCCCTTTTCTGTGTTTGGACTAAACAGTGTGAAACAGACCAACCGAAGCTTTCGGAGAGCGTGGGTAGGGGAGGATGGGAAGAGCAAGGACCCGGACGGGGAGGAAAAGGATGTGGTTGTGTATGTGGGGAAAAACAGCAGCAGGTACCATTTGAGCCGTACCTGCCATTACCTGCACAATGACCTGACAGCTGTGGCGTTTGAGGAGGTGGAGTACCGGCGGAATGAGGGAGGAAGCCGCTACGGTCCCTGCGCCAGGTGCGGGGGAGCGGCAGGGGCTATGGTCTACATCATGCCTTCGGGGCGTCATTATCACAGTTCCCCGTCCTGCTCTGCTATTGGCGCTTATGTGAAAGCGGTGTGGAAATCAGAAGTGGAATATTTAGGAGCTTGTTCCTACTGTTCCAGGAAAAAGTAAAAGGTGGTGATGTTATGCGGTATTTTTGGCTGGCCTGCCTGACCGCCGGGGCTCTGTCAGATATGAGGAACCGAGAGGTTTCCCTCCGCCTTCTGGCAGCCTGCGCCTCGGTCGGAATTGCCGCGGCATTTCGGGAGGGAATAGGGGGGCATCTTTTGGGGCTGGCGGCAGGAACGGCGATGCTGGCAATAAACAGGATCACGGAAGGCGGCATAGGAACAGGGGACGGGTTGTTTTTTCTGGCAAGCGCCGGATATCTGGCTCCGGGAGAAATCTGGCTGCTGCTTCTGGGAGGGCTGGCGGTGAGCTGGGTCTGGAGTATGGCGGCAGTAATGGGAGGGATAAGATCCGGAAAGAATGTGCGCAAAAAGACCATCCCATTTCTGGCCTGTGTCTGGCCGGTGGGAATATGGCTTACACTGGCCTAGGAGGGGGGAACGTGTGATGAGAGTAAGTCTTGAAAGAGCAAAAGAAAGAACAAAACATGCCATGGCTCCCGCAAGCCTGACCGTGGAGGCTTCCTATGTGATGGCCACAGTGATCATTGCCCTGGCGGTCCTGATACGAACTGCCTATGGACAATGCGCCAGGACCACAGGGGTGATGAAGCTTCACTGGAGGGTGGAGCAGCTGCGTTATCTGGAAGAGGACCAGGAGAGATCCCTGGACCATGGCCAGGTGACCCGGAAGTCGGGGAAGGTGGAAGGGTATGTCCAGACAGCGGGATGGGAGAAAGCGATCACCGCGGGGGTACATGAACCGGAAGAGGCTCTGCGGCTCATAACGATTTTTGAGCCAGACGACTAAGAGGGAGGTGAAAAAGATCGTGGAAGTACAATATTTAAGAGAAATGCGGCAGAATTATATGATGATCACTGTGGAGGACATGCAGGATCAGGGATATGAGGCCCGAATGATGATCGGCAATACCATAGAGGGACTGTTAAAGTTCCGGATCAAGCGGACAGACAGCCGCAGCCAGTTTTGCTATGAGATCACTTCAAAGCAGCCCTTGAGCCGTCTTTTAGAAAAAAGCACCATTAACGCGGTCCAGATGCGGAGGCTGCTTCTGGGGATCGCCCGGACTCTTACAAGGATGGAAGATTATCTTCTGACAGAGGAGCAGATCCTTCTGGACCCGGATTATATCTATATGAACCCAGATGATTATCAGCCCTTTCTCTGTCTGATACCCGGAAAGACCGGGGATTTTCCCCATGAATTCAGCCTGTTTCTCCAGTTCCTTTTAGGAAAGGTGGATCACCAGGACAGGGAGGCGGTAGTGTTGACTTACGGGCTTTACAGGGAGAGCCTGAAAGAAAATTACGGGCTGGACAATCTGCTTAGGTGGCTCATGAAGGAAAATTGTCCGAATGTGGAGTCTACAGGTATAAGCGGAGAATGTGAGACAATGAAACAGGAGAAAATAGAGTCAGGGGAAGCGAACAGATTTGACAGACCAGATTCGCCTCCAGCGGGTCCACCTGAAAAAAGGCCATGGTATTGGTACATGACGCCGGCGGCAATTGTAACAGCGCTGACGGCAGGAATTGTCCTTTTTTTCGGGGTTTCCGTTCTCTGGAAATACGGAGTGTGGATGATGCTGGCTGATATCCTGGTTTTGGCGGCAGGGATCTTTCTTTGCGTCAGAGACAATCATGGCCTGCCTGAAATCACGTTATTCCACAGACTCTCATCTCAAAACCATACATCAAGTACTCATACATTTTACAATCATACTTCTTATAATCAGACATCTTGTAGCAGCGAATTATCCGGCCAACCGTTAAGCAGAGAAACAGCTGCGAATCCCCGCACACCACCACAAAATATCCAGCCAGGTCAGTGGCAGTCCATCTTCGAGGAGTTCCGGGAGGAAAAGTCCCAGGAAATTGATGTGTCTATTGCCGCGGATACAGAGGACAAGAAAACCGTGCTCTTATGGGATCAGGAGGAGACGAAAACTGTGCGCGGCCTGGTGAGTGAAGACGGAAGCGGGCAGATTCCCATACCTTATTACCCCTTTATCATTGGAAGGCGGGAGGGAATCTGTGATTATGTTCTGTCCAGAAATACGGTCAGTTTTCTTCATGTCAGGATAGACGAGACAGAAGGCGGGTATTGTATTACGGATCTGAACTCGGACAATGGCACTTATGTTAATGGACAATGTCTCAACGCCAATGAGACTGTATCAGTAGCCCCAGGGGACGAGATCACCATCGCGGACCTTAAGTTCCGGCTGAAATAAAACCTTAACAAATTCAGAAAGCTATGTTAGAATGAGGTTACATAAGACAGAAGGAGAATTTTATGGGTGTTGAAAAATACCGTAAAACCGCTTATGTAAATTTCATGATCATAGCGGTCAATGTGCTTTGGTTTTTGTTTCTGGAGACCCGGGGCTCTACGGAGAATACAGAATTTATGATCTTCCACGGGGCTTTGTTTGAGCCCGCGGTTTTGTACCACAAAGAGTACTGGCGGCTTGTGACAGCTGTTTTCATGCATTTCGGGATCCAGCACCTGGTAAACAACATGCTGCTGTTGTTTGTCCTGGGAGATAACTTAGAGCGGGCCCTGGGAAAGGTCAAGTACGCGGTTTTTTATCTGGTATGCGGCGTTGGCGCGAATGTGGCTTCCATGTGTGTGAATTTAATGGAAGGCAGTTACGCTGTCTCCGCGGGAGCTTCCGGAGCGATCTTCGGAGTGGTGGGAGGGCTCCTGTATGTGGTGGCCGTCAACAGAGGGCGTCTGGAGGACTTAAGCACAAGACAGCTGGGCATTCTGGCGGCGTTCTCCCTGTATCACGGATTTACCAGCAGCGGAGTTAACAATGTGGCCCATGTGGCAGGCCTTTTGCTGGGAGTGGTTATGGGAGCGGTTTTGTACCGAAAGCCAAAAAATAAAGAGGAGAGTGTATGGTATGGTGAGAGATGATTGTATTTTCTGCAAAATCGCGAATGGAGTGATCCCGGCGGCGGCTTTATACGAGGATGATGATTTTAAGGTGATCTTAGATGCCGGTCCGGCTTCTAAGGGGCATGCCCTGATCCTGCCTAAACAGCATTATCAGGATCTTTGTGAGTTGGATGAGGCTGTGGGGACCAGAGTTCTGGGCCTTGCGGCGAAGCTGGGAAAAGCCATGAAAAGCGGCCTGGGATGCGCTGGGTTCAATCTGGTGCAGAACAATGGGGAAGCCGCTGGGCAGACGGTAAAACATTTTCATATGCATATCATTCCCCGATATGAGGGCGGACCGGAGATGGTTGCCTGGAAACCGGGTTCGGTGGATCCTGAAGAAGCGGAACAGATAGTTGAGGAAGTAACTGCCCGGATGTGAGTCCGATTTCTCTCATATAAGCAAAGCGAGAAAATGTTGAGAACAGCGGACACCAGAATCAGCAGGGTTTGTACATGTGGGTGTGCCGCGAAACGGGAACTGAAGAACCATGTCTGGCGGTTTTCCGGGAATTGACAGGCAAATTAGGAGAATACCATGCAGCAAGAACAGAACGATTTGTTGCAGGCGCTGTACGAAGAGTATCAGGGCATATTCCGTTTCATGGCATTTAAGAATGGATTGCCGGAATGTGAAGTTGACGACATTATTCAGGATACGTTTTTCTCATTTATGCGGTATTACGGAAAGAAGGCTCTCAGGTGGAACGAGTCTCAGATAAAAGGCGCGTTGATGAAGATCTTCGAAAACCGCTGTATTGATTATTTCCGAAGATTAACGCGGAAGGGCGAAACCAGCATAGACGCGGAGGATCCCATTATGGAATATCATATCCTGCGGTATCAGATGAGACATGATATCTGTGATACCCTGATTTTGCGGGAGGAACTGCAAAAGATCCGGGAATGCATAATGGCGATGAGGCCGAAACTGAGTCAGGTGGCCGTCCTCTACATGATTGAGGGAAGAAGTGTAGAGGAAGTATGCGAGATTCTGGATATCAGCAGTCCCACATGCAGGATGCGGATATCCAGAATCAGGAAGCACTTGAAAAAGGAGCTTATAAAGACAGGTCAGTTTCCGTGAGCAGCGCATTCTTCGATAAGATCTGTGATGGTTTGCACGGCATTGTTCAAGTGGCTCTGTTCCATCGCGTGGATAAACCCGGCTCTGTTCTGGTAAGTGTCCGATATGGCCTTGTACAGGCTGTCGTCGGTTATGGATTCTTCTTCCAGAACCGTACTGAAGCCCTGCTTTTCAAACGACGCGGCATTTAGGATTTGATCGCCCCGGCTGGCAGCGGCGGACAGAGGGATCAGGATGTTAGGCTTGCGCAGCGCCAGAATCTCACATATAGAGTTGGCGCCAGCCCTGGACACCACCAAGTCGGCGGCAGCGAACAGATGCTTAAGAGGAGCGTCAACATATTCATACTGTACATATCCTTTGGAACCGATCAGGCTTTCGTCCAGATTGCCCTTCCCGCAGATATGTACCACCTGATATTCAGGCAGCAGGCGGGGCAGCAGTTTTCGAACCGCCGTGTTGACAGCTACAGAACCAAGACTTCCGCCGATGACCAGAATAACCGGTTTATCGGCAGCCAGATGAGAATACTGCAGACCAGACAGCCGGTCGCCCTGGAGAAGCTCCGCCCGGATAGGAGAGCCGGTGAGAACCGCTTTCTCCTGGGGAAGATAGGACAGTGTTTCCGGGAAATTGCAGCACACTTTTCTGGCAGAAGGGATGCACAGCTTGTTGGCCAGTCCCGGGGTCATGTCAGATTCATGGATAATGGTTGGGATGCGGCAGAGCTTTGCTGCCAGGACCACAGGGACAGCCACAAAACCGCCTTTGGAAAAGATGACATCAGGCTTATATTTTTTCAGGAGCCTTAGGGCCTCCCCATAGCCTTTTATCACGCGGAATGGGTCTGAGAAATTTTTTGGGTCAAAATACCGGCGCAGTTTTCCAGAAGAAATCCCGTCATAAGGGATTCCGGCATTTTCAATGAGCTTTCTCTCCATCCCCTGATAGGAACCGATGTAGCGGATCTCGTATCCCAGTTCCTGAAGAGAAGGAATCAGGGCCAGGTTGGGTGTTACATGTCCGGCAGTACCACCGCCGGTCAGGATGATCTTTTTCATAAGACACTGCCTCCAATTTATAAAAGCTTACCCACTTAGGGTAGCCGTATTGCTATAATATATACTAAACAATCACTTTAAAAAGTCAAGACCTAAGTACAAAAGAAAACATTCAGAGAGGTAATGAATGGGTGATAGTTCAGATACCCGATGAGCTGTCACGGCATCTGGCCATTTAAAACCGCCTGTGGCGATAGACCGGCGGCTTGCGACTGCCACATTGTCGTAGGGTCAGCGTGGTGAAAGCACAGACCTATCTGAAGTGTTATAAAAAATGTTACTGTTCACAAACAGGCCCGCCAATGTAACCCTGCCTGTCATTAAAGTCACCTGCGGTGATGGACAGCCAGAATTGCCCGTTTTATGCGATGCCCCATAACTGATCAATGGATGACCAGTTGTTGAGTGACCAGTAATTAAAAAATCTCAAAATTTTAGAGATCAAATGTGCGAGGTGACCTGTGAGGAGAGAAAGTCAAGAGTATTTGGAAAATAATCCCATAGACCAGAAAGTGGCAGAGTCTTTCAACCGAACCGACCAGCAGCGGGCAAAAGAGTTGGAGGCCATAAAAGCATCTATCTCCCAGGCCAACCTACCCAAAGCTCCGGTCGGAGAACTCCAAAAAATTATGGACCGAGTTGAAGAAGAGTTGGATGCCAAACCTTCACACCACAAAAAAAACAATGTACGCAAAATGGTCAAGATGTTGGCAGCCGCCGCAGTTCTGGGCGCAATGGTGATTGGTGGCAGTATGTGGGTTGGGGCGAAGAGGTATTATACGTATGAGATGCGAGAAGAGGTTAATTTAGATAATGTAGTAGTGTTTGATAATAATGAAGGTAATCTGGTTATAGATAGCAAAACTGAAGAGAGAATGGCATATGAGCAGATAGAAAAGGAATTGGGTATAGAAGCACTAGAGCTATCTTATCTGCCAAAAGAAATGACTTTTTACAAATTTACACTTTTAAAGAGAAAAGGCATGATGGAGTTTACTGCTGGTCAGGATAAACTATTTTTTTATCAGGGTTTAAATGATAGGCCAAGTTCACTTAGTTATGTTTCGGATATGAAAGAATTTGAAAAGGTTTACAATGAATATTTAGAAGAAGAAATAACTTTATACCAAAAGATATTAGAAGATGGGAATATAGAGATTAGCAGTTGGGCTATAAATGGAAATCAGTATTTCTTTTTACATGGAATTATTAATGAAGAATTATTTAAGCAAATTGTTGGTGGTATAAAACCATATGAAAAATGAAAGTTTTTAAGGAGGATTCTATTTATGAAAAAAACAATGAGAGTAATTGCTTTGTTTTTAGTGTTGACAATACTAGGAACTAGCGTTGCTTTTGCGGAAGATTCTGAAATTATAATAGAGCCTAGAAGTAGGTATTTGGCTACGGGAATATCAGAAGTAACTAATGAAGGAGAAGGTGTTTTAAGTATTTATGCGGATTTTACATCATATAATTCAGTTAAGTGGGCGAGTTTAACGATTACTTTACAAAAGAGAAAGAGCGCAAGTTCAGGTAGTTGGACTGATGTGAAGACATATACGTATGAATTTGATGCTGCTGATGAACCAGATGGAGAGTTAACATATGGATATGCAGAGTTTGAAGTTCATGGATTACAGACAGATTATTATTATCGTGTAAAATGTGTACATAAAGTAAAAACTCCTGATGATACATATGAAAGCAAAACCTCCCAGACCAGCGGCGTCCTTCTCACCTCCTACCCTGTATTCCGTAGCCAAAGCGAAGAAAACTAATCACATAAATTTAGCCATGAAATTTTCAATATTCCAAAGTATAATCTAAAAGAGGCAGTACTTTTGACACTAAAGATCATTTATCCAAAGTACCCAAAAGTACTGCCCTTTTCTTTGCAAACGGTGGACAACACATATCTGCATTATCCCAGAAAAATATGAATAAATAGCCAATCTTTAGCAATAAGTATTTCCCCCAAAAGCATTTTCTGTTCATGTAGATGAACAAATATCCCAGGAATTTCCGGGCGGTATTCTGACTGCTTTAAAGGTCTGATATGTTCTGAGTTTGCGCAAAACAGAGAAATTCAGAGGCTTTGAAAGCGTCTCTTAACAAAAGAGAACACTTCCCATGGAGATTTCCATTTGCCCCCTTACTTTCTATTCTTGATTTGCCAATAACCTTTTATATCAGATCCAACTCGTTGGAGGATACCTTTGCCTTTAAGAGGTTTAATTCTCAAAAAATTGTTTTACAGCTCACACCCAGCTTTTCTGTCAGGACAGCGTAAGTGCAGACAGGATCTTCGAGTAACAATGATAAAAGTTTCTGTTCCGCCTCAATCACCTCTCAGTCACCTTCTCAGTCACCTTCTCAGTCACCATATCAAGCGAGGTGCGCGTGATTCGGTCTTCAGATGCTATGAATTGTATCTTCTGGTAGGGAGAGCCATGTTCCTTACATGCCTGACAAATTTTTTTGATGCCGCATCCCCAACTTCCAATGAGACCCGCTAAGTAATATACATTAGCAATAGAGGGGGTATATGGCCGAGATACATGTTTGGACATTATCAAAGAAGCCAATCTTGTTATATGAACCAAGCTGCCGCTTGTCGTGGTCTTTGATGAACAAGAGCACGGCCGCGTTTGTATAGTGTCCGGTATTAGTCAGGCGGAGATTTTCCATCAGCGGCTTTGGACTCAGACAGAAGGCTCTCTCCCTCCATAACGAATCACCCCACCGATTTGTCATGGGCCAGTATCGTTATGTGCCCAAAGCATATGCCCCATCACCGCGGACGATTAATATGCTCATATACAATTACGTCCCCATGCCCCCCATGAACCAACAACATTGCTGTCTGAGCAGCAACAATAATCCCCTCATTATCTCTCCCCCCTAAAAAACCAGTTGAAATCCCCAAAAAAATCCCATACAATAAAAAAGGAGAGTCACGGGAAAGGCCCCATCATGCCCAGCCATGATTCATCCACCCTAACATACAACACACCATATGACGATATATGGCGGACCATTGTAGATCGAATGCCCCATTTATTAATACCATTAGTCAACGAAGTGTTCAAAGAAAGCTATCCAGAAAGCGAACCAGTAACCCCACTGCAAAATGAGCACATGGACAGCGCGGCGGACAAAATAATCTCGGATTCCTATATACGGATACGAGACAAATACTACCATTTGGAATGTCAAAGCAGCCCCGACGGGACCATGGCGATCCGGATGATTGAGTATGATTTTCTCATAGCCATAAAACACGCCCAAAAAGATGAAATGGAATACACCATAAATTATCCTCATTCATGTGTGATCTATCTCCGCCACAAGGAAACGACACCGGATCTTCTGACTGTTCATGTCAACTTCCCGGACGGAAATGCCGTATCCTACAAAACGCCTATTATAAAAACGCGCAATTACACACTGGATGACATTTTCGTAAAAAACCTTCTGTGCCTGCTTCCCTATTACATCGTAAGATATGAGGATTCCCTCCATGATATCAATAAAGACGATGAACGGTTAGAGCAATTGAAAGAGGAATATCGCCGGATATATGCCCATTTACTGACATTACAACAGCAAGGGATTCTCAGCCAGTATGATGCCGCGGAATTAAAGACACTTATAGATCTGTTAGTGAACCATGTTGCCCAAAAAGAACACCGAATCAGGAAAGGAGTTATTTCTATGGGTGGTAAAGTTCTCATTTTTCCACATGATATCGCGTACGACCAGGGAATCGCCAAGGGAGAAGCCAGGGGAGAGATCAAAGGCACCCAGAAGACCAAAAAGGAGTCAGCCTTTGAGATGTTTGAAGACAGGGTTCCCTGTGAGAAAGTGGCCAGGTATATTCATGAGACTATCGAAAATGTTAAAGAATTGGAAAAAGAGTGGAGGAAAAGCGGTAAAAACTTTAAAAAATAAAATTAATACTTGGATATAAGGATGTATTTTGTTATAATGATACTTGCTATGAGCGTTGGGATCTATCATAAATAAGTCATAGCAGGTGCTATTGACAATCAAGAATGGAGATTGTACATGGTTAGCAGACAGATGGGCGATATTTATCGAATGCTGTCAGAACATGAATATCAGACAGCGGAGGCTTTGGGAGAAAGCCTTGGTGTCAGCAGCAAGACGGTGCGCAATCAGCTGAAAAACCTGAATGAGCTGTTAAGTGATTTTGGCGTTTATGTGGAGTCAAAGCATGGAACAGGCTACCGTCTGGTGGTTGAGGACACGGAGAGACGGAAAGAACTGGAAGCAATGATGCAGAAGAAGGAGCTTCAGGAATCAGGGATTCCCAACTCGTCAGAAGAGAGGGTTGAGTATCTCCTGGAATATCTTTTGAACACAGACGGATATGTAAAGTTGGACGAGCTCAGCGAGATGCTTTACATTTCCAAGAAGACCCTGACCGGCAATCTGAAAGAGGTGGAGAATCTGCTGAAGGAGTACCATCTGTGTCTTCAGAGGAAGCCTAATTATGGGATCCGGGTTGAGGGAAGGGAGTTTGACCGACGGCTGTGTATTGCCGGATATGTGGCGAGAAAAGTTCAGTTGTCGGAAAAGCTGGATGGAGATCAGGATGTGACGGAAGAGATTCAGTGGATCCATCAGTGTGTACAGAACTGTCTTTCCAGATACAGTTTTGACATTTCCAGCGTGGCTTTTCAAAACCTGGTATTACATATCCAGATCGCGATACTGCGTATGAGGGGCGGGCATTATGTTCCTATGATGGAAAGTGAATCAGACAAGATACGGGATAAAAAGACTTACCGGATAGCTGAGGATATTTTGGGAAAGATCAAAGAAAAGTTTCTGGTGGATTTTCCGGACAGCGAGATCGGATATATCGCCATTCACTTGGAAGGCAAGAAGATGCTGATCAATACCACTGCCGCGGAGGAGACTGAGGGGAATCTGATCATCAGCCAGGAGATCAGCGATCTGGTGGGATTTATGCTCTCGGCAGTGTATGATGCCTTTAAATTTGATTTTCGGGATGACTTGGAGCTGCGTATGTCTTTAAGTCAGCATCTTGTGCCCCTGGTAGTCCGTCTCCAGCATGACATGAAGCTGACCAACCCACTGCTTAGGGACATCCGGGAGAGGTATTCTCTGGCCTACAGCATGGCCACAACATCCTGTGTGATACTGAATCACAAATATCACAAGATCGTGAAGGAAGATGAGATCGGCTACATTGCCCTTTTGTTCGCGTTGGCGCTGGAGCGGAAAAAGACGGAGATCGCCAAAAAGAATATACTGCTGGTGTGCGCGTCGGGAAAGGGCAGCGCCCAGCTGCTTTTGTATCGGTACAAAACAGAATTTGGCCCTTATATCAATAAGATCAGCGTTTGTGATGTGGGGAGGATACAAGAACAGGATTTTACGGATATCGACTATATATTCACCACAGTGCCTATCCCTGTGAAGGTTCCGGTTCCCATCCAGGAGGTAGAGTATTTCCTGAAGAATTCTGATGTACAGGCGGTAAAAAGAACTCTTATGGGCAAGACCGACAGCCCTGTGCTGGATATTTATCCCAAGGATCTGTTTTTGCCCCATATGAAGTTCGGGGATAAAGATGAGGCACTGAGGACACTCTGCGGATTTGTGTACGAACGGGGACTGGTGCCAAAGGAATTTTTAGATTCTGTCCGGGCCAGAGAGGTTCTGGCCAAAACCGCTTTCGGCAACTCCGTGGCCATGCCTCACCCCATAGAGGTTATGGGAAAGAGTCCCTTTGTGTGCGTGGCGGTTTTGGATGAGCCGATTTTGTGGACCCAGGATGATCCGGACAGCATGATCCAGGTGATCTTCCTGGTATCTGTGGCCAATTATGAAAATTTTGATGTCCAGAAATTCTATCAGGTTACAGCCAAGCTTCTGTTGGACGGAGCCAGCATGAGGGAACTCATCCGGACTTCCACATATGAGACTCTCAAACATCTTCTCCTTAAGATGGAACAGCAGGTTGAAGAAGAGATATAACCCAATCCCAGGGCCCTATCCCTGAGACCTTTCTTCTCCAACCCGCCTCGGCTCCGGCCCCCAATAGCCGGAGCTGTTTTTATGTACACGGGGCGGAAGGGAAATGTGGCCGTTTGCGCGGCCCCGCCCCAGCACGGCGAGGTAGGGGGGAGACCTCCCTTACTGAATTGCCGTCCTATTCAAACAGGCATTCGCCGTTAGTCTCAATAACCTTCTTGTACCAGTGGAAAGATTTCTTGGGGATCCTCTTGTAAGTTCCCTTGCCATAGTCATCGCAGTCCACATAGATGAAGCCGTAGCGCTTGGACATCTGCTTGGTGGACTCAGACACAATGTCGATGCAGCCCCAAGAGGTATAGCCCAGGCACTCTACGCCGTCATACTCAATGGCATCCAGCATGGCTTTGAAATGAACATCAAAGTAATCAATGCGGTACTGGTCATCAATGGTGCCATCCTCTTTCAGCACGTCCTTTGCTCCCAGACCGTTCTCCACAATGAACAGAGGTTTGCGGTAGCGGTCGTACAGGTCTACCATAGAGATACGCAGACCCGTAGGATCGATCTGCCAGCCCCAGTCGGAGGACTTTAAGTGGGGGTTCTTCACAGCGGTGATGGTGTTGCCGGCCGCGGTGTCCAGTCCGTCAGGATTGTGCGCGGCGCAGGAGGACATATAGTAGGAGAAGGACACGAAATCAACGGGGTAGGCCTTCATGATCTCATCGTCCCCGGTTTCTTTCACGATGTTGATGCCTTTGTTCTTAAAGCGGGACAGCAGGTAGGCGGGATATTCGCCGAACACCTGAGTGTCGCTGTAGCAGTAGGTGCTTCTCATCATCTGCTGTGCTTCCAGCACATCCTCTGGTTTGCAGGTGTATGGATAGTAGGTCAGTTTGGTCAGCATACAGCCTACCATGGAGCCGGGGATGATCTCGTGGCAGATCTTGGTAGCCAGGGCGGAAGCCACGAACTGATGGTGCATGGCCTGGAAGATGACTTCCTCAAAGTTCTTGCCCGGGAAACGGTCCTCAATCAGGCCGCCGGTGGTGTAGGGATGGCGGATCATGGAGTCCACTTCATTAAAGGTGAGCCAATATTTTACCTTGTCTTTATACCGCGTGCAGATGGTTTCCACGAATTTTGTAAACATGCCGATGACTTCCCTGGAGTACCAGCCATTGTATTTGAGTACCAGATTCAGCGGCGGCTCGTAGTGGGACATGGTTACCAGAGGCTCTATGCCGTACTTTCTGCACTCGTCAAATACAGCGTCATAGAATGCCAGGCCCTCCTCATTGGGAGTCTCATCGTCTCCGTTGGGGAAAATACGGGACCAGGCGATGGACATGCGGTATACTTTAAAGCCCATCTCGCCGAACAGCTTGATATCTTCTTTATAATGATGATAGAAATCACTGGCATGACGCTTGGGATAGTAGACCTCATCCTCCGGGTGTGCCATGGCTTCCTCAATGTCAGCGGTGGTGACGGTGTTGTGCGCCTTGTAATTTGTCACGTCCGTGTCGAAATGGGCCCTGGCACAGTCAGACACAGACCAGCCTTTGCCGCCTTCGTTCCAGCCGCCCTCCACCTGATTGGCGGCAGTGGCGCCGCCCCACAGGAAACCTTCAGGGAATCTTCTTTTTGCCATTGCGTTACCTCCATAATCGTATTCTGCTTGAAATGATACTTCTATTATAATGGAAGGCAAAGACGAAACTCCATTACCAGTTTTTCCATTATGAAAGTGGACATAATTTCCAAGGGTTAGCAGAGAGGTACTAATGGAACATGTGTGTTTTAGACAAAACAGGACGAGATAATTCTTCTAAAAACAGGCATAATAACGGAGGAAACAAAGGGCAAAGGGAAAAAGGTTCCACTTCTAAAATGGAAAAAGTTGATATGGAGTTCCGCTTTTTCATATGTTATGATGTTAAACAGTCGAAATGACCGACCTGTGAGCGCGCGCACCGGGTAACGAAAACTTAGGAGGGTTCACCATGAAAGAGAAAATGATGAATGGCTTTCTTCTTTTTGCGACAAAGCTTCAGACTCAGAGGCATATAAGCGCAATTAAAGACGGCTTCACCACACTGCTGCCTATCATTATTGTGGGTTCATTCTGTACATTATTTTCTAATATCGTCTGCAACACTACACCCGGATATGTCAGCATAGCTAATCTTCCGGGCATGTCCTGGCTGGGCGCGTTAAAACCTATGTTTGATGCCGCTAACTGGGGTACCATGAACATGTTGGCTATCGGTGCCTGTATCCTGATCTCCATGGAACTTGGAGAGGGTATGGGACAGCATGACTGGTCTCTGCCCATCACGGCTCTGGCCTGCTACATCGCTCTGGTTAAGACAACCACTACCGTGACCGCTCAGTCCGGTGAGGTTCTGACCGTAAGTAACGTTCTGACCAATGAAGTGACAAGTGCCAGAGGTCTGTTCGTGGCCATGGTCGCGGCTCTGGTATCCGCAGAGATCTATTGCAGGCTGGTATCCAGCGGAAAACTTGACATCAAGATGCCTGAGAGCGTTCCGTCTAATGTGGCTAAGTCTTTCAGCGTTTTGTTCCCAAGCTGTGTGACAGTATTCCTTGTAGCTGGTTTTGGTCTTCTGTTCACAACTGTTACCAAGATGACTGTTCCGGAAGCCATCATTAAGTTTATCCAGACACCACTTTCTAATGTTATGACAAGCTGGGTTGGATATGTTGTGCTGGTATTCATGACCGATGTGCTGTGGATTTTCGGTATCCACGGAACACAGACACTGAAGGGTATTTACGATCCTATTCTTCTGGCCGCTTTTGCTGAGAATGAGGCAGCGTATGCCGCGGGCGAAGCTATCCCCAACATTATCAGCACACCGTTTATGAGCTGCTTCGGTACTGTAACCGGTGCCGGTATCACGGGTGGACTTCTGATCGCGATCTTCTTATTTTCGAAGAGAGAGGATTACAGGGCTATCGCCAAGCTGGCTGTTCCCTGCGGGATTTTCAATATTAACGAGCCGCTGACCTTTGGTCTTCCCATTGTTATGAATCCCATTCTGGCGATTCCTTTTATGATCGCTCCGGCGGTTTCCAACATCTTCGGGTATTTTATGACCACTATCGGATTCTGCGGCAGGATGGTTGTTAACGCTCCGTGGACCACACCGCCAGGACTTATGGCGTTCCTCTGCTCCGGTGGTAATGTGGGCGCGGCTATTACTCAGATCATCGTTATTCTGTTGGCAGCGGTTGTATACGCGCCATTCGTTATCGCGTCCAACAGCCAGGCGGTGCCGACTGAGGAATAATTGATATATGCTAGTTATTTCGGAGGACATGGAATGAGTTCAAAGACCAAGAAAAAGAAGAAGTCCAGTAAGTGGTACAACTGGCAGCCCAAGCGGGAGTTCAGCGAGAGGAATCAGAAACTGATCGATGAGATGAACGCCAGGCCCAGGGATTACAGCATCATGGAGGTCTTGTCCAAGTGGCGTATGATCACCTACGGGTGGATCGTGTTTTTTCCGCCATACGGCCTGTACCGGGTGTGGTGCGGGGAATCCAATTTCCGCAGATCAGAAAAGGTTGTGTGGACTTTTATGATCATCTGTTATGTGGCATACTTTTTGAAACTCATTCTGTTTTCATAAATCATAAAAAAGGAGGGGTTACCCATGGACGAGATGGCAATTATGAATCTGGTTGTCAACAGCGGCAACGCGAGGAGCCTTGCTCTTGAGGCTTTCCGTGATGCCAGAGCCGGCAAGTTTGAGGATGCCGAGGCAAAGTTGAAAGAAGCTGATGAGGTTCTGCTGGGCGCTCATGAAGTTCAGACCGAGTTGATTCAGAACGAATTGAACGGTAAGGGAATTGATATTAGCCTTCTGGTTGTGCACTCCCAGGATCACCTGATGTGCGCGATGGTTGTAATTGACCTGGTCAAAGAGATGGTTGAGATGTTGAAGACTAAATAATTTTCATATTTGAAAGGAGAACTATTATCATGAGAAAGATTGTATTATTATGCGCGGCAGGTATGTCCACCAGCCTTCTGGTAAACAAGATGAAAGCAGCGGCGGCAGACGACGGTTATGAGTGCGATATCGCCGCTTTCCCGGTCGCGACCGCGAAAGACCATACTGATGCTGATATTATCCTGTTGGGGCCCCAGGTTCGTTTCGCTAAAGGCAAAGTTCAGGGCGAGGTTGGCGCTGACAAGATCGTACAGGATATCGACATGCAGGCTTATGGCACTATGAATGGCAAAAAAGTAATCGCTCAGGTTAAAAAAGCTTTAGGCGACGAATAAGTCACATATAGAAAGCGCAAGATAATTAAAGGCCAGGGCGAACAGAAACATCAGTCCTGGTCTTGTTCTGACATAAGCGGGCGGAATGTGCGTGGGCATGTTCTGTCGGATTCATGAATATGGGACTAAGAGTGTGATATGAAGTTTTGAGAATCGGTAAATTTGCCAAATGGAACGTGACATGGGGGATTATTCTCCGCCAGCCCGGGAGGGGACCGGCAGGCGGTGAGGCATTCAGCGATTTATGTGATTCACTATCCAGGCGTGTTAAGGGGACGCTGGCAAGACGCACCACTGTATACATTAAGTAATGACTTGAGGGGGATATAATAGTTATGGAGAAGATACTGTATTTGATGCGGCATGGACAGACCTTGTTCAATGTAAGACGTAA
>Ga0137297_10696_pt1 | contig 23341 bp, 16 predicted proteins | sample RamsorincwithD2O_FD_97191 | JGI IMG/M metagenome (GOLD analysis project Ga0137297, IMG submission 97191) | Mouse cecal microbial communities from Vienna, Austria - Mucin amended with D2O | ecosystem: Host-associated > Mammals > Digestive system > Large intestine > Cecum | place: Austria: Vienna... | reverse complement strand
AGGCTATGAGATGTTTCTTTTCCGCCCTCCGTACGGAGATTATGACAATGCCGTGGTGAATGTGGCGAAGGACTGCGGGTATTATACAATTCAATGGGATGTGGATTCCCTTGACTGGAAAGACTATGGCGTAGATTCCATCATCAAGACCGTGACCCAGCACAAGCATCTTGGGAACGGTTCGATTGTACTTTGCCATAATGGGGCAAAATATACAGCGGAGGCATTAGACACTCTGATTGCGACATTGAAAAATGAGGGGTATACTTTCGTGCCGATTTCGGAGCTGATTTATAAGGACAATTATCATATGAATCATGAGGGACGGCAGATTAAAAATTGAAATTAAGCTGTAATGATCCACATAAAACACGGATGAGGAAAAGATGTGTTTCTTGTGCAATACACATTGAAAAAAGCTGACGAAAATGCGGAAAGCATAAAACGTTCCGAATAAATAAAATAAAGTATTGACTTGCTTTGTGCGAGTTGATATAATCATAGCACCAAGTAAAACAGCCAGTATTTGGGTTGTTACTGAGTCGGCAGGCAAAACCAAATTTTATAAGGCGGTCAGGGGGAGCGCTTTATAGGATTTGGTTTTTTGCTGTACCAAAGGGAAAACAAAAGAATGTCAGTTCGTTTTCAGGGAAACAGATCCCTTTTGGTTTGCGGTGGAAAGACACCGGAAAGGCCAGAGCTTCAACAATATGCTGTAAGATGAAGTGAAACTTAAGATGATGCGCGAGTTGATGGAGATCATTGAACGGAATATTCCGGGCGAAGCGTATAACGGCAGGACACAAAAAGGAGAATTGGGGATGGAGAGATATACTGGAAAGAGTGTACTTAAAGGAATAGCGATCGGCAGGATATACTGGTACCGGAAGCAGCAATATCAGGTAGTCAGGACAGAGGTTTCGGACAAAGAGGCAGAGAAGGGAAGATTTGCGGATGCGGTGAAGACGGCAAAGGAACAGTTGGCCGCTCTTTATGAAGAGACATTGACCCGTGTAGGCGAAGACCATGCCATGATTTTCGACATACATAAAATGATGCTGGAGGACGACGATTATCTGGATGCGGTGAATGAGGTGCTGGAAGAGGGACTTAATGCGGAGTATGCCGTGGAGATCGCCCAAAATCAGTTCGCAGAGATGTTTGCATCCATGGATGATGAATATATGAAAGCAAGGGCTGCGGACATCAAAGATATTTCCCAGAGGGTAATCCGGATTCTTGCAGGGGTGCCGGAAGACACAATACTGGCCGACGAGCCGGTGATCGTGGCGGCGGACGACCTGACGCCCAGCGAGACGGTGAAAATGGATAAAAAAAAGATCCTTGCATTTGTCACGGTACGCGGTTCCTCCAATTCCCATACCGCCATACTGGCCAGAAGCATGAATCTGCCCGCATTGGTAAATACAGGGATGGAGGCCGGGGAAGAGCTGAACGGAAAAATCGGCGTAGTGGACGGATTCCGGGGGGAATTTCTGGTGGAGCCGGAGCAGGAACTGTTGGATGAGATGATTCGCCGCAAAAATCAATGGGCAGCTGACCTGGAAGCCTTAGAGCAGTTAAAGGGGAAAGACAATGTTACCAGCGACGGCAGACGGATTGACATTTTTGCCAATATCGGGAAAGTAGAAGACACGGATGGGGCTTTGGCAGCAGATGCCGGGGGAATCGGTTTGTTCCGGAGTGAGTTTCTTTATCTCGGAAGAGAGAACTTCCCCACCGAGGAAGAGCAGTTTTTAAGTTATAAGGCAGTGTTGGAGAAGATGGGGGATAAAAAAGTCATAATTCGGACCCTGGACATTGGGGCGGATAAAAAGGTGGATTATTTCGCCCTGGAAGAAGAGGAAAATCCTGCTTTGGGTTACCGTGCCATCCGCATCTGTTTGGATCGGCCGGAAATATTTATCACACAGCTTCGTGCACTGTTCCGGGCTTCTGCTTACGGCAGGGAAGCAGTTATGTTTCCGATGGTAGTCTCGGTGGCGGAAGTAAGGCGGATCAAAGAAATTGTAAATCAGGTAAAAGAAGACCTTGTGGCGCAAGGCCATCCCATGAAGGATGTGGAGCTGGGCATTATGATTGAAACGCCGGCAGCGGCGCTGATTTCCGATGAACTGGCCAGGGAAGTGGATTTCTTCAGCATTGGAACCAACGATTTGACCCAGTATACTTTGGCGGTGGACAGACAGAACCAGAAGCTGGAGGCCATATGCGACACGCATCATCCCGCGATTCTGAAACTGATAGAACTTACGGTAAAAAATGCGCATAAGGAAGGTATCTGGGCCGGAATCTGCGGAGAACTGGCGGCGGATACGGAATTGACGGAAACTTTCTTAGCCATAGGAGTAGACGAACTCAGCGTTTCGGCTTCTTCCGTATTGAAAGTGCGTAAAGCGGTAAGGGATCTATGAAAGATGGGGGTGCAGGCATACAGCATCGTTCCTCACACCATCCTTTTGTATGCCTTTGTTTTTCTGTACTTTCCCAAATCTTCTTTTTCTCTGTAGGCTCTGATTTCATCCATATCGAAAGTAACATAGTAGATCGTTTCTTCAAGTTCATTTCCTACAAAAATGGTATTATCCATCCCTTCTTTTGTCCATACCACAGGACTGAATGCACAGGAATTACCCATCCTTTGTGCCGGCGGATTCGCCATCGCTATGCCAACCATATTTTCCATAGCCCGCACAGACAGTTCCTTTAATCTGGGCGGCATTCCGCCGCAGCAATTGGGATGCATAATAAGCTCCGCGCCGCCCAGCATCAGTTCCCTGGCGCTCTCAGGGTATTCTCTGTCATAACAAATCATACACCCTATCGTTATCCCGTCAAACCTGCATACAGGAAAAGAATTTCCGGATTCGAGATACCTTTCCCAATCAAAATCACAGGTATGTACTTTGGAATACTTTAAAATCACCTTTCCGTCCCTGTCGATGAGCCATGCCGTATTTTGCGGATATTTCTTTCCTTTGGAAAAACCGGTTATGACAACGCCTGTATTCAGTTCGGCAGCGAGATTTTTTATCTGAACAAAATGTCCTTCCTCCTCGGTCAGGGCATTTTCGCACCATTTAATGAATTCGGGAGAATTTTCAATTTCTTGAACCGGCAGCAATTTTCCGCAAATATCCGGTGCAGTATACGCGGTGAGAAAGCACTCCGGAAACAATACCAGATCTGCACCGTTTGTGGATGCTTCACGGATCAGCTTTTTGGCTGTTATGGTATTCTGTTCAATATCCGGCGTCTTTGCATCATGCTGGATCAGTGCTATTTTCAATTTTTTCATAAAAACCATTTCCTTTCCATGGCCTGCAAAATGGGCTCTCTATATGATTATATTTTTCTTTTGACACATTTACAATAAAAATTTAGAAATTAAGAATGCGCTCGTAATTATACGTTGCCTTTCATGGGCCTGTGAAAAGGAAGCCCACAAGCATATGGAAAAACAGCCAAAAATATGGTAAACTCATGTAAAACAGTCCTGAAGCAAAAATACAGGTTATTTACGGTTCCGAAAAGAAGGGAAATTTCACAATGCATCCAATATCATCCTTATTTTTATCCCAATCCTACCAGGACGCCTGGGCGGACTACAGCCGTTCTCTGGTGAGCCCTCAGTTCGTACATTGGGATTATATTATCTTAACCGCGTCAAATGAGCGGCAGGCAGAGGGGTTCCAGGCTCAGCTCAAGGAGCGCAGGCAGGCCGGGCTTCTGCCGCTGCAGACCCAGTTTGCCGTGATTCCGGATCCGGAGGGAAAGCGGGTGGGGAGCGGCGGCGCTACCCTGGGCGTTTTGAAGTACGTGGCGGAGCAGACGGGCAGGGCGGATTTTGCGGGGCTGCGTATTTTGGTGATCCACTCCGGTGGGGACAGCAAACGGGTGCCTCAGTATTCCGCCCTGGGAAAGCTTTTTTCCCCGGTGCCTCATGAACTGCCAAACGGCCGGGCGTCTACGCTTTTTGATGAGTTTATGATCGCAATGGCCACGGTGCCATCCCGGGTGCGGGAGGGGATGCTGCTTCTGTCCGGGGATGTGCTTCTTCTTTTTAATCCGCTTTTGATCGACTATTCGGGCAGGAATGGGGCGGCGATTTCCTTTAAAGAGCATGTGGAAACCGGAAGGGAACACGGTGTGTTTCTGCGAGGAGAGGACGGCAATGTAAAGAGATTCATGCACAAGCAGACGGTGGAAGCATTGCGGCTTTGCGGAGCGGTGAATGAGCAGGATTGTGTGGATATTGATACAGGGGCGGTGATTTTTTCCAAAGAAATGCTCTCGGCTCTTTACGGTCTGATTTCCCGGGAAGGAAAGGCGCAGGAGGAACTTTTTCGCAGTCTGGTCAATGAAAAGGTGCGGCTGTCCCTTTACGGAGATTTCCTGTACCCGTTGGCTTCGGATTCTACTCTGGAGGATTTTTATAAGGAAAAACCGGAGGGGGATTTTTGTCCGGAGCTTCTGGCGGCCCGTGAAAAAGTATGGGAAGCCCTGCGGCCCTTTGACATGAAGCTTCTGCGGCTGGTGCCCGCCAAGTTTATCCATTTCGGAACCACGGCTGAAATCCTAAAGCTCATGAGCAGCGGGGTGAAGGATTACGAGGATCTGGGCTGGAGCAGACATGTGGGAAGCAGCTATAGTAACCAGGTGGCGGGCTATAACAGCGTTCTTTCCAGTCACGCCGTGTGCGGGCAGAACTGTTATCTGGAGGTCAGCTATGTCCACCACGGGGCGGAGTTGGGGGATAATGTGCTGCTCTCCTATATTGATGTGTATGATGAAAAAATCCCCTCAGACGTGGTGGTGCATGGCTTAAAACAAAAAGACGGAAATTTTGTAGCCCGGATTTACGGGACACAGGACAATCCCAAGGCGGTTTTGAAAGCGGACAGGGGAGAGGGGGAACAGGCGGATCAGTGTATCTTTTTAGGCCGTCCCCTGAGATGGCTTTTGGATAAAAACGGGATCTCGCAGGAGGAGCTGTGGGAGGAAGGGGAGGAGAAAACTCTTTGGAACGCAAGGCTTTATCCTGCCTGTTCCACCATAAAGGAAGCTCTTCGCGCCTCCTTAAATTTGTATGCTATGAGCCGGGGAGAGGGGGAAGTTTCTCTGTGGCGCGGCCACAGGAGGAAGAGTCTTTGCTCCGGCTTTAACGAGGCGGATTCCCAGGCCCTGATTGCATGGGAGAAGCGTATGGGAGAGCTGGTGGAGATGGACAGGCTCTCCAAGCTGATTCAGGCCGGAAAACAGGCGGCGGAAGGGGAGAAGGTTCTGAAAGCCAAAGCCCTTTCTCCCATTCAGGAAGAGTGGTTTGAAAAGCATTTAAGCAGGGCGGATTTCAGCGAGAAAATCCGGCTGCATTATTATATCGGGACAGCCCTTGGAAGCTATGCCGGTGACAAGCAGATTGGGGCCTGCTTTCAGTGTATCGGGGAGGCGGTGTTGGGCGCTACTTTGAAGGATTTGCAGGTAAACGAGACCTGCCGTATTGTAATGGACCGGCACAGGGTTGCGCTTCCTTTGCGGGTAAATTGGGGAGGCGGCTGGAGCGATACGCCGCCCTACTGCAATGAAAAAGGGGGCACCGTTTTGAATGCGGCCATACTCCTTGACGGAAAACGCCCGGTGGAGGTGACGCTGGAAAAGATCCGGGAGCTTAAGATCATTTTTGACAGCCGGGATATGGACGTTCACGGTGAGTTTGATCAGATCGAACCTTTGCAGCAGACAGGGGATCCCTACGATCCTTTTGCCCTGCAAAAAGCGGCTCTTCTTGCCTGCGGGATCCTTCCCATGAAAGGGGGGAGCCTTAGGGAAATTCTCTCCCGCATGGGAGGCGGCTTTGTGATGCGCTCCGAGGTCACCGGTGTCCCTAAGGGAAGCGGCCTGGGCACCAGCAGTATTCTGGCGGCAGCCTGTGTGAAGGCTCTGCTTGAGTTTACCGGCATTCCTCACAGTGAAGAGCAGCTTTACAGTACAGTACTTTGTATGGAGCAGATCATGTCCACAGGCGGCGGCTGGCAGGATCAGGTGGGAGGCATTACGGAGGGAATCAAGTATACCACCACCGCGCCCGGAATCAGGCAGGAGATCAAGGTACATCCTGTCCAGCTTCCCCAAAAGACCTGGGAGGAGCTGAGGGAGCGGTTTGCCCTGATCTACACCGGACAGCGCAGGCTTGCAAGAAATCTGCTCCGGGATGTGGTGGGAAATTATATTGGCAACGAGCCCGATACGGTGTTTGCCTTAAACGAGATACAGAAGGTGGCGACCCTGATGGCCTTTGAGCTCCGTCGGGGCCATGTGGACGATTTTGCAAAGCTCCTTAGTCAGCACTGGGAGCTGTCGAAAAAGATTGACAAGGGAAGCACCAACATTCTCATCGACCAGATTTTTGAAAGTATTTCGGACTTGATCGACGGCCGTATGATCTGCGGCGCCGGGGGCGGCGGGTTTTTGCAGGTAGTGCTGAAAAAGGGAGTGGAGAAAGCAAGGCTTCATGAGAGACTTAAGGAAGTGTTCCAGGACAGCGATATTGACGTGTGGGACAGCGAACTGGTGTGAGAGAAGCTGAGGCAGGGGGTCTGGGGCGCATCAAAAAGGCAGGCATGGATCATATTCCGTGCCTGCCTTTGGTTAAAATTTTTACATTCTACGTCTAATCTGTCTTATCTTTATAGATATATCCCTTCAAAATCTTCCCAAACCCCAGGCAGATGAGAGTTCCCGCAATTCCCAGAAAGAACATCATCATTGCGGCTCCCGAACCTTTGCCGCTGCCGAAAAGGGTGGTCAAAAGTCCGCCGGAGGCGGAGGCTGCCATAAGGGGTTCACAGAATTTGTCAACCAACAGCCCGCCCAAAAAGAACCCAATGGGGATGGTAAAAAACTGCAGAGTGTTCCGGCAGGAATACACACGCCCCTGCATATCCGCAGGGATGGTTGAGCGCAGGATTACATCCAGATTGGCGTTCATAATAGGCACCGGCATCCAGCCTATGATCTGTCCCAGACACCACCAAATGGGCGAACCTGTGAAAGCCAGCAGAAAATTTTCCGTACTCAGGGAAAACAGCATTGTGAGATAAATCACCCTGATACGGTCTTTGGGAGGCGGCAGCAGGATTGTAATAAGGCTGCCTGAGAGCATTGCAATCCCCGCGCAGGAGGTAACGATCCCAAGGACGCCCTCGCCCCCGTTTTTCCGGGGGAGTACAAAAGCCGGGAGCACCGCGTCAAATGCGGAGGCTACCAGATTTACGCTGGCCAGAAACAGGATCAGTACCAGAATCAGGCTGTGGGAGCGAAGATAGGACAGGCCTGCCTTTGCCTCCGTGAAAAAGTGAGTTCTCTTTGTTTTGGCTTCTCTTTTTATTCCGGGAATCCTGACGAACAAAAGCAGGGCCAGAAAGGCGGCCCCGAATGTCGCCAGATCTGTATAGATCACAGCCTCCATTCCGGCAAAGGCAAATAGCGCCGTTGCCAGCACAGGATTCAAAATCGTCACCAGGGAATTGGAAAACGACCGTAGGCCGCTGGTCTTCTGATAATGCTTTTTGGGCGTGATCAGAGTCATGGACACGTCGCTTGCAGGCTGCTGCAGGGTATTCATCAGGCCATTCACCGCATTCAGTACATACATATGCATCGGCATAAGGCGGTCTGTTTTCAGTAAAACCAACACAAAGAGGCTGCAGCAGGCGGCGAAGGTGTCGCAGATCAGCATCACCTTCTTTTTATCCCAACGGTCACTCAAAGTTCCGGCAAAGATGCTCATGATCACATAGGGCGCGTAGGAACAGATGGATAAGAGCGCCGTCTGCAATGCGGAACCGGTTTTCTGGTAGAGCCAGAGCGTTAAGGCGAAATTTGTCATGGCGCTTCCAAGCTGTGACAGGGACTGGGTACTCCAGAGAATCAGAAAGGTTTTTAATTCATATATTGTATTTTTCATGGCTTTGCTCCTTTGGTATCAATATTTAACCGTTTTAAATTTGGCATTGATAAGTGCAAAGCCTGAGGACGATAAGCCTGTCATTGAAGGCGGTTCCTCCATGCATGTGTCCTCAAACTCTGCATGGAGCTGTTGCAGTCATTAAGCGCATTTCTTTCTCCTTTCGAATAATTTATCTTTAATGATTTTACAGCAGATCAGAAATCCTGAGAGTCAGGTCAGAATAGATGCAGACGGGAATCTCATCCTCAAAACTGTATTGGGCCGATTCCTGGTCGTGTTCAAAATCAAAGACGTTTACGATGCGGGTTCGTGGATTTATAATCCAGTATTCCCGGACGCCTGCCGAACGGTATTTGAAGAGCTTTATGCCGTAGTCCATGTGTTCCGTGCTGGGCGAAACGATCTCAATGATCCAGTCTGGGGCCCCGTTGCACCCTCTGTCATCCAGCTTATGCTTGTCACAGATTACGGAAATGTCCGGTTCCACATAATTCCGGTCATCCTTATTCAGAAAGACGGCTGATCAGCTTTTGATGGATTCGGTTTGGCGGAGCCATGTCATAAAACCGGCCGTCAATCAGCTCCGCCCTTTGGCCGTCCGGAAGGGCGTATATATCGTCGATCGTGTAAGTTTTTTCCTGGTGTAATGCCATGGAGACTCCTTTATGCACCGTAGGTGAAAAATATTTTTATTTTTCAGATGGAGAAAAAAGTGACTTTGCGATTGCCCTGATCAGGGTGCTGGTGCAGCTTGGCATTACATCATCAAGTGGTTAGACAGTGGTAATAATGACAACTGGCCCAAAAGAAAACCCGCTTCGCGGGCCCCTCCTTACCACAAAAAATGGAAGCAATGGGGCTCGAACCCATGACCTCTCGCGTGTGAGGCGAACGCTCATCCCGGCTGAGCTATGCTTCCATGTCTTTTATTATAGCAGGTTGGCGCGGGAATGCAAGAAAAAAATTGTCCGGGGCAAAATTTGTCTGGACAAATTTTGTCTGGACAAATTTTGTCCTAGTCTTGACAAATATCCCCAAAAGGTATATTTTAGGTACTACAACAAAATACAAACACATAAATATCGCTAGGGGAGCATAAGCTGAGAGTGCCAAGGGGCCAAGGGCCCGGCTGACCCTCATTACCTGAACCGGATAATACCGGCGTAGGGAAGCTGATTTTTATAAGTGCAGGATGGATAAGAGCAGCCTGCATTTATAATAATTGTTACAAAGGCAGTTTGTACAAGAGTACAGTCCTTTGTTATGCCTTCCTCCTGTGATTAGAACAAGGAGGTTTTTTATGTCTGTTTTTGCAAGAAAAATTATTGATGAAGAATGGGGAAATTATTTTGAACTGACCGGGGCCGGATATGGCGCACTTGTGGCGGTTATGGTTGCCGTTTTGCTGGTCGGCTGTATGGTCAGCGGAGGGGACGGGAAAAGGAAAATCAGTACCAGGGCGTTGGTGTTTTCGGCTATGGCTATGGCGCTTGCCATGGTGACCAGCATGGTCAAGCTGATAGATATGCCTATGGGAGGCTCGGTGACGCTTTGCAGTATGTTCTTTGTCTGCCTGATCGGTTACATATATGGCCTGCGCACGGGACTGATGGCGGCAATCGCCTACGGTTTTTTGCAGTTGGTGGTGGATCCCTATATCATCAGTATTCCCCAAATGTTTACCGATTACATTTTTGGCTTTGGGGCCCTGGGACTTTCCGGAATTTTTTCCGGCAAAAAGAACGGAATGCTGATAGGCTATCTGGCAGGTGCGCTGGGCAGATATTTCTTTACTTTTTTGTCAGGGATGATTGCTTCATGGGTATTTTTCGTGATCTTCCATTCCGATTCGTCCAGCATATGGGGGCTGATCCCGTCCGCTTTGGATTCCTTCCATTTATGGAGCGCCATATGCCCGGCGTATGCCATGTTCTGTAAAACAGCATTCACCGTATACTCATTCCAGTAACGGCGTTCCTTCTCCCTCCGGTAAAAATCCCCTGTATCCTGATAAGCTTTCGGCGGATTGATGTTCCTTTCCGTCAGCTGCATTACAATCGCAAGGGCTGAATCACCCTGTAATGTCCATGTAAAAATATCCCTGATGACCCCTGCCGGTCTCTCATCAATAAGGAACCTTGTCTTCCTTTCGTCCGCAAAGGCATACCCGTATGGCGCACAGCCGCCATCATACTCCCCGTTTTCCTGCTTCGCCACATAGCTGGACGCCACTTTCACAGAAGTATCTTTTGCGATATATTCATTGACAAGGTTCTTTAAGATAACCGCCAGCTTTTTATCGGCGCTGTCCTTGTCAAAACTGTCATAGCCGTCATTTACGGAAATGAACCGCACCCCGAGGAACGGAAACACCTTTTCCAGATAACTTCCCACTTCTATGTGGTCCCTGCCAAATCTTGAAAAATCCTTCACGATAATGCAGTTAATATTCCCCTTTCGAACTTCCCCGAGCAGGCTGTTGAATGCCTTGCGGTCAAACCGGGTGCCGCTGATTCCGTCGTCCTGATACTCCTTAACAAGGAGAAATTCATTCCTGTCTTTTATAAAGTCACGCATAAGCATCTGCTGGCTGGCGATGGAATCGCTCTCCGTAACGGCACTGTCAACGGAAAGTCTTGCATAGGTGGCGGTTCTGAATGGGGATTTCCCAGCCTTGATTTCCTGCCTTGCCCTGTCTTTCCTCCTTGCCATCACACCGCCCCCTTCCCGTAAAGGGGCTGCTCCTGCAATGATTCCTGAAACATACTGCACAGGGAGTAAACCTCTGCCATCCTGTCCTGATAGAGGAAAGAAATTTCCACACGCTTTCCCTCGTATACCCATATCCTGTCAATCATAGAACAAATCAGGCTGCGCCGGATTTCTCCCTCTGTATCTGAAAGCAGGCTCCCCATATCTTTGAATCTGCAGAGCCACTGCCTTGCTTCCCGGACAGCATCCCCTGCCTTTGCTTCCCTTTCCCTCCGCTTCCTGACCTGCCCTTCCAGCTCTGTGCAGCGTCCGGAATAAAAGGCCTTCATCTCCTCATACTCTTCTTCCGAAAGGATTCCCTCCGCCCAGTCCGCATAAAGCCCGGACAGCATCCCCGCATTCTCCACAAGCTCCTTTTCCAGTTCCGGCAGGCGGGTGTCCGTCTGGAAAAATGGCTCTATCCCCTCCATGGCATCCTCCGCCGCTTTCAGGATTTCTTCCGCATCCGCCAGCATCTGCGTCTGTGCCCTTACCGCCTCCTTTACAAGCGGGATCAGTTCCTGCTCTTTGATACTGTGCCTTGTGCAGGACTTCTCCACGTTGTAGGTCTTGCAGATATAAAAAATGGTCTGTTTTCCCTTATGCGAAGTCTTCCGCCGGATCATCTGCCTGCCGCAGTCCGGGCAGTATAAGATGCCGCTGAAAAGATATGTTCCTTCCTGCCCCGGATTTGTCCTTGTGTCTTTTTTCAATAGCCTCTGCATGTTATCGAACTGTTTTTCCCCGATCAGGGCCAAATCCTCCTGCCGGTAGCAGCTCTGCTCCGATTCGGGCCTTGCCACCATCTTTTTGATCTTGTGGTTGATGCGCTCCTTTTTCCCCTGCACTACCAGCCCCTTGCACAGGGGGTTTGACAGGATCCTTCCCACCGCCACCGGACTCCATCTGGAATACAGATTCTTCTGGAAACCGCTCCGGTAACGGATGCCAAGGCTCCTCTTGTAATCCGCCGGGGCCGGGATTCCAAGGGCATTCAGCTTCTCCGCTATCCCGCTGTTGCTCATGCCGTCCAGCTTCCACCGGAAGATACGCTTTATATTCTCCCCGGCCACCGGGTCAGCTATCAGCTTATTATGGTCCCTTTCGTCCTTCCTAAACCCATAGGAGACATAGGCTCCTGTGTATTCCCCGTTCCCCCGCTTGCTCTCTAAGTGGCTCCTGATCTTCACGGAAAGGTCAGCGCTGTAAGCGTCATTTACAAAATTCTTTACCGGCAGGACAATATTCTTCTCCGTCCGGTCTGCGGTCAGGGAATCATAATGGTCTGTAACCGCAATGAACCGCACCCCCGCCGCCGGAAATACCTTCTGCAGATACCGCCCGGCTTCTATGTATTCCCTGCCAAAACGGGAAAGATCCTTCACAATGATGAGGTTGACCTTTCCCGCTTCCATATCCTTTATCATCTCCTGAAAGGAAGGCCGCAGGAAATCGGAACCGGTATAGCCGTCATCCACATACTCCTTATAGACATGGATATCCTCCCTGCCTTTCAGGAAATCATGGATGAGCCGCTTCTGGTTGGTGATGCTGTTGCTCTCCTTACTGCAGCTCCCGTCGCATACATCCCCGTCCTCTTTGGAAAGGCGCAGGTATACCGCCGCCGCATAGGCCTTCTTTTCCGTTTCTTTTTTATTCAATAAGCTGTCTTGCGAAGCGCGACAGCGTTTGATAGTCTCTTTCATTGCCAAAGCTCCTTCTTTCCACGCAAAGATCTGAGCCGAACTGCTACGTTTTTTCACCACCTTTTTCCTGTGCTTGTAAAATTTATTACAGCCCTGCGGCTGCCATGTGCTCTATATACTCCTTTAACCGGTCTGTCAGCGTTGCGTCCGTATCCGCAAAGCTTAGCTTGACAACATACTCCCCCTGCCTGTAGAGGTACGGGTTTTTGATCTGCCTGATGAATTCCCTCTTTTTTTCAGTGCTGCTTAGGTCACAGTCTATTTTGATCTCCAGAATATCAGCCAGTGCATTTATGTCAGCCTCCCGTATATCTGTCTCCTTCATTTTTTCAAGGTCAACCTGCCCCATACAGTCATGACACGCCATGTCCGCCTCTGCTCCCACTGCGGATCTTTCTTTCCCTGACGATATCCGAGCATCCTTCTTTCTTCCCAAGACTTTCCAATCCCCATAGATGTTTGTACCAGTATATTCCCTCCCTGTTTGTCCGTATGCACGGCCTGTTTGCACAGAGGCGCCTCTCGCCCCTTAATCATCACCGAACCGGAGTTTTCCGGCAAAGAAAAGGCGGAAACGTTTCTCCTTCTCGACTGACCTAGTCAAGATGTCACAAACGATCCCGCCTTAAATTTTTAGTATCCCGCCCGCATAGTAATCACTTTCATCTATTGCTGATAATTTCCGGTGGACTCGCGCACCACCAGCTCTGCCGGAAAAATAATCTGCTGATGTTCCCTCCTGCCTGCAATCACATCCAAAAGCAGGCGTATGGTTCTTTTGGCAATCTCCTCCACCGGCTGTTTAATCGTAGTCAATTTCGGGTTATAATATTCACCCATCTCAATGCCGTCATATCCAGCCACGGAAATATCCTCCGGGATCCTCTTTCCGGCTTCCAGCACCGCCCTGCAGGCACCGATTGCCAGGGAATCTGAAACCGCATAGATAGCCGTCACTTTCTCTCCTGATTCCAGTAATTTTTTAGCCGTCAGATAACCGTTTTCCATGGAGTAGTGCTCGATTTCCTCCTGCACATAGCAGATCAGGTTCTCCGACACCGGAATCTTTCGTTTGGCATAAGCCTCCCGGTATCCTTCCATACGCAGGCGCCCGATCGGACGCTCCGACCGCTCTGTAATCAGCGCAATCTCTCTGTGCCCAAGCCCCAGCAGATATTCCGTCATCTTCTCACTTTCCGCCCTGTCATCCACCGCAATATTGGAAAACTCCACCTTTTCGATTCGATCAGACAAATTCACACCGATCGTGCTGAAAATAAAGGGGACATTCAACTTTCCGATTTTTTCCTCGGAATGCTCAAATTTACCGCCCAAAAATACAATACCCCTAAGCCGCTTCTCCTTTTCCAGCTCCAGGGCCACGTCCATCTCATCCTCCTGAGCTTCCACATGACGCAACACCAGAGCATACTTATTGCGTTGTGTCTCCTCCTCAATAATCCGGATCATATTGCTGAAAAAGGGGTTCGTGATACCTTTCACCAAAACGGCAATACATTTGGCATCTGTCCTCTTCAAATTTCTGGCACTGTTGTTGGGAATAAACCCCGTCTCCTCAATCACCCTGAGGATCATGCTTCTTGTCTCCGGATTGATATCCGGATGATTATTCAGTGCTCTGGATACGGTGCTGACCCCAACTCCGCATTTTTTTGCGATATCCTTAATCGTAATCTCAGCCATCTGAATTCCTGATTTTCCCTTCTTACCCGCTCATGCTTCCATAAAACTCAGTCATGTCATACCTCTTCCCTGTCAAACCTTCCGTAAACTTCCTGTATGGGAAGCACACTTAACCTTTCACTGCACCCGCTGCCACACCTTTGATGATATATTTTTGGCAGGAGAGATAGAAAATAATAACAGGAATAATGCTCATCAGGATAAGCGCCATCGTTGCGCCCAAATCCACCGTGCCGTAACTTCCTTTCAGATACTGGATGTGAATGGGAATCGTCCTATATTTATTGATATCAAGCACTAATACAGGCAGCAGATAATCGTTCCACACCCACATAATCTCTAAAATACCTACGGAAATCATGGTTGGCTTTAACATCGGCACAACTACCTCAAAGAATATCCTCACCGGCCCGCAGCCATCAATAGACGCCGCCTCCTCCACCTCCAGCGGAATTGCTTTCACAAATCCCACAAACATGAAGATTGCAAGCCCTGCACCGAATCCCAGATAAACAATCGGGATCGTCCAAGGCGTATTCAGATGCAGTTTATCTGCCGTTTTTGACAGCGGAAACATTACCATCTGAAAAGGCACTACCATGGAAAACACGCACAGGAAATAGACTGCCTTACAGAAAAGCGAATTGACTCTCTCAATATACCATGCCGCCATGGAAGTACAAAGCAAGATTAAAAATGTGGAAAGTAACGTAATCAAAACACTGTACAGCACACTATTGACAAAGGGATAGTTACCGAAAGTCATACCCTTTACAAAATTGCTGAAACCGGCGCTCATCTCTCCGATGGGAAGCGCAAAAGTATCCGTTTTAACAAATGTATTCTGTTTAAATGAATTGATCACTACTGCCAGCACCGGAAGCACATATATAATGCTGACCACGGCCAATATCACAGAAAGAATGGTTTTGTGCCGGTTCGCGGCAGAAATCGCCTTTTTATTCATTACTGCTGCACCTCCTTTTTACGTGTATAACTCAGCTGAAGCAGTCCAAGTCCCGCCACTAAAATGAAGAAAATAACTGCCTTCGCCTGTGCAACCCCCTGGGAAGTCGTATTGGAACTGTAGAAGGTATTATAAATATTGAGCGCCAGCATTTCCGTCGTCTTCACGGTCGTTCCGCCCTGCTGGATGAGAAACGGCTGACCTCCAGTCAGCGCCAGATTCTGGTCAAAGAGCTTGAAGCCGTTTGTCAGGGAAAGGAAGATACATATCGTAAAGGAACTCATCACGTTAGGAATCGTTACCCTGAACAGTGTCTGCATGGAAGTCGCTCCATCGATACGGGCCGCCTCCAGAATATCCCCGGGCACATTCTGCAGACCTGCAATATAAATGATCATCATATAGCCAATCTGCTGCCAGCACATCAGGATGATCAATCCCCAGAATCCATATTTGCTTTCCAACAAAATGGAAGTCTGATAATGCCCGAGGATCCCGTCGAAGATCATTGACCAGATGTAGCCCAACACGATGCCGCCGATCAGATTCGGCATAAAAAAAACGGTACGATACAGGTTACTGCCCTTGATGCCCAGCGTCAGGACATAGGCTACGGTAAACGCCAGCACATTGATAATGACTAACGATACAACGGCGAACATTGCCGTATACCAGAATGCATGACGGAAAGAGGCATCCTGGAACGTCTTCACATAGTTGCCAAAGCCGATAAATTTGGCATCGGAAATCAAACGGAACTGGCACATCGACAGCCAGATACCCTGGATAAAGGGCCAGACAAACCCAATGATAAACGCAATAAGCACAGGACCCATAAACAGAACTCCCCAGCGTCTTGTCGCCTTTTGCAGGGAATTTGTGTTGGCATTTTTTTTGCTTTTCATGGTATCACCTCCATGTCTTATTTTCATATAGGATGAAATTTTGTCGTATAAGCAGGCTCGAAATACATCGCATTTCCCATTCGCATTCTCTGCTTATACTTGAAAAGGCGGAGCGGATATAACGCCCGCTCCGCCTCTTGTTTTTATCTTGTTTCTTTGTTTATTTGATCTTATTGTGCATATCTTCTTGCTTTTTATGCCTCTTATCAGTTGTTAACTGCATTGTACTCAGCAGCCCAACCATCCACAAACGCCGTGCGTACTGTCTCCCAGTTTGCATCGGACTGGTCAGCGTTGTACTGATTCAGGGCACTTACCAGCGTAGCACGATAAGAATCTACGTTAGGCTGGAAATTGGTCGCCCAATTCATGACATAGCATCCGTCAGCCGTATATTTGTTTGCCGCTGCCAGGAATCCATTGGTGGACTCTGCCGCAGACTTATAAGGCATAACACCGAAAGTATCCACTAACTTACGGGAAGCATCGGGATCTGTCACACACCAAACCATGAAGTCCATCGTAGCCTGCTGATCTTCTGCGGAAGCCTTGCTGTTGATTGCCCAGCAGTTCTCTGTACCGCAGTTTAATCCTGCCTTTTCCTCACCTTCAACGCCGCAGTAGTAAGGAATCATGGTAGCGTTTGGCACATCATCCTTCACTGCTTCATATTCCCAGGAACCGTTTACGAAGAATGCTGCCTTTCCTGTCTTGAACTCGTTCTCGGCATCATGTCCGCCGGTAGCCAGTTCCTTCGGATCCGTCAGGCTGTTGTTGATGCAAAGATCATACAGGTTTTTGAAGTTATCCAGATATTTACCGGAGATGGTAGGCGGACACTCTTCCCAGGGTGTTCCCTCCTGCTCATAGTAGTATTCAAGGTTTGCCATATGCCCTGTAAAACGCCAGGAAGATGAATCGTCCATGTCGGAAGATGAGAAAGCATCAAACCCAAGCTCGCCTGCGCGGGCGTGAATGTCCTCCGCTACCGTCTTTAATCCTTCAAAGTTCTTGATTTCATCCATGGTGTGTCCTGCTTTTTCAATCAGATCAGGATTCACAATAATGCCGTAGCACTCGTAGCAGTAACCGATGGAAACCAGCTTGCCGGTCTCATCATAAAGGTTATAAGCGTCGGTGTTCAGTTCATTGGCGATCGGTGTATCCTTCAAATCCAGAGCATAATCCTTCCAGTCTTTTACACCGGCCTGGTTACCGATAATAAACAATGTCGGAGGCGCGGATTTGTCCATCTCAGACAACAGTGTCGTGGAATAAGTACCGGAAGCAGCAGTAACTACCTTTACCTCCACGCCGGTCTTTTCTGTGTAGGTTGCCGCAACATCCTGTAACACTTCATCGGACTCCGGTTTGAAGTTCAGCCAGTAAACCGAACCGCCGCTCGCTGTCGGAGCTTCTGCAGACTCTTCCTCTGTCTGCGTTTCTGAAGAATCCTCCTCTGCCGGAGCCTGCGATGTGGAATTATCCTCTGTCGCAGGCTGCGATGCACCCCCGTTATCAGAACTGCTGCCGCAGCCTGCTAACATGGTAGAAATCATCGCTGCACAAAGTACTGCACTAACAATTTTCCTTTTCATGATTTTCCTCCCTTTCCATAATTAAAGTTAGTTGTTATGTTTTGGAACCGTCACCGGTAACGTTTCCGGTTCCTGAGATTAAGTATATAACCTACCCAAACTTTTTGCAATAGATTATTTCCATTATGATTTATTTTTGTCATTTTACATAGAAATCATACGGTTAATTTGTATATATTGCACAGCTTAATGTTTTCGGTTTCGTTTCCTCTACTTCCGAAAACAATAAAAGAACTACCCAGACACACTTGAATAGTCCTGAAACCTCCTTCTGTCATCATTATAACTCAATCACCTGCCGCCAGAATCGCCTTTACATCATCGGGATAACTCTCCACCCATCCCCCTGTCATAAAGAAGGTCACATGCACATCCTGCTTCTGGAGGATTTCCAGAATTTTGCCGGTGTCTTCATTTCCCCATGCCGCGTCAAAGCTGAGGGCAATCTTCTTCTCCGGTGTCTCCACGCAGTAAATTGGCAGTTCCCGGCCGTCTACGCTGCTGCTCACCGTAATATTGGCGCCGGCAGTCACCAGTATTCCCCGAAGCAGCGCTAAGGCCGTCAAAAGGAACACGCCGTATTTAACTCCTGTAATCAGCTTTTGCCTGGCATACTCTTCCCCGCTCTGCCCCTCCTGTCTTGGCGGAAAAATACTGAACATCTGCTTTACTTTTTTTATGTATTTGTTCATAAAAAACACCTATGATAAATATTGCTACATTTTATGACAAAGAAGTTTGGACATATGCCAATTGCTTTCTATTTCCGGTATGGGCTGTGGTGAAAAGAATGGAAAAAAGCGCTAAAACTACGGGAGACATAAATCTGCCTCCCGTTTTACATACCCTGCATCAATATCCGTCAATTAAACCTGCTCTGTCCGCACTGCCGCCTCTGCCAGCAGGTCGCCGATTCTGCGCTGCTCCTGAGGATCTGCCTCCAGCCTTTTCTCCAGGCCATCTATTGGGAAGGGAACCCCGTCCATAGCTTCCTTATCCGACTGCGGCCTTGTCTGCAGACTGCCGTACCAGTTCCGGGTAAAGACGGAAGCCTGCCACCCGGCCGCCGGTTCTCTCTCAAAGGCAAAGATATTGGCAGAAAAGAAATGGGATTTTCCGTCATTATTGCAGCAGACCGCCGGCGTCTCCTGCCCTGTGTGTAAAAACAGATTCCCGTACAAATCCGCCCGGATTCCATAATCATCCTGGATCAGACATCTGCTGTCATTCACGCTGATGTTATATCTCAGTATTGTTCCCCTGCATTCTATATTCCGGTTAATCCCCGTACAATCCAGCCAGAAACCGCCCTGATTGTCATGGGTATAGTTATACTGAAAAATGGTGGTTCCGGCAGTTCCCCAGTCCGTATCAAAGGCAGTGCCGTCATTTTCAAAGAGTCTGGTGCCGGACACTTCATTTCTCTGAATCAGGGCATCTGAGGTGGCGCAGACCCAAATTCCTGCAATCAGCCGGGTCTCTTCCAGGTTTCCCAGGGCTCCTGCATCCATGCACCTGTTTCCATCAATCAGCGGAGAAATACAATTTGCCACAATGATTCCATCGCTTCCGGTGCGCTCGATCCGGTTGCCCCGCACCACCACATGGGTATGGTGAATGTCATTGATAAAATCCTCCTGCTGATTGACCCGGATACCGCTGGTAAGCACATCATGGACATAATTTCCGGAAATGATAATATCGTGCAGATGATTATGCCTTGAGCTTCTCCCGGGCATTGTCACATAAATTCCGGAGTTCCAGTACATACTGGCATAAACATCCCTGTTTCTTCTGTTTTCTCCCGTCACGTCGCTGACCTCACACCCCTCGATCACGATCCCCTGGGTGATTCCCTCGGGATTTGCACAAATACAGATCCCCTGGCGGACGCCGCGCTCCGGCGCATGATTTGTTACCGCAATACCCTTGATCTTCCAGAAGCTGATTCCCTCCAGGTAAATCGCCGCATAAATGCCCTCGCCGTCAATCCGAGGCATGGCGCCTTCGCCGTATCCCTCCACAAGGATTGGGGCTGTCCTGCTGCCCGACCCTTTCGGGCAGAACATTCCCTGCCATTTGCCTCCTCTTTTGAACCGAAGTACATCCCCAGGGCAAAAGAAATGTTCATTTACCCTGGCAAGAGTTTTCCAGGCCTGCTCAGTAGAAAGCCCTGTGGCGTCATCTTTCCCATGAATATCATCTACATAAAAAATTCTCTGCATCGCTTTCATACTCATTTTATACCCCCAACATTGTTTAGAAAACTTCTTTCCTCCTTCAGGCGGCGCAGAACCTCCATGCGGAAAGCGCCGGGCCAGGCCACCAGCCACTCGGAGCAGATTCCTCTCTTCGGCCCCTGACGAGTCACCGTGTAGCTCTCGTCCTGACTCCCTTTGGGCCGCAGCTTTCCATTGATCACAAGAGTACCGTCCGAAATATGCTGACAGCCGTTTCGCCATATTCCCCGGGCCCTCTCGCGCCAGCGCTCCTCCCCTGTCATCTGAAAAAGCCTGTAAAGCTCCGGAATATAGCACAGGGCAAAGGGATCAATCCCCTCATGTACGGTGGAAACCAGGGTGCCGCCAAAGGAATCGTACCCGGTTTGCCCTAAAATACTTTCCGGTCCGAAATGACAGGTGTGGGTGTACTGCCAGGTGGACAGATACCAGGCCGCCGCCTTCGCTCCCTCCAGCCATTTTTCTTCTCCTGTCAAGTCATAGAGCGCAATTGCACCCTTTAAAAGGGGAATAGAAGATTCCTTGTCAATGGAAAATATGTCCAGCGCCCCTGCGGTAGTAAATCCATATTCTTCCAACTCCTTCAGATAACAGGAAAGCCCCCGGCAGGCGGCTTCCTTATAAATTTCCTTTCCGCTCTGCTTAAATCCCTCAATCAGCGGGAGCACCAGGAACGCTCCTACCGTCCCCTCCCGGATTGCCACCCTGCCATCCTCATGCCAGCACTTTGCAAAAGCCCCTTTCTCATCCTGTACACGGACTGCAAAATCGCAAATATCCATGGCCGCTTTCCTATAGGGCGCTCCGTCCCGTCCCAGCTTTTCTGCCAGAGAAGCCGCCTCAAAGCAGGCGATGCCTGCTGTGCCCAGATTACAGGCTTCCAGAACCCTCTCCTGTCCCGGATCATAATAGCTTGCCATCACGCCTGCCGAAGCTTTTGCAAGACCAAGCCAGCTCTCCCACACCTTAAATCCCATCTCTTTTGCTTCCTCATCCCCACTGTAAAGGGCCTCGCACAAAAGAGCGTTGGCAAGCATTCCGTTCTGACCGCACCAGCCAATCTCATATTGATTGCTCCTGCGCTTTTGCCAGCCATCCTGCTCCCAGAACAGGCCAATGTTAAACCCGCAAAAACCGTCCGCCTCTTCCGTATAGAGGGTTTTCGCATAGGCAATCCCCACCTCCCAGATTTCCTTTAAGGACATGATCATCCCCGCAGCCTTTCTTTCCGGCCTGTCATTGATTTTCCAGGCAGCATCCAGTGCCCTGGCATATCCTCTCTTCTCCACTGCGTTTTCTTCTATCACAATCCATACGGCAAAGCTGCCCCTTGGCTTCATCCGGCTCTGCCAGGCCTTTGAAAATCTGTAGAGATATAAGGTTTTGGGCGACTCCTGCTCCGGCCAGCAGATTCTATGTACCTCTTCCCCGTTTTCCTCAAAAAGCTGGCAGCTATTATGATCCTCCTGCGCTCCGAAAAGACCGGCTCCTATCACCTGCTTTTCTTCCTTGCTCCCTTTCCGCTCTTTTATGGCGACTTCCGACCAGGTCATGGCAGCCACAGCGGCCCTGTGCCATCCATACTTCCACGGCTCGCCCTGATACCGGTCCGAAGTGTATTCACAAAATGTCCCCCAGCCGTTTCCATTATAGTTAACTCCCGGTATCATGGTAAAGTCCGGCACATAGCAGGCCCGCAGTTCCATCTCCATACTCTCGCAGGGTTCGCACTCCCTTTTCCAGAGAAAAAAGCCCTCATCTACTTTTTCAAAGCTGTCTCTGCAGCCCTCTCTTCCCATTGCCTTTGCCACCTGAATATGATCCGCAAAAAAACAGGTATCACGACCCTTTTTCATCCATCTTATCATCTTAAGCTCCCCTCTGTCCTTTTCCATCCAAAAGATTCCAATTATCGCATTTTCTAAGCACTTCAAGCCGAAAGGCACAGGGCCAGGCCACCAGCCATTGTGTCACGTCAAAGCTCCCTCTCCATCCTGTCTTTTTGTCATCTTCCTTTTCAGGACTCTTTCCCCACCTTGTGTGAATATATCCCTCATCACAGCTTCCCGCCGGACGCGGGCCTGTAGGCGCAACCTGCAGGGTTCCGTCCGAGATCACCTGAACCCCGTTATTCCAGATCGCCAGAGCCCTCTCCTGCCACTGCCTGTTTCCGGTAAGCTCTGCCAGCCTTAACAGATCCGGCACATAACACAGGGCAAAAGGATCCATATGGTGATGAGAAGTAGAAACTGCCGTACCGCCAAAGGTATCATAATGAAGCTTTCCCAGCACCGTATCCTCTGGATAATCTACATGGTGATGCCACTGCCAGGTGGATAAATACCAGGCCGCCTCCCGGGCCATATCCAGATAAGAGTCAAAGCCCGTGGTTTCGTAGAGCAAAATCCCCCCTTTCAGCAGCGGAATAATCGACTCTTTATCGATGCAGCAGGTGTCCAAGGCGCCGCTTGTGCCGTAGCTGTTGTCTAAAAATTCCCTGTAATAATAGGAATAAGCCCGCACTGCCGCGATGTGATATTTTTCCTCTCCAAGCCTTCGGAAGGCTTCTGCCAGAGGCAGAATCAGGAAAGCCCCCGCAGAGCCTGACAGCTCACAGGCCGTACCGTCTCTGTGCCAGCTCATCCCAATCCTTCCGTCGAGAAGCTGCCTCTCCAGCACAAAATCGCAGATTTCCACGGCGGCATCCAGCCATTGTCTTTTTTCCATCCCCAGAACCCGGGACTGATCCCAGGCTTCTAACAATTGCTGTCCTGCCGTCCCCAGATTGCAGGCATCAATCAGGGAATCCTGGGGATCGTATCTTGTCAGAAGAAAGCCTGAGCTGCTTCGGGCCATGTTTACCCAGCTATCCAGTACTTCTGTTCCTTTCCTTAAAGATTCTTCGTTTCCCGTCATCTGATAATCGTAAAGAAGAGAAACTGCAAGGGAAGCATTCTGGCCGCACCAGCCGATTTCATACTTCATTTCCGGTCTTTTGAACCACTTCTCCCCGTCCCAGGTGAACCCGATGCTGAATGCCCGAAAGCCGTCCGCCTCCTGCGTATAAAGCCTGTGGGCATACTCCGCGCTCAGCTTCCAGATTTCCTCCGCCTCTCTTTCCGGGCGCTTCCTTATGTAATTCTGCTGCCATGCATGGCTGAGCATTTGTTTTGCGGCTTCCTTTCCTCTGCCGATACATAAATAAGCCTGAAAAGTATCTCCGGGCTCCATCTCTCCCCGAAATGCCTGCCCCCAACCGTCTGAATAGAGCACACAAGGCTCCTCTGTTTCCGGCCAGATCACCCTGTGAACCGCCCCCTCCTTCTGATATACCAGGCTGCCTGAGCAATGATCCTGTCCATACAAAGCCAGCCCCATCTCGTCATTCCAGGACGTGCTTGCTCCCTGAACCGCCGTTCTGTGCCATGAGAAGGTATAAGGAATGCCATCTTTCTCATATCCCTTATATTCATGATCCTT
>Ga0137297_10694_pt1 | contig 23396 bp, 20 predicted proteins | sample RamsorincwithD2O_FD_97191 | JGI IMG/M metagenome (GOLD analysis project Ga0137297, IMG submission 97191) | Mouse cecal microbial communities from Vienna, Austria - Mucin amended with D2O | ecosystem: Host-associated > Mammals > Digestive system > Large intestine > Cecum | place: Austria: Vienna... | reverse complement strand
TTACACTCCCCACATTTTACTTGACAAACCCGCTTCAGTTTTTGGGAAGGTCTTTTGTTGCTTACAAGAAGTTCGCTCACTTGCAGGGGCGAACTTCGTAAGCTAACGAACGGCTTTGCCGTGAGGTTGTTATAATATAGCTTATCCAGAATTGCGCAGCAATTTTGGATAAAAGGCGCGAAGCGCCGTAAATCTAATGACAGGGTTCGCGCAGCGGTTCCTGGAATATAGTTATCCCAAATGAATACGTCCTCCTATTCCCTGGCGCTGCCTTCTGGATATTTCCTTTTTCCTCAAATACATCTCCTTCGTCACTGCAGGTGGATAATCCTGTCCATGGTTCTAGTGCAATAAAGGGTAAGTAGCTGACCCCTGCAGTGGAGAAGACCTCCGCAAAGGTAGCCACTGCCTCTTGGTTTATCCTGCTCATAAAAAATCCCTCCTTTCGCGATACTTTCATTCAGTATAGCAAAAAGAGGGAGGGTATCACAGTACGCCATCTTTTGAGGCACTTACCACTTACAACAGGAAATTCAAAAAATCGACAGCAATATCTTACATATCGGGCTCTTATTAGGGAAGCTTAAACTCCTATAGACACAGAATTTTTTACACCCTCTTGCGGCGGGGTATTTGACTGATATTAAGTTGTTGATTATGCAAGCTGAATAACCGCTCTTTTGATTTCTTCTACATCATCTGATGTCAATTCGGGGAAAAAGGCAGAAACTTCTTCCACTTTAATACGTTCTCTTTCTATCATTGTTATCACGTTTCTTTTTGTCGTTTCTCTTTCCATATCTTTCGCATAAGTCCTCATAATTTGCTCATCATCAAATAAACTCATCATAATCGTTACTACCTCCACTTCCTTGCTGCTTAGATACTGTTTTAAGATGTTCCTGTCCTTGCAAATACGGATTGTTTCTGTAACCGCCTGTTTCGTCATTCCATGTTCTTTTATCTGTTCGTTAAAAACTTTGCAAAAAACAATGTACTCATTGATGATACTGTCCTTGCCGTTCTCATATATGACTTTGGCTTTTATCTCAATATCAATATCTGCACCGTCAAAAAATTCTTGCGATAAAGATATGGTATCGGGTTTTCTGCCTTTGTTGCCGGTGTATATCACATACAATTCGGGCTTTGGCATTTTTACTTTCTTGCTCTTATATAGGCTCTGACTGGTTCGCTCAAAATATTCATGGTAACTCTGTGCTAAATACAGTAGTATTCTGATTAAAATATTTACTGTCCAACTCGATTGCGCCTCCAACAACAAAAGCAATCTGCTGTTACCTACCATTATGCCCAAATCATTATAGAGATTATCTGTCAGAACATTGTCTATCGTTACAATATCCAGCGCGTCCTCCGTTGTGTCTGTATCCTCTGGGTGCAATGTCTTATACAGTTTTAACAAATTCTTTTTATCTTGGAAAAGGTCTAAAAACACACTGTTTTTTGCGGTACGTTTTGCCTTAACTCCCTGTGTCTGCTTTGTATCGTCTGACACCTTACCACCTCGGTTTCTAAAAATTTGTGGTACAAGATATGATATATCCTGCTCCTGCCACACTTCAATTATACAAAAAAACGCTTATCTTTACAATAAAATTCACATTAAATTTCTTCCTCCCTCCGTTTCGTTTTATTCTGTTGCCTGTTATGCTGTCGGCTTTTGGTCTGAAGCTCCCTCACTTTTGCAATCATTTCCATGACTTCATTCTCCGCCAGTGTCCGCATAAATGCTATGCTGTGGTTGTTTTGTATTTATTTTGATTAAGAAATCTTTTATATTTTATAACTTCATTCGCAAAATCGCGCAGCATAATCACCCAACACAGATAATCGCTCGGCATAGATAATAGTTCGGCATAGATAATCGCTCAACACAGATAACCACCCGACGCGACAAGATTTCCTTGCCATCCCTAAGCTTTTTCTTTATAATTATAGTAAAACCTGGTGCAGTATGGATGTTGGAGGGAGCGTGGGCAGGATGAAGAAAAAGTTACCGGTTGGCATTGAAAGCTTTGAGGAATTTTTGAACGAGGGCTTTTACTATATTGACAAAACCATGTTCATTGCGGATTTGCTGCGTAATTGGGGAAAACAAATGCTCGTTCAGGCATGGCATTTGCCCATTGCCTGCGGAAATAAAAATTGTAAAAGCACAGAGAAAGCCGCCGCCGCATAGACTAAGATTAAGTATATGCAGTCAGGTGGCTTTCTTTGAAGACTTTTCCAAAACCATTATCCGCCAGCGAAGAGAAGGAATATCTAAAACGCTGCAAAGAGGGCGACCAGGAAGCCAAAAGCACACTGATTCTCAGGAATATGCGGCTGGTGGCTCATGTGGTGAAAAAGTACCAGGGGACAGATTATGATATGGAAGATTTGATCAGCGTGGGATCCATCGGCCTGATCAAAGCGATTAATACCTTTAAGGCGGATAAAGGCTCCAGGCTGGCGACTTATGCTGCGAAATGTGTGGAAAATGAGGTACTGATGCTTCTTCGGGCCGGAAAGAAGTACAGCAGGGAGGTGTCCCTGTTTGAGCCTATCGGGGTGGATAAGGATGGGGAGACGGTCAGCCTGGTGGACGTGATTGAGATGGAAAACCGGGAAACCATAGAGGATTTGATTTTAGAGCAGGATGTTAAGGATCTGTACCATTCTTATGAGAAATGCCTGAAGGGGACGGAAAAGACGGTGGTGGGGATGCGCTACGGCCTGTATGGGAAAAAGGAGCATACCCAGAGGGAGATTGCACAGATGCTTGGGATTTCCAGGTCTTACGTGAGCCGGATTGAGAAAAAGGCGTTAGAGAAGCTAAGGAAGGAGATGGAGCACCTGGTATGACTTGGGATAGGGCGTTTGGCATAGCGAAAGACCAGGTGCAGGCAGCCAAGATGGCAAAGGCAGCAGTCTGACGGGAGGCGGCAGTCAAGACGGCAAAGGCGGCAGTCTGACGGGAGGCGGCAGTCAAGACGGCAAAGGCGGCAGTCTGACAGGAGGCGTTTTGCCCGTCAAAGGAATCAGGAGCGAAAGGGGCAGCTGATAAAATGCTTCCCTGATCTGCTCCTATTTTTTGTTGTGAAGGGCGATGGAATTCGGTATAATAGTAGTGGAAATTGCCGTTTGGAATATAGTGCTTGGGTCGTTGGATTGAGATGTGTATTTGTGGCAGAAATACGGATAAATTGCACCTTCTTTCTGTGATAGTGGAATTAGTTTTTTAAAATCTTTAGAAAATATGGTATACTAGAGTAAAGAGAGAAGGGTTGAAAAAATATGTAAAGGAGGTTGAAAGATGGCGTTAGCACAAGAAAAAGTGTATACAATAGATGATATTTATGCTTTGCCAGATGGAGAGAGGGCAGAGCTGATAGATGGGCAGATCTATTATATGGCTCCTCCAAAGAGAATACATCAAAGATTAGTTCATCAGTTGGAAAGGATTATTGGAAACTATATTGAGGAAAAACATGGTGACTGTGAAGTTTATCCTGCTCCATTTGCAGTGTTTCTAAATGAGGACGATAAAACTTATGTAGAACCAGATATTTCTGTGATATGTGACAAAAACAAATTAGATGATCGAGGATGTTTTGGAGCACCAGACTGGATTATCGAGATTGTATCTCCTAGTACAGAACGAATGGACTATGGGATAAAGCTTTTTAAATACCGTTCTGCTAAAGTAAGGGAATACTGGATAGTAAACCCTTCAAAACAAGTGGTTATGGTTTATGATTTTGAACATGAACTCAATACAAAATTATATTCTTTTGATGATACAATACCTGGATGTATTTACCGTGATTTAAAGATTAATATTGCAGGCCGATTATAGGTTTTCGGAATATTGACCCTGCCGGTCAAAATTCAATAATTGGCCAAACATTGAAGGAATTCAGCAATTAGCCGAACATTGAAGGAATTTATAATGCGCCCTTGGATTTGGATGACTATGTATTTAAGGCGGTGAAGACGGGGCTGGATATGGCTGGTGAAGCGGTGAAGCTGGAAGAAGAGATTCGGCAGATTACTGGGAAGAAAATCGGCTTTGGCGTGGGGATTAACTGCGGGGAAGCTGTGGTGGGGAATGTGGGAACCCTTTCGCGGATGGACTATACGGCTATTGGAAATACAGTAAATATCGCTGCCCGCTTAGAAAGCCAGGCAGAAGCCGGGGAAGTGGTGATTAGCCAGCAGGTGTACGAACGGCTGAAGGGGCGGATTTGGGCGGAAAGCTTGGGGGTGCGGGAGTTGAAAGGGATTGCAGGGGGATGGAAGTGTATAGGGTTTTGGGAGTTGAGGGGTGATATACGTTCTAAATGATTTTTTAATCACGATATTTTCTTCACCCTGCACGAATTGGTCTAACCATCTAAAAAGAGAGGCCATGCCTTCCAGGCCAAAAGCGTGGCCTCCTTTATTGGCTTTCGCCGTTTTTGGGTTTCTTGATTTGCGATGTGTTCTGCTGGACAGCTTTACCATGGAGTAAACATTGCTGTTCGTCAAGAGAGAAGTCGCAGCAGCGTTCAGCCAAGTTTCTCCAGGCTTTTCCATGAATAATTGTGCTATACAGCTTCTCGTCCCGTTTCAATATGGTGTCTTTGTGTGAGTTGCACTATCCAAAAAAATTGAAGGGCTGAACTTTGTGGTTCAGCCCTTCAATTTTTTAACTCCCATTCATGGCAGGGTACGCCGCTTTTTGAGTATTGCTACTCACTGTCATGATCACATACAAGACCGGAAGATATGTCAATAAGCTTATCCGGTTGCTAAAATCCACTGTGCCAGAGAACATTTCAAAGCCATTTCTGGTGATGGTGTAATATATGATGTTGTGGACAGCGATAAACCGTTCTTAGAGAACGTTATGCGGTGTTAGGCTGAGAAAAACCAGGAATCAATTACTTCCGATACCCATCCGGATTCATGGACTGCCATTTCCAGGAATCTGCGCACATTTCCTCGATTCCCTTTTCGGCAACCCATCCTAACTCATTTTTGGCCTTGGAGGCGTCACAGTAGCAGGTGGCGATGTCGCCTGGCCTTCTGGGCTTGATCTCGTAGGGCAGGGCTTTGCCGCAGGCCTTTTCGTAGGCGTGGAGCACGTCTAAAACGCTGTAGCCGTTGCCTGTGCCTAAGTTATAGATATTGACGCCGGATCCAGGGGCAAGTTTTTTCAGGGCTTTTACATGGCCTACGGCTAAATCCACTACATGGATATAGTCCCGCACGCCAGTGCCGTCATGGGTGGGGTAGTCGTCTCCGAATACGCCCAGCTTCTCTAATTTCCCTATGGCTACCTGGGCGATATAGGGAACCAGGTTATTGGGGATTCCCTTGGGATCTTCGCCGATTAAGCCGCTTTCGTGGGCGCCGATGGGGTTAAAGTAGCGCAAAAGCACCACGTTCCACTCCGGGTCGGCTACGTGAAGATCGGTTAAAATCTGCTCCAGCATCCCTTTTGTCTGGCCGTAAGGATTGGTGATCTGCCCCTTGGGGCATTCTTCCGTGATGGGCACGAAGGCGGGATCGCCGTATACCGTGGCGGAGGAGCTGAAGATAATGTTCTTAATCCCATGGTTGCGCATAACGTCGCATAAGTTTAATGTTCCGGTAATGTTGTTGTGGTAGTATTCCAGAGGCTTGCGAACTGATTCCCCCACCGCTTTTAGGCCGGCGAAATTAATTACCGATTCGATTTTCTCCTGATCAAAGACGTGGCTTAGCTTGTCCTTGTCCAATAAATCGACCTCATAAAACTTTACGGCCTTTTTGGTGATGTTTTCCACACGCTTAACTGCTTCCTCGCTGGAATTGTATAAGTTGTCCACAACGACTACCTCATACCCGGCGTTTAAAAGCTCTACACAGGTATGGCTGCCGATATAACCGGCTCCGCCAGCAACTAAAATAGACATTCGCATTTCCTCCTTTATGTGGTTCTTTGTTTATCCTAATCATACAGAAATCCGAAAAGAAATGCAATGTAATTTTGTTAAAAGAAAATGCTATTTTGATAAAAATCAAATTAAGTACTTTTTTCTCCCCGCAATATGTGATATACTATGAGCACTTAGTGAGGTCTCTCACGAACTTAGTGCGAGTCATACCAGCCCCCTTAACGAGGTATTCCACGAGTTTAGTGGGCTGTGTGTACGATGAGCACTTAGTGAGTTTTTTTCACGAACTTAAGGAGAAGGAAGCATGGAAATGAAAAGGGTATTGTTGAAGCTAAGCGGTGAAGCCCTGGCTGGCCCTAAGAAGACTGGCTATGACGAGGATACGGTGAAAGAGGTGGCCAGGCAGGTTAAGCTGTCCGCTGACGCAGGAGTTGAAATCGGGATTGTTATCGGAGGCGGGAATTTCTGGCGGGGCAGGACCAGCGAGGCGATTGACCGGACGAAGGCGGATCAGATTGGTATGCTGGCTACGGTGATGAACTGTATCTATGTGTCGGAGATTTTCCGCAACGCAGGGATGGAGACGGAAATCTTTACGCCCTTTGCCTGCGGCTCCATGACCAGCCTGTTTTCCAAGGATCGGGCGAACGCCTGCTTTCGGGAGGGGAAGGTTGTGTTTTTTGCAGGCGGCACGGGGCATCCTTACTTTTCCACGGATACGGGGATTGCCTTAAGGGCGATTGAGATGGAGGCGGACTGCATTTTGCTGGCTAAGGCCATTGACGGGGTTTACGACAGTGACCCGAAGCTGAATCCTGAGGCGAAGAAATTCGACCGGATTTCTATCCGGGAAGTGATTGACCGGCAGCTGGCGGTGGTGGATTTGACGGCCTCCATTATGTGCATGGAGCACAAAGTGCCTATGGCAGTGTTCAGCTTAAATGAGAAGGACGGCATTGCAAATGCAATGCAGGGAAAAATAAACGGTACGATTGTAACCGCATAGCAGGAGGATATGATGCAGGATATTAAAATCTACGAAGACAAGATGAATAAGACCCTGGATAACTTGGCAGGAGAGTATGATACCATCCGCGCTGGCCGGGCGAACCCCCGCGTGCTGGATCGGATCCGGGTGGATTATTACGGTTCGCCTACCCCTATCCAGCAGGTAGGCAATGTTTCTGTGCCAGAGCCCAGGACACTGCTCATCCAGCCCTGGGATAAGACTCAGTTAAAGGCGATTGAGAAGGCTATCCTTACTTCGGATTTAGGGATTAACCCCACCAATGACGGCAGTGTGATCCGCTTATCCTTCCCGGAGCTTACGGAGGAGCGCCGTAAGGATCTGGCCAAGGAGGTAAAGAAGAAAGGGGAGAATGCCAAGGTGGCTATCCGGAATATCCGTCGGGATGCTAACGATACCTTCAAGAAGCAGGAGAAGGCAAACGAGATTTCCGAAGACGATTTGGAGGAAGTGACAGATAAGATCCAGAAGCTGACGGACAAGATGATTGAGAAGGTAGACAAGGCAATCGATTCCAAGACGAAGGAGATTATGACGGTATAACCGCATCAGGGCAGGGGTTTATCCTGCCCTGCTTTTTGGGATTTAAGGCATACGGTTTTGGGATTTAGAGCACATTGGGAGGAAAAAGGGCTATGGCAGATCTGACGAATATGGCAATACCGCGCCATGTGGCGCTGATCTTGGACGGCAATGGGCGCTGGGCGAAGAAGCGGGGGCTGCCCCGCACCATGGGCCATAAGGAAGGCTGCAAGACGGTGGAGAAGATGGTGGAGGCCGCCGCCAGGATGGGGATTGGCTATCTGACGGTTTACGGCTTTTCCACGGAAAACTGGAAACGCTCCATGGAGGAAGTGGGGGCGCTGATGCAGCTGTTCCGCTACTATATGGTAAGGCTGTTAAAAATCGCCTCCTCCAATAATGTCCGGGTGAAAATGATCGGGGATAGGCGGCGGTTTGACCAGGACATTATCGACGGGATTAACCGGCTGGAGGAGGAGACGAAAGAGAATACGGGCTTAACCTTTGTGATTGCCGTAAATTACGGCGGAAGGGATGAGATTGTCCGGGCGGCGGCAAAGCTTTGCAGGGACTGCAAGGCCGGGCGGCTGGATGAGGGGCAGATTACGGAAGAATTGTTTGCCTCTTACTTAGATACCAAGGATATCCCGGATCCGGATCTTTTGATCCGCACCAGCGGCGAAATACGGCTGTCCAATTACCTTCTGTGGCAGCTTGCCTATACGGAAATTTACGTGACGGACTGTCTGTGGCCGGATTTTAACCGGGAGGAATTAGAAAAAGCTATTGCGCAGTATAATAGCAGAGAGCGGCGGTTCGGCGGAGTGAGGGGTTGACGGCCCTTTGGATGTGCAGAAGGAGGGTAAGCTATGTTTGCAACCAGGCTGATCAGCGGGATTATTCTAGTGGCCTTGGCCCTGCTGATTGTGGGAAGCGGCGGTTTGTGGCTGTTTGCGGCATCAGCGGGGATTTCCTGCGTGGGGCTGTTTGAGCTGTACCGGGTAATGAAGATGGAAGATAAACTGCCGGGCGTGGCAGGATATGGGGCGGCGCTGGCCTACTATGGCCTGGTGTGGTTTAGCCAGGAAAAATTCATTATGCTGGTGGCCGTTTCCTTCCTGATGCTCCTGATGACCATTTACGTGGTGACGTTTCCAAAATATGGGACGGAGCAGATTACCGTGGCGTTTTTCGGGATTTTCTACGTGGCGGTGATGTTTTCCTACTTATACCAGACCAGGATGATGGCAGACGGGGCATACTTGGTGTGGCTGATCTTTTTAAGCTCTTGGGGCTGCGATACCTGTGCCTACTGCGTGGGAATGCTTTTTGGGAAGCACAAGCTGGCTCCCGTCCTAAGCCCGAAAAAATCTATCGAAGGGGCTGTGGGCGGGGTGATTGGCGCGGCCTTTCTGGGGTTTTTGTACGCGCTGTTTTTCGGGAGCCATATGAATGAGGTAGCCAATCCACGCCTGGCCTGCTCCATTGCCTGCGGGATTGCGGCCGTGATCTCCCAGATCGGCGATCTGGCGGCCTCAGCCATAAAGCGAAACCACCAGGTAAAGGATTACGGCCATTTGATCCCAGGGCACGGGGGAGTGCTGGATCGGTTTGACAGTATGCTGTTTACGGCTCCGGCAATTTACTTTGCCTTAACGTTTTTGCGGTAGTACTGCCTTGCAGAAATAACGGTGAATATCGGGTGCTGAATTCACTGGAATTTCCACAAGGCAGTGCGCTAATCCGCATCCGGCAAAGAGGGAGATAAAATGCCGCAGGATGCGCATAAAATGGAGGAAGCAATGAAAACAATATCGGTTTTAGGATCCACCGGTTCCATCGGGACCCAGACCCTGGAGATTGTCAGGAATAATGGGGATATCCAGGTGGCGGCTCTTGCCGCTGGGAGCAATATTCGTGTGCTGGAGCAGCAGATCAGGGAATTTTCCCCGAAGCTTGCTTGTGTCTGGGATGAGGAAAAGGCGGCAGAGCTTCGCCGGATGACGGCGGACTGCCCGGTGAAGGTGGTTTCCGGCATGGAGGGCCTGATTGAGGCGGCCACGGAGGAAAGCGCCCAGATTGTGGTGACTGCGGTGGTGGGGATGATTGGGATACGTCCCACCATAGCGGCCATTGAGGCGGGGAAGGATATTGCCCTGGCAAATAAGGAAACGCTGGTTACGGCAGGCCATATCATCATGGGTCTGGCAGCCGAAAAAGGCGTAAGGATCCTTCCAGTGGATTCGGAGCACAGCGCGATTTTCCAATGCCTAAACGGGGAGAAGGCTCAGGGAAACCGGATTAAGAAGATCCTGTTAACGGCTTCCGGCGGGCCTTTTCGGGGATGGCGGCGGGAAGAGATGAGGGATATCCGGCCTGAGGACGCCTTAAAGCACCCCAATTGGGCCATGGGCCATAAGATTACCATTGATTCATCCACCATGGTGAACAAGGGCCTTGAGGTGATGGAGGCGAAGTGGCTGTTTGGCGTGGAGCTTGACCAGGTGCAGGTAGTGGTGCAGCCCCAGAGCGTTATCCATTCCATGGTAGAGTTTGAGGACGGGGCGGTGATGGCGCAGCTGGGGACGCCGGATATGAAGCTGCCCATCCAGTATGCCTTGTATTACCCCAGGCGCCGTTACCTTCCGGGGGAGCGGCTGGACTTTTGGAAGCTTGCGGATATCCGGTTTGAGCGGCCTGATTTGGAAAATTTCCCGGGGCTTTCTTTAGCTTACCAGGCAGGAAAGGCCGGGGGGACGATGCCGGTGGTGTTTAATGCGGCAAATGAGATGGCCGTAGGCAAATTTTTAAAGAGGGAGATTCCTTATCTGGCCATTACGGAGATTATCCAGGAAGCCATGGAGAGCCATAAGTGCAAGGCGGATCCTGTGCTGGAGGAAATTTTGGAGGCGGAAAAGGAAACGTATGAATTGATAGAAAGCAGGTGGTAAGTTGCTGAATATATTGGCAGCGATATTGTTGTTTGGGTTTATTGTGATGTTCCATGAGCTGGGGCATTTTCTCCTGGCGAAGCTTAACGGGGTGTCGGTGGTGGAGTTTTCCATCGGCATGGGCCCCAGGCTTCTCTCCTACCAGGGGAAGAAGACCAGGTATTCCTTGAAAATTTTGCCCTTGGGAGGATCCTGCGCCATGGCGGACGAGGATTCGGACAGCGGGGATCCCAACGGGTTTTTGAATAAACCGGTGTGGGCCAGGATTTCGGTGATCGGGGCAGGCCCTGTCTTTAATTTCATCCTGGCCTTGATTTTCGGGGTGATTATCGCAGGCTACAGGGGCTACGATCTTCCGGTGATCTCCAATGTGCTGGAGGACTATCCGGCCAAGGCCTCCGGGCTGATGCCAGGGGATTTGATTTTATCCATCAACGGGCAGAGGATGATGGATTACCGGGATTTAAGTATGTTCCTCCAGCTTCATCCAGAAGAGGAGCTGCGCATCCGGTATGGCAGGATGGAGGGACAGGAGGGAAATTCCCAGGCGGACTGGTACAGCCCGGGAGTAAGCTACCAGACCATGACCACTACCTTATCCACAGTCTTTAACCAGGAAACGGAAAGCTATATGATGGGGATTGAGCATATGCCAAGCTACCATAAGGCCAGGAATCTTTTCCATCTGTTCCAGCTGGGATGGCATGAAGTGTGGTTCCAGGGGCGGGCGGCCATTGAAAGCTTTGGCTTACTGTTCCGGGGATATTTAGGGACGGAGGATTTAGGCGGCCCGGTGCGGATCGTGGCGGATATCGGGGAAGTGGTGGAGCAGGTGCGGCCTGCAGGCTGGCTTAGCGTGCTGCTGACCTTGATGAATTTGGGCGTGGTGCTCAGCGCTTCTTTGGGAGCCATGAACCTTTTGCCCATCCCGGCTTTAGACGGGGGAAGGCTGGCTTTTCTGCTGGTTGAGGCGGTAAGGGGAAAGCCTATCGACCAGGAGAAGGAAAGCATGGTTCATCTGGCCGGACTGGTGCTTTTGATGGGATTAATGCTGGTGATTATGTTTAATGATATCCGGAACCTGGTATTTTGCAGGTAAGGAGGTAAAGGGAGAGATATGGGACGGGAAAATACAAGGAAGGTAAAAATCGGCGGCTGTGTGATCGGCGGGGGAAGCCCCATAGCGATCCAGTCCATGTGCAACACGAAGACGGAGGATGTGGCGGCCACGGTGGCTCAGATCCACAGGCTGGAAAAGGCAGGCTGTGAGATTGTCCGGGTGACGGTTCCCACGGCGGAGGCGGCGTTGGCCGTAAAAGCGATTAAGAAGGAGATTTCCATCCCCCTGGTAGCCGATATCCATTTTGATTACCGGATGGCCATTGCCGCCATGGAAAACGGGGCGGATAAGATCCGGATAAATCCCGGGAATATCGGCGGCGCCGATCGGCTGAAGGCGGTGGTGGATGAGGCGAAGGCCAGGCAGATCCCTATCCGGGTAGGGGTTAACAGCGGCTCATTGGAAAAGGAGCTGGTGGAAAAGTATGGGGGAGTGTGCGCCCAAGGGCTTGTGGAAAGCGCCTTGGCCCAGGTAAAGCGGATCGAGGATATGGGCTATGACCGCCTGGTAATCAGCATTAAGTCTTCGGATGTGATGATGTGCGTAAAGGCTCATGAGCTGATTGCCCGGCAGACGGATTACCCCCTCCATGTGGGGATCACGGAAGCGGGGACGCTGTATTCGGGAAACATTAAATCCTCCATAGGCTTAGGGATTATCTTAAACCAGGGAATCGGGGACACTATCCGGGTATCCCTGACCGGGGATCCGGTGGAGGAAATCAAATCGGCCAAACTGATCTTAAGGACGTTAAAGTTTAGGGAGGGAGGCATCGAGGTGGTTTCCTGCCCTACCTGCGGGCGCACCCAGATTGATCTTATCAGCCTGGCAAACCAGGTGGAAACCATGGCTGCGGAGTTTGATTTCCTGGAGGGCGTGAAAGTGGCGGTGATGGGCTGCGTGGTAAACGGTCCCGGGGAAGCTAAGGAAGCGGATGTCGGGATTGCCGGAGGCCGGGGGGAAGGGCTTCTGATCCGCCATGGGGAGATTGTAAGGAAAATCCCGGAGGAAGGGCTTTTGGACGGGCTGCGGGAGGAATTGTGCCGTTTGGCCAAGGAAAGGGCGTGCGGATAAAGGAAAATGGCGAGAGGATTTTTAGAAGTATTTCCTGGGTTGACCATCACAGAAGAATTAAAGGAGCTTTTAACCTTGGCGCAGGTTACGCGAGTGACCTCCTCCAGGGATAGAAGCTCCCTTCGCGTTTACTTAGAAAGCCCCAGGCTGATCCATAAGCAGGTCATCTACGATCTGGAAGCCGGGATTCGGGAGCAGCTGTTTCCCGGGAAGCAGATTTCGGTGAAATTCCAGGAAAAGTATTGCCTTTCAGGGCAGTATACGCCCCAGAAGCTGATGGAAGCGTACCGGGACAGCATTGCCTTGGAGTTAAAGCATTACAGCATTATCGAGTATACCATGTTTAAGAAGGCTAAGATCCGCTTCCCGGAACCGGATTTAATGGAAATGACGGTGGAGGACACCATGGTTTCCAAGGAAAAGGCGGGAGAGCTTAAGCGGATCCTGGAAAAGATCCTCCAGGAAAGGTGCGGCCTTCCTGCGGCGGTGGAGTTTCAGTACGTCCCGGCAAAGGAAAGCAAGGTGAGGAGGCAGGCCGAGGAGGCTGACGCGGCGGCGGTGGCCGCGGTGATTTACGGCAGGGCCGGCCAGGAAGAAGGCAGCAATCCTCCCTGGGAAGCCGGAAAGGGGAAGGAAGGCTCTTCCCGCGGCGGAAAAGGGCAGAAGGATATCCGATCCGGCGGGGGTGCGAAAGCCGGGAAGGATCAAGGCGGCAGGCCTGCCTTAGGGATGGGGGGAAATTCCAGCAGCGACGGCAGGAAAGGGACAGGCAAGGTTTCGGATAAAGGCATGGTTAAAGGGGCGGGCGCCGACCGGTTTGGAGGAAGGAGATCCGGTTCCTATTCCAGGAAATCGGATAACCCGGAGGTGCTGTTTGGCCGGGATTTTGAAGATCATTTCATCCAGATTGACGCCATCGAAGGGGAAATGGGGGAAGTGACCCTGCGGGGGAAAATCCTGGAGGTGGAAAAGCGGGAGCTTAGGGGCGGCGAGCGCACCATCATTAAATTTGACCTTACGGATTTTACCGACACCATTACGGTGAAAATGTTTGCCCGCCAGGATATGCTGGAGGATGTGGAAAAGGCGGTGGTAAAGGGAAGCTTCATTCGGATCAAAGGGGTTACGACCATCGATAAGTTTGACCATGAGCTGACCTTAGGTTCCGTGGCGGGAATTAAAAAATGCGAGGATTTTACCAGCAAGCGGATGGATCACAGCCTGGAAAAGCGGGTGGAGCTTCACTGCCACACGAAGATGAGCGAGATGGACGGGGTTTCCGAGGTCAAGGATATCATCAAGCGGGCGAAGCAGTGGGGGATGCCTGCCCTGGCGGTTACTGACCACGGGTGCGTCCAGGCCTTCACCGATGCCAGCCATGCCCTGGATAAGGGGGATCCCTTTAAGATTATCTACGGGGTGGAAGGCTACCTGGTGGATGATTTAAAGCAGCTGGTGCAGAATCCTGGGAACCAGGATTTCTCCCATGCTTACGTTGTGTTTGATATCGAAACCACCGGCTTTTCCCCGGAAAAGAACCGGATCATTGAGATCGGGGCCGTAAAGGTGGAGGACGGGAGGATCACGGATCGGTTCAGCACCTTTGTCAACCCGGATGTGCCCATTCCCTTTGAGATCGAGAAGCTGACGGGGATCAATGACAGCATGGTTTTGGATTATCCCCAGATTGACGTGATCCTGCCTAAGTTTTTGGAATTTTGCCAGGATGCGGTGATGGTGGCTCACAATGCTGCCTTTGACATTGGCTTTATCACCCATTATGCCAAGGAGCAGGGGCTGGATTTTGCGCCTACGGTGCTGGACACGGTGGCCTTGGCCCGGGTGCTTTTGCCGAATTTAAGCCGGTACAAGCTGGATACGGTGGCTAAGGCGGTTAATGTGTCCTTGGAGAACCACCACCGGGCGGTTGACGATGCCCAGGCCACGGCGGAGATTTTTGTGGAATTTGTCAGGCGGTTCAGAGCCAGGGACATTGAGACTTTGGAGGAGTTAAATGCCTTAAGCGAGATGACGGCGGACATGATCCGCAAGCTTCCCACCTACCATGTGATTATCCTGGCTAAGAATGACGTGGGGCGGATCAACCTGTACCGGCTGGTCTCCTGCTCCCACCTGGAATATTATTCCAGGAGGCCCAGGATCCCCAAAAGCCTGCTGAGTAAATACCGGGAGGGGCTGATTATCGGTTCCGCCTGCGAGGCGGGGGAGCTGTTCCAGGCAATTCTTCGGGGAGCGCCGGAGGGGGAGCTGGCCAGGCTGGTTAACTTTTATGATTACCTGGAAATCCAGCCTTTGGGCAATAACCAGTTTATGCTTAGGGACGAGAAAAGCAATATAAAGACAAATCAGGATTTGATCGACTTAAATCTGCGGGTGGTTAAGCTGGGGGAACAGTTTGGGAAGCCGGTGTGCGCCACCTGCGACGTGCATTTTCTGGATCCCCAGGATGAGATTTACCGGCGGATCATCGAGGCGGCCTGTAATTTTAAGGACTGCGATATGCAGCCGCCCCTGTATTTTCGGACGACGGAGGAAATGCTGGAGGAATTCAGCTACCTGGAACCCAATAAGGCGGAAGAGGTGGTAATCACCAATACCAGGAAGATTGCCGATATGTGCGAGAAGATTTCCCCGGTAAGGCCGGATAAATGCCCTCCGGTGATTGCGGATTCGGACACCACCCTGCGGAAGATCTGCTATAACCAGGCCCATGCGGTTTATGGGGAGGAGCTTCCGAAAATCGTTACGGATCGGCTGGAAAAAGAGCTGCACTCCATTATCAGCAATGGTTTCGCGGTAATGTACATTATCGCCCAGAAGCTGGTTTGGAAATCCAATGAGGACGGATACCTGGTAGGTTCCAGGGGCTCGGTAGGCTCATCCTTCGTAGCCACCATGGCCGGGATCACGGAGGTAAACCCCCTAAGCCCTCACTATATCTGCCCTAAGTGCCATTACTATGATTTTGACTCTGAGGAGGTAAAGAAATTTTCCGGCATGGCCGGGTGCGATATGCCGGACAGGAACTGCCCTGTCTGCGGGGAGCCGTTAAAGAAGGAAGGCTTTGATATTCCCTTTGAAACCTTCTTGGGCTTTAAGGGGGACAAGGAGCCGGATATCGACTTGAATTTCTCCGGGGAGTATCAGAGCAAGGCCCATGATTACACGGAGGTGATTTTTGGGAAGGGGCAGACCTTTAGGGCCGGGACGGTGGGCACTTTGGCGGATAAGACGGCTTACGGGTACATACGGAAATACTATGAGGCCAGGGAGCAGCCTAAGCGCAACTGTGAGATTAACCGCATTGTCCAGGGCTGCGTGGGGGTAAAGCGAACCACCGGGCAGCATCCGGGAGGAATTATCGTCCTTCCCCTGGGGGAGGAGATTTACTCCTTCACCCCGGTGCAGCACCCGGCCAACGATATGACCACCTCCACGGTGACGACCCATTTCGATTACCACTCCATCGACCATAACCTGTTAAAGCTAGATATCCTGGGCCATGATGATCCCACCATGATCCGTATGCTTCAGGATTTGACGGGAATCGATCCGGTTAAGGATATTCCCTTAGACAGCAGGGAGGTGATGAGCCTGTTCCAGGATACCTCCGCCCTTGGCCTGACCCCGGAGGATATCGGGGGCTGCCGTCTTGGGGCGCTGGGAATCCCGGAATTCGGCACGGACTTTGCCATGCAGATGTTGATCGACACGAAGCCCAAATATTTTTCCGATTTAGTTCGGATCGCCGGCCTTTCCCATGGGACGGATGTGTGGGTGGGCAATGCCCAGACGCTGATCCAGGAGGGCAATGCCACCATCCAGACGGCTATCTGCACCCGCGACGACATTATGATTTATCTAATCGGGCAGGGGATAGAGGAAGGTCTTTCCTTTACCATCATGGAGTCGGTAAGGAAGGGAAAGGGCTTAAAGCCGGAGTGGGAGGAAGCCATGAAGGAGCACGGGGTTCCGGGCTGGTATATTTGGTCCTGCAAAAAGATTAAATATATGTTCCCCAAAGCCCATGCGGCAGCTTACGTAATGATGGCCTGGCGGATCGCCTACTGCAAGGTGTTTTACCCCCTGGCCTACTACGCGGCCTTTTTCAGCATCCGGGCAAAGGGCTTTAGCTATGAGCTGATGTGCATGGGGCGGGACAAGCTGGAAATCTATTTGGCCGATTATAAAAAGCGATCGGACTCCTTGTCTAACAAAGAGCAGGATACCCTGCGGGATATGCGGATTGTCCAGGAAATGTATGCCAGGGGCTTTGAATTTCTGCCCATTGACATTTTCCGGGCGCAGGCCACGGCTTTCCAGATTATTGACGGGAAATTAATGCCTTCCTTAAACAGCATTGACGGTCTGGGGGAGAAGGCGGCGGAAGGGATCGTAGAGGCGGCGAAAGACGGGAAATTTTTGTCCAAGGAAGACTTTATGAACCGCACCAAGGTGGGGAAAACCATCTGTGGGATGTTAGATGATCTGGGCCTTTTAGGGGAACTGCCGGAAAGCAACCAGCTGTCGCTGTTTGACTTTGCAGGGTAAATAGCTGGTTTTGCGGAGCAAGTTTGGTAAAGGTTTGCTTTTGCGGCGAAATAGATAACAATGTAACAATTTTCTGTTCCAATAGTTTTGCTTTTCCGCTGCTGGATTGGCAAGCAGAGAATGACTTCCCATTAGGTAAATAGATAAAAACGGTAATCAATCAGTTAAAATGGATGAAATTTATTCATGAAGCAATGCTGTCAGTAATGAGGTGCTTCCGCTAAAGAGACACCTTAGCATACCAAAATCTAATCAAAAACTATCCAGTACTAGCCGTCTGTGGTGCGTGTACACGAAGAAAACCGTATAAAACGGCGGCACTTAGCCAGGTCTTTTCGAGCTTAGTGTCCGTTCCGTTTTATGTCGGGCGAGAGCGTGTTTTCGTGTGTACACGCACTACAGGCGGCGAATTCGTTAGCCTACGTGTTTTAAATAAACCAGCAAACTAATCTTAAGAAACACGAACTCCCTGTATTCACTCCCAGTATCATCCGAAACACCTCAGCGTCAAAATTCATTTCCCAGTCCTCCAAGTTGACAAAGCATTTATCTTCCCCAGCTACCCAAGTTAACAAAACATTAAATTTATTGTAAAAGTGCCGTAATATTTCCCTTTTTTGCATTTTAGGGTTGCAATATACCCCATGGGGGTATATAATAGAGCCACACAACGATATGCCAGGAAGCGAATGGAAACGTCCGGTGCTGGTCTGTGGTATGTTTTGCGCGTACTTTTGAAACAATAAGGAGGGATGCATCTGTGGAGGAAGAAAACAGCTGCTGTTACAAGCGGAAGGAGCGTTCGGAAAAGGAATACAAGGATTTGATGAACCGGTTAAACCGCATAGAAGGGCAGGTTCGGGGGATCAAAGGGATGGTGGAGAAGGATGTGTACTGCATTGACATCCTGGTACAGGTAGCGGCGGTGAACGCGGCGCTAAACAGCTTTAATAAAGTCCTTTTGGCGAACCACATTCGCACCTGCGTTGCCAGGGATATTCGGGAGGGGAAGGAAGAAACCCTGGATGAGCTGGTGGCGGTGCTGCAGAGATTAATGAAGTAAGCGATATGGTGAAAGAAAGGGGAACGATGGTATGGATCAATATACGGTAACGGGCATGAGCTGCGCGGCCTGCAGTGCCCGGGTGGAAAAGGCGGTTTCCAAGCTTCCGGGAGTCACTTCCTGCTCGGTAAGTTTGCTGACCAATTCCATGGGCGTGGAGGGAAGCGCTTCTGCCCAGGAGATTATTGCGGCAGTGGAGCAGGCCGGGTACGGCGCTTCCCAAAAGGGCGGGGAGGCAAAGGCCGCTTCCGCCGGAGCTTCCTTGGGGGAGGATATGCTAAAGGACAGGGAAACCCCTTTGCTTAAGAAGCGGCTGTCTGCTTCCATAGGCTTTCTGGCGGTGCTGATGTACCTTTCCATGGGACATATGATGTGGAATTGGCCGGTTCCCGCCTTTTTGGAAGGGAAGCATATGATGCAGGGGCTTTTGCAGCTTCTGTTAACCACCATTGTCATGGTGATTAACCAGAAGTTTTTTGTCAGCGGCCTTAAAGGCTTGCTGAATAAAGCGCCGAATATGGATACCCTGGTTGCATTAGGCTCGGGTGCTTCTTACTTTTACAGCGTTTATGCCCTTCTTGCCATGGCTTACTACCTGGATCAGGGAGATATGGCATCTGCCATGCCCTATATGCATGAGTTTTACTTTGAATCGGCCGCCATGATCCTGACGCTGATCACGTTGGGGAAGATGCTGGAAGCGCGTTCCAAGGGAAAAACCACGGATGCCTTAAAGGGCCTGATGAAGCTGGCGCCTAAGACGGCGGTGGTGATAAGGGACGGGGCGGAAACAGAGGTTCCCATCGAACAGGTGGAAAAGGATGATGTATTTATCGTTCGCCCAGGGGAAAATATCCCGGTGGACGGGGTAGTCTTAGAGGGAAGCAGCGCGGTAAACGAGGCGGCCTTAACTGGGGAGAGCATTCCGGTGGATAAGGCAGAGGGCGACCGGGTTTCCGCTGCTACCTTAAACCAGTCGGGCTTTATCCGATGCAGGGCGACCAGGGTAGGGGAGGATACCACCCTTTCCCAGATTATCCAGATGGTCAGCGATGCCGCCGCCACGAAAGCCCCCATTGCCAAGGTGGCGGATCGGGTATCCGGCGTGTTTGTGCCTGCGGTAATCGGGATTTCCCTGGCAACGCTTTTAATCTGGCTGGCAGCCGGGCAGAGCGTGGGCTTTGCCCTTGCCAGGGGGATTTCCGTGCTGGTGATCAGCTGCCCATGCGCCCTTGGCCTTGCTACCCCGGTGGCAATTATGGTGGGCAATGGCCTGGGAGCGAAAAACGGCATCATGTTTAAGACTGCCGTATCCCTGGAGGAGACGGGGAAAATGCAGATCGTGGCCCTTGATAAGACGGGAACCATTACCAGCGGGGAGCCGAAGGTTACGGATATCCTGCCGGCAGAGGGAGTAGGGGAGGATGAGCTTCTTTCCCTTGCCTACGCCCTGGAAAAGAAAAGCGAGCATCCCCTTGCCAGGGCGGTTTTATTAAAGGCGGAGGAAAAAAAGCTTGCCGCCAGGGAGGTTTCCGGGTTTAAGGCTCTTCCGGGCAATGGCCTGGAGGGGGATTTGGACGGCGTGCATCTGCGGGGAGGGAACCGCAAGTTTATCAGCGGCTATGTGGAGATCCCGCAAAAGATCCTGGAACAGGCGGAAGGGCTGGCGGATGAAGGGAAGACGCCCCTGTATTTCTGCCGGGATGGCCGGCTGGCGGGAGTGGTGGCCGTGGCGGATGTGATTAAGGAAGACAGCTCCCAGGCCGTAAAGGAACTGCAGAATATGGGCATCCATGTGGTGATGCTTACGGGGGATAATGAAAAGACGGCAAAGGCCATCGGGCGGCAGGCCGGAGTGGATGAGGTGATCGCCGGGGTTCTTCCGGACGGCAAGGAGCAGGTTATCCGCACATTAAAGGAAAAGGGCAAGGTAGCCATGGTAGGGGACGGCATTAATGACGCCCCGGCTCTTACCCGGGCGGATATGGGGATTGCCATTGGCGCCGGGACGGATATCGCTATCGATGCGGCGGATGTGGTGCTGATGAAAAGCCGGTTAAGCGATGTGCCCGCCGCAATTCGGATGAGCCGGGCAACGCTGCGAAATATCCATGAAAATCTGTTCTGGGCGTTCTTTTATAACGTAGTGGGGATTCCACTTGCTGCCGGTTTGTGGTATCCTATATTCGGATGGAAATTAAACCCCATGTTTGGCGCGGCGGCGATGAGCCTGTCCAGCTTTTGCGTGGTGACAAACGCCCTTCGGCTGAACTGGTTTAATTTGCACGATACGAAACACGATAAAAAGCAGAAGCGCTCCATAGGATCTTCCGGCATGGGAAGTGAGGGCGCGAAAGAAGGGGAAGAAGGCGAAAAGAAGGCCAAAGCCCCAGGGGAAAAATCAGAAATAAGGAAAAAGGAGGACAAAAGGATGACGAAAACCATGAAAATTGAAGGGATGATGTGCGGGCACTGCGAGGCAAGGGTGAAAAAGTGCCTGGAGGCCCTGGAAGGGGTAAGCGAGGCTAAAGTAAGCCATGAGGAGGGGACGGCGGTAGTAACCTTAAGCGGTGATGTTTCCGATGATGTGCTGAAAAAAGCGGTGGAAGATCAGGATTATCAGGTGCTGTCCGTGCAGTAGGCTTAGTATTCATGGCAAGAGGAAAGGGTGTCGCATTTGCGACACCCTTTCCTTAGATAGCTTCTTTCCTGCCGTTTACCCCGCTTTAAAGCTCCCGGGGGGACTCGAACCCCCGACCCACGCATTACGAATGCGTTGCGCTACCAACTGCGCTACGGAAGCAGCTTTCCTTTTGGGAAAACAAGGCTGTTGCCAAAGCAGCAGCCTATGACCAATCCGGGAATCGAACCCGGGATTACGCCGTGAGAGGGCGTCGTCTTAACCTCTTGACCAATTGGCCTTCTGGTAAAATCGAGGCGACGTGATTCGAACACGCGGCCTCTGCGTCCCGAACGCAGCGCTCTACCAAACTGAGCCACGCCTCGATACCTCTGGTAGTATAATACAGTTTTCCAAAAATGTCAACAGCATTTTTTTAAAGTTTCATTTTATTTTTATCTTTTGATCGGTGATGGGATACAAAAAGGACACATCAACATGATATAATCAATTCGTCAAAACAGACAGGGAATGGGGAATCAAGATGAAATGGAAACAGCTGATTGTAGAGGATGATCATCTGAACGCTGAGGCGGCCAGCGATTATTTTTCCAGCAAAGGCTGGGAGGTGGAAACGAAAGCAGACGGGAAGCGGGCGGTAGAATGTGTTTATATTCGGAAAGAGAGGTACTTGAAGATGGGTTATGTAACAGGAAGGACAATAAAGGAATTAAGGGAAAAAAGGAAGATCACGCAGAAAGAACTTTCGGAAAAGATCGGCGTGAGTGATAAGACCGTGTCAAAATGGGAGACAGGAAAAGGACTTCCGGATATCGGCATCATTGAGGAACTGGCCAGAGCGCTGGGCGTCTCAATCGCAGAACTGCTGACAGGCGATCTCAGGGAAAACGGGAACCAGTCGGCAAATATGCGGAAGATGTGTTTTTACGTATGCCCAGTCTGCGGGAATATCATCACATCCGTGGGGCATGGCGCTTTTTCATGCTGCGGGATCACCCTGCCGGAAGCGGAAGCTGAAAAAGACGGGGACGGGCACAGCATCTGCGTTGAGACGGTGGACAATGAGCATTCTGTGACGGTCAGCCATCCCATGGAGAAAGGGCACTATATTTCTTTTATCGCTTATGTGACATCGGATGCACTGGATCTGGTGAAGCTGTATCCGGAGCAGGGGATATCCGTGCGGTTCAGGAAAAAGGGGCATGGGATCATCTATGGGTATTGCAACAGGCATGGAATGTTTAAGACGATAGTATGATCTTAAGCCTGGAAGAATTTTGGAACGGATTTTTTGGGAAGTCTGCGGATTCCATGGTATACTGTAGGAAACAGACTGGACGGGGTGAAGGCAGTGGATGGTAAAGTGTATGAATATGAGTCCCTGATCTATGAAGCCGGGGAGACCGGCGGCGCTTATGTTCTTTTTCCTTATGATATCAGGAAAGAGTTTGGACGGGGACGGGTGAAGGTGCATGCCACGTTTGACGGGGAGCCGTATGATGGCAGCATTGTAAATATGGGGGTAAGGAACGCTGACGGGAGCGTCTGCTATATCATAGGCGTGCGGAAAGATATCCGTTCCCGGATAGGGAAGCAGCCGGGGGACAGTGTCCGGGTGAAAGTCAGGGTACGGGAATAAAGGAGGGATGGACGGTGTGGACATGTCCGAAATGCGGGCGTACTTTTAAGAGACAGGGGCAGGGGCATTACTGCGGGAAAGCACCGGAGACGGTTGAGGAATATATCGCGGCACAGCCGGAAGAAGTACGGCAGTATCTGAAAGAAGTAAGGGGCGCGCTGCGTGCGGCGCTGCCGGAGGCGGAGGAACGGATCTCATGGAGCATGCCGGCTTATTGGAAGGGGCATAACATTATCCAGTTCGCCGGGTTTAAGAACCATGTGGGGCTGTATCCGGGGCCGGAGGCTGTCCGGGAATTTTCCGAACGGCTGAAAGACTATAAGACCAGCAAAGGAAGCATACAGCTTCCGTACAGCAGGGAGGTTCCGGCTGGATTGATCTCTGATATTGCCGGATGGTGTTATGAGACAGGGAATCATCCATAAAAGTAAGAAATATTTGGAAGGCGCAGGGAATGGACCAGGATGTATTTGGTGTTAGTATATAAATGTGGACAGAAAAAGTTGAACAACCTATACGATCAAATGAGTTTCCGCTGTTATGCCCCTGTACAGATAGGGACTTCCCGGCATCACATTTATTGCTTATGTGGTTCCCTCCTTCTGGCGGCATTATACAATAGAGGCGGATGGGATAAACACATCAGTGGATATAGCAGGCATCACATTGAAGAACACGGTGATGCCTGCGTCCGGGACATTTGGCTCCGGGCAGGAATACAGCGAGTTTTTGGGCTTGGGTACAGCAGCCTAACCATCGGCGTGGAGGCGGGTGACGAAGAATCAAAAAGATAGGCCATGATAAAAGTACCTTATCTGGCAGCAGTATTGATATAAACAAGGATAACACAAGACAGAATA
>Ga0137297_10693_pt1 | contig 23435 bp, 22 predicted proteins | sample RamsorincwithD2O_FD_97191 | JGI IMG/M metagenome (GOLD analysis project Ga0137297, IMG submission 97191) | Mouse cecal microbial communities from Vienna, Austria - Mucin amended with D2O | ecosystem: Host-associated > Mammals > Digestive system > Large intestine > Cecum | place: Austria: Vienna... | reverse complement strand
TTGACAGGGAGCAGGTGGAATACCTGCAAAACGCACTGGCTGCGGTCTCCCCTCTCTGGAAACCGGAACAGTTTTACTGTTTCGACCGGTTTTCGGACGGCGATCCCTACGCCGATGAAAACTACCGCTCCTGTTTCCGCACCCTGCTGCAGGCACAGAAGCAGAACCGGTATGTGGACATCGACTACACTTCCCCGAAGGGCAACCGCTTACACCACCACTATGTCCCCGCCCGTCTGGAATACTCGGTGAAAAATGATAAGTTCAGGCTCCTGGCTCTGCAGCCTGTTTCGTCTTCTTTTGCTTTGCGCTCCCGCGGCAAAAACCGGAATCTTACACACCGGAAGACCGATGCTCCTTTGATGAATTGCGCCGCACTGCAGAGCACGCAGGAAAACTCAGCTGATTCCTGCCCGAAGAATAATCTTTCCCGGGCAGACACAAATACACTGCGCCATGCGCAGGAAACCCCGGCTTTCAAGCTGGAGATCCTCAACGTATCCCGCATCCGCAGCGTCAGCCTGCTGGAAAAAAAACTCCCCGCCCCCGCAGATCTGAACGCCATCATCAGACGCACCTACTACAAGGAGCCCCTGAAACTGCGCATCGTCAACAGGCGCAATGCCTTGGAGCGCGCCATGCTGCACTTTGCAAACTATGAAAAGAATACCACAAAAATAGATGAGGACACCTACGAATGCCTCATCTACTATAATCAAGGCATGGAGACTGAACTGCTGATCGAGGTCATGTCCTTCGGCCCCATGCTCAAGGTGATCGGTAACGACAGATTTTTAAATCTGTTGAAATACAGGCTGCACAGACAGTATGGTATCGCGCCGTCTGTTCAGTAACCGTTTCTGGCAGATGCCCTGTTGCTGTCTGCCAAAAACATATTCATTCCTTTTCCTGATCTGCCCTTTTTGTGCAAACTGAATTGATTGGTCTGCTAATTCTTTTATCGTATCAAGGGATAATTCTGTATAATCGTCTATATCTTCCATAATTTTGCACATGGTATATCAACAAATCCATCAAAATCTATCTAAGTGTAACAGATTGCAGGTTAAGTGTAATGTTTTGTCGATTTATGTCAAATTTACTCCTTTGCTTCTATACCGTAAAGCATTGCCGACACTTCAAAAATCTCTCCTTTATCTGTAAATGTTACCGTTCCATTGTACTTTTCTACAACCTTGAGAACACTATGTATCCCCCGACCATGACTGTAATTATCCTTTTTCGTAGTTTTCAAACTTTCATTCCGTTCTCCGGTTTTGCTGTCCTCCACAATCAGAAGCAATTTTCCTTCTGTAAACTTGTTTTCAATCTGAATAAAACGCCTATCCTCCTCTACCTTCCGACAGGCTTCAATAGCATTATCTAAAAGATTTCCATACAGTACACCAATATCTCCATGCTCTAACTGCATTTGCTTTGGAATACGGATAGTGGTATCAATCTTTATTTTATCAGACTTTGCAACACCAAACTTAATACGAAGAACCGAATCTACAATAGGATTATTACAATAGCTGTTCTCATCTATCTTTTCCAGTTCATCACAATAAATGGAAAGTTGCCCTGCTACTCCCTGTATATCGCCCTTTTCCAATAAATAGTGTAATTCTATCAGCTTATTTTTCATATCGTGTTTCAAATTATGCACATACTCGTTACGCCTTTCCACTTCTGAATAATACTGCTCTTTATAGTACATCTCTTTACGATACATCTCATCTTCATGTCTCTTTCTCGCAAGATAATTAAAGCGTTCTATCATATAGAGCATAAAATAATAACTCAGCACAATAGAAATAATGATACTAATGCACATTATCAGACTTTTACTACTGCCGGACTTCATAGATAGTATAATTACAAAGCAACAGTTAAGAATAGAAAACCCCAATATCACAGCCAATACATTCACTATTTCTTTTGGAACTTTTGACAATCTTACATTCTTTTTGGATAATACTTTGCTTAGCAAATACAAAACATTTCCCCTTATAAATGCACAGAGAACTACCACAAAATAATATTTGTGTACCCCATCCGCCTCTGTAACATAATTCATGGTATGAAGCAATATAAGACCTATCGGCTCTATGAGCATTCCAACCCCGACAAAAACAACGATATTTACAAGTCTTGACCACATAGCCGACTCAAAAAATAAAGAAGTTATCAACAAAACACTCACCAATGTCAATAAATTCAAAAAAGGATGATTCAAAGCATTGATACCGGACCATATAGCCGCCATTGCCATAATATACATTACAAATAAATTTTTAGGAGTGAATTTCATTTTCTTAAAAGAATTCAGATAATACCAGAACATTCCTAAATCAAATAAATTAACACTAAAACGAATGATATACTCCATGCACTACACCATCCTTCTCATAAATTCCATGTGTTTTTCCTTCAAGCTCTGTTTATGGGCACGGGCAATCAAAAAGCGTTCCTCATTATCCAATACAACCTCATCACCATCTATGGCTTTAATATGGGCTATGTTAATGATGTAGGACACATGAATATGTGAAAACACCTTATCATCAAGCTGTTTCCAAAGTTCTTCTGTTGTCATATTGGTTTTATAAATTTCTGAATTGGTATGAATGACCGCCTGACGACCTTTCTTCTCAAAATAAAGAATATCATCACAACTTACCCTGAATTGGTTTTTACGAAATTGAAATACGAAATCCTGCTTTATCAAATTCAGATATTGCATGGCTTTTAAGAGTACCGACTCCAACTTCTCTGCTGTTATCGGCTTAGATATATAATCAAATGTAATGACCGCAAACACATCCATAACATACTTCGTGTAACTTGTAAGAAACACAAAAAGAGCCTGTGCATCTTTTTCCCTGATTTTCTTTGCAAGTTCCAATCCATTAAGCTGTGGCATTTCAATATCAAAAATATATAGATGATATGTTTCGTCGTGTAATGTACAGTATGTCAGTAATTCTTCCCCACTAAAATACACATCATATTCAATCGGATATTGGCACAGCTTATCAAAAGCACTTTCTAACATTTCAATATCAGTTCTGCTGTCATCACATATAGCAATTTTCAACATAACAATTCCTCCTTCACATTCTAAGAAGCAGGAATAACCACATCTCACTTAATCAATTTAGACACATATATTTGCATTTCTGCCCACATAAGCACCAAAACAGGTATCTGTATTGTAATAATCTTTTAACTCATCAAAACCAAGCGTAATATCCTTTATTTCCCCATTTCTATCCGGAAACATAATTGTTAAAATAAGTGCACCAAAATCTGATACCTGCACATGCATACCGCTATCATTTTCTAAAATATAAATACTTGCTTCTTTTCCCTCTTTAGTTGTTCCAAATTTTAGACATTCAATCATCCCTGAGTCCTCCATCCATAAATTATATCAATCACAGCTATTTTCACTTGCATTTAACATAATTGCCCTATTACGGAATTCTCTCGGAGTCATTTTAAATCGTTCCTTAAATACTCTGTTAAATGTTCTTTGACTTTCAAAGCCACAATCCAGAGCAATATTGGTAATTGATTCATTTGAATCCTGCAATATTGCCTGAGCATAACTCAAACGTATTCCATTGATATATTTGCTGAAATTGCAATGAAACGTTTTTGCAAACATTCTTGACAATACATATTTACTTACACACAAATCATACGCCATTTTCTCCAACGTAATCTCATCCCTGAAATTCTTTGCCACATATTCAACAGCATTGTATATAAGGTCATCTGTTCCTACCGATTCCCTTAAAATAATTTCTATATCCGTAAAAACATGAGCCAAAATGATTTGCACATATGCCTTCGCCATACGTCCATTATATTCTTCCTGCTTCACTAACTGATTGACAACATACTCTATATCCGGAGAAATTTTGTCTTTTTTTATTATCGGTACTTTAGGACAATAGTTTTGCAATTCCTCCATATAGGACGTAAAAAATGTGGGTTCTGCAAACAAATAGACACCTCTGTTTCTTCCACTTCCAAACACCTGATAATGATGAATTACATTCGGGAAAACAATTCCAAAATCTCCTTTTTCCAAATGGTAAAGTTCCTGTCCAACTCCTAATTCAACACTTCCTTCTGTTACATAGACCATTTCTATTGCTTCATGCAGGTGTGGAGGAACATGAATAGACTTTTTTCGTTCCAATGCTATTTCTGTATTTCTATTTTCGTATGTCAATATCACTTAAATCACTCCTATTGTTATTGCAAATTTTGTCCAATACAAAATTCATTATGGCAAGACATCAACACAGCACTCATGTATACTAAAACCAGAAAAGGAAAAGGAGGTTCACGCTATGAAAAAGTTTTTTAATTATGTGGAATATGTAATGTTGTTCTATAAGGACTACTTCAAGTGGAATCACAGAATGTAACTAAAGCGTTGAAATAAACTTCCTAAACGCATTCTGTCCTTCCTCAGTACGCTTATATACACCAGCACATTCCAAAACTTTTACAAACACCTTTGCTATTTCATCTTTTAGAATCTGATTAACATTCTCTTTCGTAATGTTATAATGATTACGCCATTCATCTACCCAATCCGCATGTTTTTCAATTTCTTCCATGGTCCGAATATCTTTTCCCTCTACGATAGCCTCACCCAAAGTAAGCATTTCTTTTTTTAATCTTGCTGGAAGTACAGCCAAACCCATAACCTCAATCAGTCCGATATTTTCTTTCTTGATATGGTGCAGCTTCTCCTCCGGATGATATACACCCCAAGGCTTCTCCTCTGTCGTAATATTATTGCGAAGCACCAAATCCATCTCGTATAAATCACCATTCATTCTTGCAATTGGTGTTATTGTGTTATGCGGCTCTCCGTCGGTTTCACTAAAGATAAACGCATCCTCATCTGTGTAATTGCGCCATGCATTTAAAATGTAATCGGATAACTCCACGATTCTCTCAGGCTTTTTGCTTTGTAATCGGATCACTGACATCGGCCATTTTACAATGCCGCTTGTCACGTCCTCATAGCCTTTTACCTGAAACATATATTCATAAGGAGCTTTCGCCATAGCAAATGTATAAGAACCGCCCTGAAAATGATCATGACTTAATATGGAACCACCAACAATCGGAAGGTCTGCATTTGAACCAACGATATAATGTGGAAACTGTTTTACAAAATCAAGCAGCTTTACAAATACAGCTTTATCAATCTTCATCGGCGTATGCTCTTTGTTAAAAACAATGCAATGCTCATTATAATAAACATAAGGCGAATACTGAAAATAATAGTCTCTATCAGCCAGTTTTACCAGAATTATTCTGTGGTTCTGTCTCGCCGGATGAGAAATATGTCCTGCATATCCCTCATTTTCTTCACAAAGAAGGCACTTCGGATACTCATTCTTTTTCGCTGTTGCCGCTTTTGCTATGTCTCTGGGGTCCTTTTCCGGCTTAGACAAATTTATCGTAATATCAATCTGTCCATACTCGGTATCTGTGGTTCATTTTTCATCCTTTTCGATTCTGTCCCTTCTGATGTAATTAGTATCCTGACTAAATTTGTAATAATAATCCGTAGCAAGCTTAGGACTTTCAGAATAGAGTCTTTGGAACTTCTCTCTTACCTGTGAAGGCATCGGAGTAATCAACCCCATTATCTTTGTATCAAACAAATCCTTAGTTGTTATGGTGTCATCTTCCATGATTCCCTGCTCGATGGCATAATTCATCATATCTTCCAAAATCAGATGTATCGGTCTTACCTGTTCATCACTCCACACAAAATCCTTCTTGTCAAACAGCTCCAACAATCTGTTAATGACATATACCTTGTCATCCTCTGTAATCAGACCGTTCAACATTCCATAACTTACTAATTCTGATATTACTTTATCCATGTGAAAAACCTCCCTTAATTCTAATAACCGTTTGGATGATTTTCATGCCACTGCCAAGCTGTTGCAATGATGGTGTGTAAATCTGCATATTGGGGATTCCAGCCTAAAACTTCCTTTGCCTTTGTACTGGATGCAATGAGAGTAGAAGGATCTCCTGCCCTTCTTGGTTCTTCCTTTGCCGGAATCGGATGTCCTGTAACCTCACGAGCTACATCAATCACTTCTTTTACTGTAAAACCTATTCCATTTCCTAAATTGAAAATGTCACTTTCTCCACCCTTTGCCAAATATTCCATTGCTAAAATATGAGCCTGTGCCAAATCATTTACATGAATATAATCTCTGATACAGGTTCCATCCTTTGTATCATAATCGTTACCAAATACAGAAATATACTCACGTTTACCATTTGGAACCTGCAAAATAAGTGGAATTAAATGAGTCTCCGGATTATGTGCTTCCCCAATCTTTCCATTCGGATGAGCACCACATGCATTAAAATATCTAAGAGACACATATCTTAAATTATGTGCTTTGGAAGTCCACTTAAACATCTTCTCCATAGAAAGCTTTGTCTCTCCATAACAGTTAGTTGGAAGTGTTCTGTCTGTTTCCAAAATAGGAATACTCTCCGGCTCTCCATATGTAGCAGCAGTTGAAGAAAATACAATCTTATCAATTCCATGCTCCACCATACTCTCTAACAACACCTCTGTTCCGCAAAGATTATTATTATAGTATTTAAGCGGATTTGTCATACTCTCTCCAACCTGTGAGCTTGCCGCAAAATGAATCACACCATCTATCTTCTCTTTTGAAAACACTTCATCCAAAAATTTTTTATCTCGAATATCTCCCTCATAAAACTTTGCTTCCGGGTGAATTGCTTCCTTAAATCCGGTTAACAGATTATCAATTATTACTACCTCATATCCAGCGTCTATCAATTCATATACTGTATGGGAACCAATATATCCGGCTCCGCCTAACACTAAAATTCTCATTGTCCCAGCCTCCTTACATCACCTTAATGCCGCCATATTTTCTGATTCTTAAATCCTTACAGGAACCTTCTCCATAAATGCTGTCCATCTGCATCTTATATGGCACAACGAAATCATTTTTTACAAATGCCTGAATGGTTCCTGCAAAACCTCCACCATGCACTCTGCTCACACCTTCTGTTTTTAACAAAACATCACTCAGCATAAGTGCAACTGAAATATTCTGATTTTCCACATCGTTACTTGAATATACATTCTGTAAGTATTTGAAAGAAGAATCCCCCGATTCCTTCACGTTATCCAAAAACAGATTCATATCTCCCCACTTTAATGCATTTACTTCTTTTTGTACTCTCTCATTTTCTGTAAAGAAATGCAGTGCTCTTAATACGCTTCTGTCTCCGTACTTCTCCCTAAGCTCTGGTATCGCCTTAATAACATCCACCACCTCTACTTCACGGAGAACCTCTTTTCCAAAATGATTTGCAACTCTTTTCATCTCCTGTGGAACGGCTGCATATTCGTCTGTTAAATCTGCATGTGAACCCTTCGTATCTGTAATACACAAGCTGTATCCATGCTCACTCATATTAAAATCCAATTTTTCAACTTCCGGCTTCTTCGGGTCCTTGAAATCAATATGTACCAGATTTCCAACAGAACAAGCCATCTGATCCATCAATCCACAAGGCTTTCCAAAATATACGTTTTCTGCATATTGTCCAACAATCGCTATTTCAATGGCTGAAATACTCATATCATTATAAAGTCCCGACAGAATAGTCCCAATCAGTGTTTCAAAAGCTGCCGAAGAAGAAAGACCTGCACCAATTAATACATCACTGGTAGCATATGCTCTGAAACCACCTACTTTATAGCCTCTTTCCATAAAGCCTGCAACAACACCCTTAATCAATGCAGTTGTTGTTTCCTTTTCTTCCTCTTTACAGTCAACATTATCTAATGAGATAACCACTTCATCATAATCATCAGATATGATTCGGATTTGATTATCCTCAGTCTGTCTGACAATGCCAATCGTATCAAGGTTGATGGATGCAGCCAGAACCTCTCCATGTTGATGATCCGTATGGTTTCCACCCACTTCACTTCTGCCCGGTGCACTAAATATTTCTGCTTCCCCGGCTCCATAATGTGCTTCAAACAGTTCTATGGCTTGCACATAACGCCTTTTATGATATTCAAGCTTTGTAGCATCTACATAGATGTCTAAAAATCTTTCATCCATTCCATCTTCTAAGATGTTCTTCTTCATTTCATTTGTCTGCATCCTAACCACCTCAATTCCTTCTTAACAAATCACAAATGAATATGTTATATCTTTCTCTGCATCAATATGGTAAGCATCTTCCACATCGCTTCCCCAGCTGTCAATTCCGCCCACACCTCTTACCGCTCCGTAGATACAAAGAACGGTTCTTCTTGCAGGAGGTAATTCCTCATGGTGCGTTGCATTTTCAATCTCACTTGCTGTATAAGGAAGGCAGGAGAACGCAAATGTATCTTCCTTTTTTTCAATTCTTAATATCTGAGCTGAATTGTCTTTTCTGCTGTTGTTAAGACTTGTATGTCTTGTTACTTCAAGCCAATCAGTTCCCATTCTCATACCACATTCCTGTGGAACAAGGTACGGTGTCAGACTTAAATCGTTTATCTCATACACCCCTTTTACTCCTCCTGCCATACGATCCGGATAAGTTTCCCCGGAAAGTCCTTCATACATATATTTATCAGCCAAAGTCGGCATGATAAACCTTAATCCAAATACAGGAAGCTGTGGTAATCCTTTTACTCCTTTATAAGAAACACTTACAGTTATCTTTCCTGTATTCTCCACACTATAAATCACATCAACTGTGGTTCTTGGATTTGTAACCGTCTCATAAACAAATTTAACAACGATGTTCTCTGCAAGCACATCTCCACCATACTTATTATTATCCGGCGCACATGGTTTTCCCTGCGACTTGCCATCTGTAATAACCTCAATTTCCTTACAGTCAATAAACATATCCGCCGCAAGCCAGCTTCCGCTTTTTATATGAAACTTACTTCCTCTGTCATTATCTGTAAGTGCTCTCCAAAATGTAGGCTTCGGGCAGCGATAAAGCCACTCATATCCATTTTTCACAACAGACTCCAGACCGCCCTGTGAATAAGAGAAAATGTAATCAAAACCTTCTCCGTGAACTCCAAGTGTATAATCTCCATATACGATTCTTAATTTAGATGTACATTCCATAATAATACCTCACTTCCTGCATTGCCGGTTTTTCTCTTCTATCCGCAAAAACAATTCCATTGCCTGAAAATTCATAATCAGACGGTCTGTCATCAAAATCTCCACCATATCTTAAAACTTCTCTTCCTGTCACTTCATCCTTTACAAGAAGTGCCTGATCGATGAAGTCCCAAATATATCCGCCCTGATACATTTCATATTTATCAATCAGCTTCATGTAAGAACCGAGTCCGCCTATGGAGTTACCCATATCATGCATAAATTCACATAGTAAATATGGTTTTTTTGCACTGTTTATCAGATATTCCTCCACTTCCTCCGGTTTCGCATACATACGACTTTCCACATCAGAAATAGTATCCTCATATTCTCTGGTATAATAGGAACCTTCATAATGTACTAATCTGCCATCCTTCTTTTCCTTGAAGAATTTATTCATTGCCTCAATATCATCACCTGCATAGGATTCGTTTCCTAACGACCAGAACAGAATGGAAGTATGGTTCTTAAATGTCTCAAAATTATTTCTTGCACGGTCAACAACAGCTTCTCGCCACTGTGGTACAGAACCCGGTACATTCCATGACGGTTCGATTGCTCCCAGCTTCTGCCATGAACCATGACTTTCAAGATTTGTTTCCGCCATAACATAAATTCCTGCTTCATCGCACATATAATACCAAGGTATCTGATCCGGATAATGACAGGTTCTAACAGAATTAATGTTATTTCTGGTCATACACTGAATGTCTGAAATCATTTCCTTAATACCGATTACCCGTCCGGTTTTTGCACTCCACTCATGTCTATTAACACCGGTAATGATAAGCCTCTTTCCATTTAAATGAATTACCTTGTCTATAATCTCAATTCTTCTAAATCCAACCTTATATGGAATAACCTCTGCAAGCTTTCTGTCAGTATAAACTTCAACAAATGTATCATAAAGATAAGGATTATGATTATCCCAAGGAGTAACCTTTTTTACATCTGCTGTCAATGCTCCTGCCAACATGTTCTTATCGCCTGTTAATACTATATCTTCGGATAAAAGCTTATTTCCTGCTTTATCAGATAAGATGAATTTTGCACTTACTGTACTTTCAGAAGAAGCAGAAATTTTTACATCCACTTTAATTGCACCGCTTGCATTATCCTTATTTAATACAGGCTGAATCCACATATCCTCCACATGGATATCAGGAGTAGCCTTTAAGCTTACATTTCTGAATATACCGAAGAAACGGAAAAAGTCCTGATCCTCCAAAAACGCTGCTGTACTCATTTTGTGTACCTGCACAGCCAATACATTATTCTTTTCCTTGATATAAGGTGTCAAATCAAACTCTGACGGTGTAAAGCTGTCTTCTGCATATCCGATAAACTCACCGTTTAACCAAATATACATTGCTTCCTCCACACCCTCAAAACAGATACGAATTCTTTTATTCTGCAACTTTTCATCAAGGTCAAATACTTTTATATATGACCCTACCGGATTATACTGTGTTTCGCTGAACATTCCTTCTCCTGCACCAGCACCCTCAATACTGTAAGCAGGTCTAAGATACCTTTTACCCTCCCAAGGGTACTGTGTATTGATATATCTAATCTGGTCATATCCTGCAAGTTCAATGTGTCCCGGAACCATGATTTTATCAAATCCACTTCTGTCATAATCTGTCTTGCAAAAATCTGCCGGTCTTTCCATTACATTGATGCTAAACCTAAAATCCCACTGTCCATTTAAGGATTGTGTCAATTTATTATCACCACTTTCCAAATCCTTATAATTCAGATAGTAGTTATGATCACTGTGGGCATCTAACTGATTTATTCTAAAAATTTCCGGGTTGTCTAACCATTTAATCTCTGCTTTCATATTAAACCTCACTTTCTGTAGATAGCCCCTAAAGTCACACTCTAGAGGCTATTATGGTTTACTGCTTATTCTCTTTTAACTTCTTGTTTGCCTCTTCAAGATTCATAAATGAAAGAATAATTGTAATTATCAAATCAAAAACGAATGGAAGCCATAAGTACATAACATTCATCATGCTGATACAGCTGTCAGGCTGTGTCACACCATTATTTATATAACCACTGATGTCAAGCAACCATCCGGAAAGTGCAACACCAATACCACCACCAAGCTTTGTACCAAATGATGTACATGAGAACATGGAACCGTCAATTCTCTTTCCTGTCTTAAGGTATGTATGGTCTGAACAGGAAGCGATAACTGCTCCTACATCCCCCTGCCAAGGACCTTCACCAAGAGAGGTTAAAACAGTAAATACTAGCATGAGTGGTACACTACCCATATATCCGGCAGCTACTATTCCCAAACGACACGCTGTAGCAAAAATATAGCTGTACTTGTTTACTTTATACATACCCTTAGCTTTTGCTACCAAGGTTGGAGTAATGACAAGTGCTAAAATCAAAGGAATGTTAATTGCCCAAGAAAATACACCAAACAATTTCTGATTGCAAAGAACGTATGTCATATAAAATGTACTAACACTAAGCATTGCGGCACGTAACTGCTGTAGAATATAAACTGCACAAATCATCACAAAATATTTATTTGTTACGAGCAGCTTAAATGTCTGACCTAATGAAAGCTTATTTTCTTCCTCATTTATTTCTTCGCCATCTCTAAGTTCTTCCTCCGGAAGCTCCTTAACTGAAAAACAAGAAAGTGTGTTAGTAATAATACCTACGATACAGTAAATAATTGCTATTGCTCTCCAGCCGCCAGCTCCTCCACCAAGAGCTTCTACTGCACCGAATGTAATAGACTGAATTAACAAGTTTGTACCAAATGAGAACATAAATCTGAATGATCCCATTTCAACTCGTTCTTTACTGTTCTTTGTCACAAGTGAGGTTAATGCTGCATACGCAATATTGTTAGCTGTATAGAATACTGCGTTCAATAAAATGTATGCGATAAAGAACCATGCATATTGTGCAGTCTGTCCGATATTGGTAGGGATTGCGAATACACCGAACAATGTGAGTGCACATCCAAAGAAACCATAAAACATCCAAGGTCTTGCCTTACCCATCTTGCTCTTTGTCTTGTCAATCATTGAACCAAAGAATACATCTGATACTCCGTCCAGCAATTTCGACACCATAATCAGCGTACCAATAACACCGGAATTCAATCCAACTGTGTCAGTTAAATAAATCATTACGAAGGATGTGAGGAATGCATAAACCACATTACCTGCTATATCACCCGAACCGTAGCCAATTTTGTTGTACCATTTTAGATACTTTTTCTGCTCCATAATAAAATCTCCTTTTCTTTTGATAAATAAATCTGTAACCTCGCCGTTGCAAATTATGTCTTTTCTTAATGTAACTTAATTATACTAATTTAACTCTATAAAATACATATCAAGAATTGGACAAAACATACACAAAATGATACAATAAACAAAACAACACGGATTATATCCGTTTTTTTCAGCAAAGTGCACATCAAAAATTGAACAAACTATAGCTAAGGAGGTAACACTATGTATGCCAATAATGCTTATCTGAATAATACGACTATGGACATCAAGGACAAGTCACGCCCGTTAATTGTAACAAGCTGTGGCACTTACCATTTATTTACTCGTCCCAAATTACCGACATGGCGACCACGTGGACGTCTTGACTTTCAGTTGCTATACATTGCATCCGGAAAAGCTCATTTTCACTTTAACGGAAAAGAAGAAATTGTCACCGCTGGTCACATGGTTTTATACAGACCAAAGGAACCTCAAAAATACGAATACTACGGTGAAGATCAGACAGAAGTGTATTGGGTACATTTTACCGGAAATGATGTAACAAACATTCTTCGTTATTATGGCTTTACAAAAGAAAAGCATGTTTATTACTGTGGTAAGGGACTTGATTATCAGAATCATTTTAGATTAATGATTCAGGAATTACAGATGTGTAAGGAACATTATGCCGAAATACTTGAAATGCATTTAAGAGAAATCTTCATTATGGTTCACAGACATTTACAAACAAGTGCAAGAGTAAGTAACAGTCAGATTGCAGAAGATATAGATGCAGCAACGCTCTACTTCAACGAGCATTACAACGAAGAAATAAATATCGAGGAATATGCTCAAACCCATAATATGAGTACAAGCTGGTTCATCCGAAATTTTAAACAATACACCGGCTTTACTCCTTTGCAATACATATTATCTGTTCGTATTTATAACGCTGAGGCTCTGCTAAAAAGCAATATGTATAATATCACCGAAGTAGCTAGTATTGTCGGTTATGATAATCCGTTATATTTTAGCAGGACATTCAAAAAATTGAAGGGCATTTCTCCTTCAGAGTATAGAAACAGTATAGAAACCTAGCATTTTCCAAAATCAAACATGCACATATTTCTCCATTTGCAACTTTTGTCTACTTTTGGAATGGATTTGGCGAGTAATATATCTTATTTTGGATTATGATTACCTCAGAAAGAACGAAAGGAGATGAGAAATATGAAACAGACAGTAAAAAACTTTTTTGAAGAAATCTTGAATTTTTACGCACCTGTATTTCTTCATCAAACAAATCGCATGTGGTAATCCACAAACTAGTAATTTCCTTTTCTAAATATATAACCTCGCCAGTTAATATAAAAAAGAAACGGATTTACCACAAGACAATTATGTGTTATTGCCCCAAGAGCAACACTTCTTATATTTCAAAAGGATATGCCCTCTTATTCAAGAATGGAATATCCTTTTATTTTTATATGCTTCATTATTTCATTTCAAATGTAATGTGAATTTCATACTTCTGATACGTAATAAAAATCACTCAAGTAATATCTAACTCATTCACATCTTCATTATCAATTATCTTTGCATCACAGATCACATAGTTTAATTTCATAACAATTACTCCTTAACATAAAAGATACAGTCTATATAGTAATGTCTTTTATTTTTTTATCAACAGTCATGACAGAAAATGAACCTTTATTGCAGAAAACGACAAAAAGTCCACTTGAATTACACCTTTCATTCAAGTGGACTTCACCCTTATCGGCTCTTACCCTTTACTTCTTGCACCTTTACCTCTGATACCACCGCTGTCTCTGCCTTTGCAGTCTGCTGATATGCTTCAAAAGCGTCTGCCCCATACTGAAATTCCTGCTCTGCCACAGCTCCAAGCATGGAAGGCTCTGCCATTTCCACATCCTTCGTTCGCTCTGGCTCTTTGGCAAGTCTTTCCACCTTATCAAGTGCCTCATCCAGATGTTGCTCCATTCTCTGATACAGCTTTTTCTTTGCCTCAAAAGGCTTTTTCACAAGCTCTGTTTTAGAGAACTTCTTTTCCTTTTCGAAATAATCAACCGTTTCCTTATCCGCAAAAGTACGGAAGGTATTAGCAATCTTCTGTCCGGCTTCCCTCATACCGTTACCAAAAGCATCCAATTTATTTATGGTATGCTCTGTCTCTGCAATACTCTTACGGACCTAATGGCATAAAAAAATAGGACTAAATCAGTGCAAACCCTTGATTTTGTTGGGTTTCTCTTAATTTAGTCCTATTATAACAGGTCCATGTCTGGAAATATTCAGCTTTTCCGCTAACTGCTCCTGCGTCATGCCGGACAGCTTTCTCAGTTGATAGATTTTCTTTCCCAGTTCCATATCGCACTCTCCTTCCGTGCCATTATTTTATCCTGATATTGATCTGAAAATAAAGCAATGAACGTTTACAATACCGCTCTGTATTTTTACAGGGCTGCGTTCTGTACGCATATAACGTTCCTTAATATAAGTAAACCGGCATAATAATATAAAGAAAATGGTGTACAGCGGAAATGACCACGTAAATATACGTGGTCATTCCCGGCACTTTACTTTATTTTACAAAATTCTTTAACACACCAATACCTGTTATATTTTATTTTGAGAAATACTCAAAAAACAGTCTAAGAATCACTGCAGGATATTTTCAAAATCCGTATCTCTTTTCCAGTCCATCAAACTCCTCATCTGCTGCACTGTATCTGCCGTCTGTAATGTTTACTTCCTGTCATATAGCTTCGCGAGTCCGGCCATTTCCTCCGCCAGCTCCTCCGTCAACTCTCCAGGCAGAAGCCTCCACTTCCAGTTATTCCCCAGGGTGGAGGGCAGATTCATCCTGGCGCTGTTATCAAGCCCCAGATAGTCCTGGATCGGGATCACCGCCGTATCCGCCGTAGAGGAAAGCGCCGCCCTTATCATCGCCTGACGGATATCTCTTTTCCTTTTTACATTCAGATATCTCATGGTAAAAGAGACCGTCTTTCTCTTTGCATTCTTCAGCCAGCCCTCTATCGTATCATTATCATGGGTTCCGGTGTATACCACCGCATTCCTCTCATAATTGTGAGGCAGATAGGCACTGTCAGAGCCCCCGTCAAAGGCAAACAACAGTACTTTCATCCCCGGATAGCCGCTTTTTTTCACCAGCCGCAGCACGGAAGGCGTCAGATATCCCAGATCCTCCGCGATCACATTCATCTTTCCCAGTTTATTCTTCATCACCTGGAAAATATCATAACCCGGCCCCTTTTCCCAGTGTCCGAACTGTGCGGTTGGATCCCCATAAGGGATAAAATAGTACTCATCGAATCCCCTGAAATGATCGATCCGCAAAATATCATAGAGTTCATAACACCTGGCGATCCGCCTGATCCACCAGTCATATCCTGTCTCTTTGTGGTATTCCCAACGGTAAAGCGGATTGCCCCAGAGCTGTCCCGTAGCGGAAAACACATCCGGCGGACAGCCTGCCACACCCACAGGTTTTAAATCCTCATCCAGCTGAAACAGTTCCGGCGATGCCCAGACATCCGCCGAATCATAGGCCACATAGATCGGAATGTCGCCGATAATCTGAATGCCCTTCTTCGCCGTGTAGGCCCGCAGCGCCGACCACTGCTTTGAAAACAGATACTGCTGGAACCGGATAAAGCCGATCTCCTCTGCATACTTTTCCCGGTACTGCCGCAGGGCGGCAGGCTTTCTAAAACGGATATCCTCATCCCATTCGATAAAACTCTTCCCGCCGAACGCATTCTTGACAGCCATATACAGGCCATAATCATCCAGCCAGTACGCATTATCCTCACAGAATTTCCGGAATGCCGGATCCTGTTCTGTCCCGCTGTTCGCGTAGGCTTTCCGCAGAACGGTAAACCGGGTTTCATAAATCTTTCCGTAATCCACATATCTGTCTTTCATGCTTTCTGTTCCGGCCGGCTCCTCTGTCAGAAGATCTCCCTCACAGTCCTCCTGCGTGATCCACCCCGCTTCGATCAACTCCTCCAGATCAATAAAATAGGGATTGCCCGCATAGGTGGAAAAGGACTGGTAGGGGGAATCCCCATAGCCGGTAGGCCCCAGGGGCAGGATCTGCCACAGAGACTGCCCGGCTTTTTCCAGAAAATCCACAAACTCATAGCATTCTTTTGAAAATCCCCCGATCCCGTACCTCGACGGAATGCTTGTAATCGGTAACAATACACCGCTTCTTCTCATAACTATCCTCATCCCCGCTGCTTCATTTGCTGCGTTTTACACATGCTGTCTATCCTGTTAAGGCATCTGCCCCCATGTCCTTACATGGTCTTCTGCAGATGCCAGATATCTGCATTATATTCCTCAATGGTCCTGTCGGAAGAGAAAAATCCCGCTTTTGCAATATTGTGCAGCATCATCTTCTTCCACTTCGTCCTGTTCTCATAGTCCGCAAAGGCCTGATCTTTCACCTTAATGTAATCCTCCAGATCAAGCAGCGTCATAAACCAGTCCTTGTTTAACAGTTCGCCGTGCAGTCTCTTTAAGTTCTCCTTATTTCCCACTGCCAGAGCCTGCTTACCGACAATAAAGTCCACCGCCTCTTTGATGACTTTACTATTTTCATAGTATTCCCTCGATACATAGCCCGGTTTCCCCTTTTTCTTTTCCTCATAGTAACCGATGACCGTATCAGAATCTTGGCCGAAGATATAAATATTGTCGTCGCCCACCAGCTCATGGATCTCCACGTTGGCGCCGTCCGCTGTACCTAAAGTCACCGCACCGTTCAACATGAATTTCATGTTACCGGTACCGGATGCCTCCTTGGAAGCAAGAGATATCTGCTCGGAAATATCGCAGGCCGGAATGATCTTCTCTGCATAGCTGACATTGTAATTTTCCACCATCAGCACTGTCATGTACGGGCTGACATCTTTGTCATTATTTACGATCTCCTGCAGCACAAGAAGCAGATGGATGATATCTTTCGCGATCACATAAGCCGGCGCCGCTTTCGCACCGAAAATAAAGGTAAGCGGTCTCTCAGGCTTTTTGCCGCCCTTGATCTCCAGATACTTATGGATAATGTACAGCGCGTTCATCTGCTGTCTCTTGTATTCATGGAGCCTCTTGACCTGAATATCAAAAATAGAGTTCGGATCCAGATCTACCCCTTCCATCTCTTTCACATAAGCTGCCAGTTCCTGTTTTTTCGTCCGCTTGATCTCGGCAAGCTTATCAAGCACCGCCGCATCATCCTCAAAAGCCAACAGTTTTTCCAGCTCACCCGCATCTTTCCTGTAACCTTTGCCGATCAGGCCTGTGATATAAGCCGCCAGTTCCCTGTTGCTGGACAGAAGCCACCGTCTGAACGTAATGCCGTTTGTCTTATTATTAAACTTTTCCGGATAGATCTCATAAAAATCATGGAGTTCCGTATTTTTCAAAATCTCCGTATGGATCGCCGCCACGCCGTTCACCGAAAAGCCATAGTGGATATCGATGTGCGCCATATGTACCCTGTTGTCCCTGTCGATGATCCAGATGCTCTCATTCTTCGGATATTTTTCCCGCACTTTTGCATCCAGTTCTTTTATGATCGGCACCAGTTTCGGCACCACCTTCTCCAGATAGGCAAGCGGCCATTTCTCCAGCGCTTCCGCCAGGATCGTGTGGTTTGTGTAGGCGCAGGTCCTGCTTACCACCTCAATAGCCTCATCCATGGTGAAAGCCTTATCCTCCACCAGGATCCGAATCAGTTCCGGGATCACCATGGTGGGATGGGTATCGTTGATCTGGATCACGCAGTAATCATAAAGCCTTCTCAGATCCTGCTTCTTTTCCTTCATCTCCTGCAAAATAAGCTGGGCGCCGTTGCTGACCATAAAGTACTGCTGGTAGATCCTCAGCAGATTCCCTGCCTCATCAGAGTCATCGGGATACAGAAACAAAGTCAGGTTCTTTTCGATCTCTTCCTTGTCAAAACTGATACCATCTTTCACAATGCTCTCATCCACAGACTCAATATCAAACAGATGCAGCTTATTGACGCCACTGTCATATCCCACTACGTCAATGTCATAAAGCCTTGACTTCACTGTCATTTCTCCGAAAGACACATCAAAGGTCGTGTCAGTCTTCTTTAACCAGCTGTCTTTTTCAATCCACCCGTTGGGCTCCGCCTCCTGGAGTTTATCCCTGAATACCTGCTTAAACAGCCCAAAATGATAATTCAGGCCAATGCCGTCACCGGACAGTCCCAGTGTCGCAATGGAATCTAAAAAACATGCCGCCAGACGTCCCAGACCGCCATTCCCAAGGGAAGGCTCCGGCTCCACTTCCTCAATTTTTGACAGCTCTTTGCCGTACTTTTTCAGAATCTTTTCCAGATCCTCATAGATCCCCAGATTGATCAGGTTATTGGACAGGAGCTTCCCGATCAGGAATTCCGCAGAAATATAGTAAAGCTTCTTCTCCCCGGTGATTTCTTCCGTGACCTCTGTCATCTCTTTTGTCAGTTCAAGGACGGCATAATAAACTTCCTCATCCGTACAGTCTGCAATGCCTTTCCCATATCTCTTCTCCGCTAACATTGCAAGCTGCGTTTCCATGTTCAGCTGTAACACTTTTCTTGGCATCTGTAATTCTGTCATAGTGATCCTCCTGATTCTATTTTGTTTTTAATTTGCAGATCTTATCTAACCATATAAATGTCTGCTGCATTGTGTTCTCAACATCCGAATATTATCCTGATTCTGCCGCTGCCCTGTCCGGGCGTCCGTCCGCCTTAATCCCTTCACGCAATAATATCCAGATACTTCATCCTCACGATCGTATGGGGCAGGACTACTTCCCTGCCTTCCCCACCCCGCAGAAGATATTGCAGCTCTTCCACTGCCGCAGCGGAAACCCCCGCAAAGTTCTGCTGCACCGTGTTCATCTGCTTTCCGGCATAGCCCATAAGCACTAACCCGTCAAACCCGCAGACCGGCCGGAAGATATCCATCTCGATCAAAGCCCGCATAGCCCCGATGGCCATCAGATCGGAACCGCAGACGATCACATCCTTACTCTTTGCGTACTGGAAAGTCAGATTCCTGGCCTTCAGTTCACTGAAATCTCCGTAGCGGACAAACAATTTGCAGGAGAGCTCCTTTGCCAGTTCCTCGATCCCGACAAGCCGCTGTGCTCCCGGGTAGGAATTCTTTTTTCCTGCGATATACAGGATCTTTTTCGATTTGTTCTCCAGTATCGTCTTCCTCGCCACATCGATCTGAGCCTGCCTGTGATCAATCCCGATGCAGGAAACCGTCCCCGCCCGGTAGGACGCATCCACCAGCACTACCTTGAAGGCACCTTTTTCCACTACCTCCCAGATCACCCTGTCATTGGGAGATATCCCATAGACAATGATACCTTCTATGCTCTGGGCCTTAAAATACCGGATGACCTCTGCCACCGTTTTTCCCTTCAGCATGGAAAAGAATACGGTGATCAGATCCAGTTTCTTCTCCTGTGCTTTCTGGATAGCCCCCGCCATATACTGCATGTCGATCTCGTCGATCGCCTTGGTCTGGGTATTCAGGTTCATCAGCAGAGCGATCCTTCCTGCCTGCTTGGAAGAGAGAGCTGCCGCGATGGAGTTCGGCACAAACTCCAGTTCCTTCGCCGCCGCTTCCACCTTCCTCTTAGTCGCCTCGCTGACGCCCGGATATCCGTTCAGTACCTTTGATACCGTGGAGATCGCCACACCCGCCTGTTTTGCCACATCTTTGATCGAAACCATTTCTGCTCCTGTTTTTATTATTTAGAAAACGTTTTCCATTGCTACTATAATACAATAAGGCGGCAGTGTCAAGAATTTTTTTAATTTTTATAAAAGCTGTCTCTGACGGCTTTATCAAAGTTCAAAGACGCATCTCTATCACGGTATCTCAATGATGAATTGTTCATCATACTTATCGTTCAAGTCATCGTAGGTCATTCTGATTTTATCCTCCGAAAGCCATTCCACCCCGAAAAACACTGTCTCCATAAAACCTCCCCCCGGGTAAGTCCAAAGGTACTTTTTCCAGAACCGCTCCTTTTTGTAGACATATGGCCGACATACATGATCATATTCCACGATGATGGTATTTGTGCCCTGGGGAGAAGTATAGACCTCACGATATGACACCAATAAAGCGTCACAGCAGCCCCGTAGCAGGGTAACTACCAGGAAAAGCGCCGCCAGTACGGCAATATATTTGATCCACTTACCCTTCATCATTTTCCTCCCCGGCTTTCTCCTTAATCACAGACAAATTTTAACATGTTCCCCTGCATTATTCAACGGATTTACACAGTCTGGTCATTATTCCACACGTTCCCGTTTCAATACAATTAAAGCCCCTCTCCTTCACTTCACCTCCTCCTGCAGTCCGTCTGGGCCGGGCCGTCGATCAGATGCCCCTCTTTATCAAACCGGGAGCCGTGGCAGGGGCAGTCATAGGTTCCTTCCTCCGGATTCCATTCCAGCCTGCATCCCATATGGGGACAGTTCGGGCCGATCTCCCTATCCCCAGCGGGCAGAAGATGCTTCGTAAGTCCCTTCACCGTATGAGCGCCATGCACCGCAAGTTCTTTCGCCGCCTGGGCTGTGAACCGTCTTCCGAGTGAAAAAATATCCACCTCGGGGCAATCCCGTCCGTCAATCAGCGCCGTCAGGATCCGCGCACTGACCATGGCCGTAGTTATTCCCCATTTTCCAAACCCTGTGGCCACATACCAGTCCGGCTTTGCCCTGGAAAACCGTCCAATATAGGGCAGCCCGTCTAACGTCATACAGTCCTGGGCTGACCAGCGAAGCACTTCATGGCATCCGGGATAAAGCTCTTTTGCTTTTCTGCGCAGCATCTCATATCTGCACCCTCCGCCCGGTCTGTCCTTCTGATTCGTCCCGGTCCGATGGCTGCCCCCGCCAAGTAACAGCATATTCCCGCAGGAGCGGAAAGAAAGCCCATCCCGGTCGATGCCCAGATACATGCCCTCCGGTCTCTCTGCGTTTTCCAATGCCACTACATAACTTCTCTCCTGATACATTCTGGCAAAATAATAACCCGGCACATTGACAAAAGGATAGTGGGCCGCAAACACAATATGCTCCGCCATCACACATCCTCTGTCCGTCTCCACTCTGTGATCTTCCACCCGCAGCACTTTTGTCTGCTCGTACACCTCCACCTCCTCCGCCAGCCGCGCCAGGAATTTCAACGGATGGAATCTCGCCTGCCCTTCAAACCTTGTCACCCCTGCCACCGGAAAAGGGAGCTCACAATCTGTCCTGAAAGAAGCTTTTATACCAAGAGACTTCGCCGCCTCCGCTTCCCTTTTCAGAACCTCCGTCTCCCTTTCGGAGTACAGGCAGGCCGGACATCTGACAAAATCGCAGTCGATCGCCTTTTCCCCGATCAGCCTTTCGTATTCTCTGATGGCTTCCTCATTCACGCGGGCGTAATGCTCCGCCATAGATCGCCCGAATGTGCGGATCAGATAGTCGTACGCCAGATTGTGCTGGGATGTGATCTTCGCCGTGGTATTTTTTGTCTGACCGCTGCCGATCCTGTCCGCCTCCAAGACGAGCGCCCGGATTCCCGCCTGTTCCAGGTAATATGCCGTCAAAATCCCCGCGAGTCCTGCTCCAATCACGACAACAGGCGCCTCCCTGTCTCCGGAAAGCGCCTCCCTTTTTCTGATTTCCATATGTTTCATCCAGACAGATTCCATCTTATGCCTCCTCCATGTCTCATCCCTGCCTGACAGTACCTGGTCAGAGATGAAGTTACTCAAACATAAGGACAGCCCACATAGTGTATCATCCTTATATTGGATAGCATATACTGAAATCCGGCTATTATACGGTTTCCGGGAAACTGCCGATGACATCCCGGATCCCTTTACCGGTATTTTCTACATTTTTCCTGCCTGCGCTCTGTATTTATCCGTTCATCTGCATTGCTTTGTTGTTTTCCCTCATACAGGACTCCGTTCACCAGATCCGCAAAAATCTCCGGATCTTCCAGATAATCGTTCTCATAGACATCTTCTCTACCCATGTCCGTCTCCTCCCTCACTCTCTTTTTCCATATAAGGGAGTCTTTTATTTTCACGAATGTGACCGGATAAATCAGAAATCCAAGAAGTTCCCAGATATGTGACTATATACTACCAAAAATAGTTATGCTTTTCAACAGTTTTTCTATAAACCTATAACCGCCCTTATTCACTCGTTGGTGCTGTATAGTTGCTCTGCACAGCAGCAGGAAGTTCATCATATTGCACCTCTTTCCATTCAAGAACACCTCGGATCGGCATTACCGTTAAACGGATAAAAGCTCCCTCTTTCAATTCCTTTGATGTTCCGAATGTAATGTCTTTTCCTTTTCCATTCTCATCGTAAGAAAATAAAGTGTATGAGTAATCCATACTTCCGCTAAAGTTAATTACACCGCCTTTTGATTCGGTCTGTTCTATTTTACTGTTATCAATCTGTGAATAGTAGTATGTGCTGCCGGTTCCCGAAAGGAACCACATACAAAAAACAATAAAACCTACACCAATTATTACAACTACCGCAATCCCGATAGACATTTTTTTCTTCATTCCTATATCCTCCGCTTACCAACCTTTTTTTGTTATTGTTTTTTTGTGCTTTTTTGCTGCCTTGACTGGCACGTTTCCTTTTGCAGTGAATACAAGAACAGCAGTAATCATCAATACGGAAATCATACTAAACAGACAGATTAACACATTCCAATGTACAGCCGGATCGTAGCTTCGGTAGCTGATCAAGCCTAAACTTGCAGTAACAGGATAAATATTTGCTAACGCAGCATTTCCAGAAGCAAACATACCGCCATAGCCATAAACAAAAGCAATAATT
>Ga0137297_10692_pt1 | contig 23455 bp, 19 predicted proteins | sample RamsorincwithD2O_FD_97191 | JGI IMG/M metagenome (GOLD analysis project Ga0137297, IMG submission 97191) | Mouse cecal microbial communities from Vienna, Austria - Mucin amended with D2O | ecosystem: Host-associated > Mammals > Digestive system > Large intestine > Cecum | place: Austria: Vienna... | reverse complement strand
AAATCACAGTCTGCGATAGCCATGGCAGCGTCGATACGGTGTGCCGACGTCGGATAGTCGGCCGCGAAGTCCTCGAGCATGCGTCGTGCCTCGGTTATGTCGCCCGAGTGCAGAAGGCTCATGGCGGTGAACCACCGGGCTTCTTCGCGCTGCGAAGGTGTAAGTGTAGAACTCTGTGCTTTAGTAAGTTGGTCAATAGCACCTTGGTAATTTTGGTCACTGTACATCAATGTACCCCGTTCGATATAGCCTTGCGGCGACGGAGCATTGACCTGAGCATTTCCGGCGAGAGTGGCGGCCACTGCTACCGGCACTATGAAAAGTCTCTTCATTTTAAGCATATTATTATGCACAAAATTAGCGAAAAATCGCGAGATTTTTGCACCGCCATAATAAAGAAAATACTTTTAGATATAAAGATACGTTTAAGTCGCGCACAAAACCGAATTTACTCGCATTCTGGTACCCGACGCTTCGTGCGTGGCTTACAGGGAGCATGAGCCCTCCGGACTCGGCAAGAGCTATTCATTCAGGGGTCGGCGTATTGTGGGGTAGGGGCGCCGGTAGTACGACGCCTGTGTGTCCGGTCGTATACCTCATGAACCGCGCTGTGCGCTAATCATGGGGCTTCTCCAACTATAATGTTTCCGACACTGCTTTTACCTGCGAAATTTTATACTTAAGACTTAGGGATAGATGATGAGCTTATGAGTTAACTCAAAGATTTATAATTGTCTTTGCCGCTGATTCAATCGAGCCGGCTTCACGGCGTGCACATTCGGCATTCAGTTCTTTAATTTCTTGTGAAAGGGATACAAGCAAACTTTCCTCAACGTCAAGGGGGCGTTCAGGTGACTGTTCGAGATATAAGGCGTAAAAGTCTAAAGTTTCCATATATTCCTATTCTAAATTTTGATTAAATGATATGCAATCGAAGCGCAAAGGTAAGGTATTTTCTTTAATTGTCAATGAATTAGTGTCAAAAAATGAAATTTTCTCATTATAACACATAAGAATTAATGGCTCCATTATGTATGATAGCGGCTCTGTCGCATCAAGTAAAATTAAGCTTTGTACTTCTCTTTGTATAAACTTATCATATGTAGCTATTTCTGTAACCCATATAAATTTGGGAAAGTGCAAACGGTTTAGAAGAAGACTCTTGTGTATTTCGCTTAGTTTGCTATCGTTTATTATATAGCTTTGATATGTACGATTAGGGGCTAAAAAAGTTCGTAGCGTAACATTATCGGGCAAATCAAGAAAATTGTTACAGAGTATTCGGGTATATTCTATCGCCTTTTGGGCATCTAAGTATATCTTGTGATAAAGCGGGGCGATAAAATGGGTTATACTGCAGTCGGCTCCGAGTTGAGGCGTAGGTGCTGATAATGGGTCTATCTGATAAAAAGGCCTGTTGTCATCATTAAATACAAAATATGATATTGAATCGTTCCAATACCTAAATGAAATTCCGTTATTAAATTTTTGTTCCGGAACTGATGCTATAATCTTGCGGTCTACATATTTCCGCCCTATACAGGCTACTGCATGCCCTCCGGCTTTAGATGATATCGCGACAATAAGAGGAATCCCGCTTTCGATGTAGCATGAGAATATGCGTTTAAATTCCGTGTCATTATATTCATCATGGGCATATATTTTGCATCCGAAACCTTGTGATTTAAGTATAAATGAAAGATTCCCTATGTTTAATCCTTTAGACGGGACTTGTCGTTCATCTCTTTTTATTTCAAGTAATTTGTGGATTTGGGACGGTAAAAGAGGTTTATATTCAGGATATTTATTGCCAAAATATTCCATGATTGTCCAAATCGAAGTTTCTGCACAAGTCATATATTCTGAATCTTGTGAGGAATGGGGAAATGCCTGTATTGTTGTCTGTATACCGATTATAGAACTATTTATAGGAGCTTTGCATATTAGTAAAGGAGTTGTGTTTTTAAAAGCTTTAGGGTCAATAGCCGTTCTCCCTATCGTACCCGGATATATGGGACGTATAATCATGAATCCACAATATTTAGATAGCAATTTTTCCCTTTCTTCTTCTGATGTATATAGTTTTGAAACATCAATATCCGGTTCGATAAATGAAAATCGTATGCAGTTACGTGAATAATTTTTTAGCTTGGTTGAATAGTAATTATAGTAACTGTCCCGATACACTTTATCTACGTATTCGTCCTCTACAATTACGATTAAGTCATTTCTGAGTTGTGATAAGTATTTACGGATATCGTTTCGTATATGTGTTAACGATAGAGGATGAGGTACTTTTAAAGACTCAATGATATTGGCTATGATTGTATCATTATTTAAAAGTTCGTAAACTTGCGTTATGCTTGTCATGATAATGTCGGATATATTCGCAAATATAATGCGTTTATAGATATTATGCAAATATATGTAGAGTAACGCTTTTTGTAAAAAATACGGGGAGCGGCCGCCCGTAAGGGTACCGCTCCCGGCAGCGTGTTTATGTCAGATAGATGTGTCTGGTTCTGGATGTCATTCGGCCAAGGGCACATAGACGTTGCGCGACTCGCTGCGTGTAGGCTGCGTCTGCATGAATGATACCCGCGAGTGTGCGGCTACGGCCTCTCTTGCTCCGTTGCCTATGGGGTCTTTGAAACTCATTATTACACGTACCGGTGCGAATATACGGCTATGGGCTATGGGGCGATTTTTTTGTGCCTCATTTATGACACTAAAATCATATCTGTAGTTACTTATCGGATTTGATCCCCAACAGTCCCACGGACTGAACCTGAATATCTCCACCCAGTTCATTACATCAGCCTCTAAGTCCCATTGGTCTCCTGTGCCTGTATAAAATGGATTATCGTTTACTGCGTCTATAAAAAAGTAATTCCTGACGCCAAAATCTGAAACTTTGCCATTATTGTTATATCCCGGCCACTTCATGCCGAATGCTCGGAAATCAAGACCCGATATGTTGGCGCAGAAAGCGTTGTTACCTAACAGCATTCCCTCTCTAAGTGCGATTGTCGTACTTTCTAAGTATTTTCCATCTGCGGTTTTAGTTCGAATCTGGTCTGTAATCCATTTAGCTGCAAAAAGTACGCCGCCGTAACGTCTTAGTTGGATCATATCTTTCCAAGTCGGGTACCGGTATGTTTCTTCCGATGTATCTTTCGGCTTGAGATGACCTTCAGTAAATGCTGTCAAATTATAAAGTAAGGCGAGCTCTTTCCTGTCAGATTCATTTGTATATGGGTCGAAGTCTTCGTCATAAGTGTAGCTTTCGAAAGTATCTCCCTTATGAGCTGTAGGATAGATATATCCTGCCGGCAGTTTCTGATTAGCCGTGAATTTGATCTTGTCGCTTGATGCCGGTAAGTTTTCTCCGCTCCACGGGTCATAGTTTACGTCTCCAACTTCACCTTGCGTATTGAAGCATTCTAATGCTTTACCGTTATTATCTGTAATGTTGTGCAGTGATTTTCCTGACCAGAATTGATTGAATCCAACTTTTCTTAACGGGTATGCAACGCCGTTTACATATATGTTTTTTACAATAAGTTGGCCGACATTATTACCTTCCTCATCTTCTGTCTGTGAGGTCATGGGCGAATATGATACACTTGCGGTTTTTATTCCATTTTCTGTTTTAATGGCTATGTGTCCGTTATCATGCGCAATCTGGTTGGTTATTTTTTCTTCCGGCATGAAAAAATGGTCGACAATATTTTTTTGAGGATCCCATGTTATGGTGCCTCCATGCATGTAAAACTCCAGCCATTCGGGTGAATCATAAGCATAGCCTGTAGTCCCTCCTTGCAATGCAATTGTATTAATCCTTTCATGTCCATGTTTTACTTTAAAAATGCCTTGAAATTTATCAGTTCCCGTAGCTGATGTATGGGGTAAAGGCCATATCGCACCAACCCTATCATTTGGTTGAGTTAAATAGGCATATTTAGGATGTAAAAATGGGGTGTAACCCGGTTCACCACCCCCACCGTTTATGTCATATATTATGCGTAAGATTGTTCCCTTGGTCAAGTCTGGTATTACTGAACCATTTTTTATATTATAGAATACCCATGCCTGTGAGTTGATGGCAGGAACCACATTTTCGAGCGTTTCAGAAGCCCCATACATGTTCAATTGATCTATAAAATCTTGTGTCGCTGGATTGGTTCGAATCATATAACCGGTGTTATTGCTCCTGCCAAGATTACCTATAGTTTTTTCAAATACGTAATCAGGATCATCTATAGGTGCGCTGCGGTAGTTGGTCGCGTATTCGGCCGGAGCCCAGTATATGTATTCGCGGCATAGGTAGCCTACGAGTTCGCCGTCTGACGGGTCGGTGACTTCAAGTACCCATGAATCGTCATCGCCGGCTTCCGGTATGATCAGTATATTCGACCCTTTTCTGATTGTAAGTGTATAATTATAACCCGGTTTCAGTTCTATATCGGTGGCGAGTTTATAGATTTTTTCCGAACCGTCGGCTCGATATATCTTTATTATGTCATTGTCCTTTGTGAAACGGGTCTGGTATGCCGGGACTGCAGCGCGAAATATTAGCTCGCCGTTATTGGCAAAGCCGAACGGACACATGGCTATGCCGTCGGCGAGGGTTTCATTTCCCGGTGTATAAAGCATGCTCCCGATATCGGATGATGTGAGGTCGATGCTTTTCGCAGAGGTTGCCGAGCTCAACAGGTATACGCCTTTGCCCGGATCGAGCAGTTCGCGCTCAATTTTAACGATAAAATTGGCCATGGTGTGGTCAAAAGCTATATTGACACAGTTCTTGGCTTGATCCGGTATTGCAACATCCCAAATCAGATCCGACTCCTCATAGTCTGCGATATAAGATTGATCTGATTTTACGATGTGGCTTAAGTTTTTGGCTTGTTCCAATGTCAATCCGTCTATATAGGGATAATATACAAGATATTTGGCCGCATTTTTAGGCACGGCTTTCTCTTGATCCACAGGCTTAAGCACCTGCCGATTGGGCTTTTCGATGTTTACATTTGCTATTGATGCTACGTAATAGCATGCGTTTTCTACCGTTGCGGGCATAAGTGTGTTCTCTGCCGTGAGCGCAAACATGCCTACGCGGTCGCCGTCCTCAAACACGGATTTGTTGTCGTCATAAACGACTCGCGACTGTAGCCGGGGCTCGCCTGCAATTACGAAATACTCCCCGTCAACCACGTCATAGTCATATCCGTAACTGACATCGATGTCATCCTTGCAGCCCGCTATAATCAGGGCCGACAATATAATAATGAATTTAATTAGCTTCATAGTGCGGTGACTTTAATTTGTTTCATCCTTATCCACGATAACTCCGCTGCCGTCATCCTGCCAGTCGTTGATTTTGATTGTGCACTCTCCGGCTTTATTGATGTGTATGATGTATAGATGATTTTCTTTCAGTTCGGTTATGTTTTGCTCAAGAGCTATGTTATATGCGTTTTCTCCGATGTTGAAGCAGAGGTCGCAATCAAAATTGTCCTGAGCCGGCAGTATTATACGATATTTACCGTTGTCGTGATAAGGCATGAATTTGTTTTTTATCATGACGTTGGTTTCCCTGCGGAATATTGGAGTTTCCCATTGTTGGACATATTCAATAGGGATGAAAGCGTCGGACGAGAAGTCAAATGCGCGTCCTCGTATCAGGCCGTTGGCGGCGTTTTGGAAGTATACGTCACTAAGCTCAATATCGGAGTCGACTTCAATGTCTGCTGTTTTCTTTTTGAATTTAAGGCTGACTGTTCCTGACGCGTTCGACGGAGTTGATGTCTCGTACATGAACTCGCTTCTATTGAATTTGGCTTTGTCGGATTGGTCGATATTGACAAAAGCGGGGTAGCAACTCCATCTCAGCGATAAGTCGGAACCCCATAAAACATCAGTTTTGCCCACCGGAAAAATGATATAATTTTGCGAAACGAAATTGTCATCTGTATTTAGGACTCCATTGATGACATTTGGATAGCTTATATCTGATGGGTCTGTTGCCGTTTGTAATTCTTCTTTAATTTCTGCAATCCCTGTATATGGATAATAAAACAGCAATTTATAATCTGCATTTCCATCTATGAGTTTAACCCATTCATTGCCTTCGTCGACTTTGTCGGCATCGGGTGTTATTATGGTGTTGCTGCCCGTATTTTGTTGTACGTTGCTGCTGTCAAATACTTTTTCAAGTATAAGGAAGCCGTCATTGTTGTAGCTCCAGCAGGTGTTTGCCATGTATTGGTCATCGCCTGCCTTTTTTGTGTCGATGATTATGCCGCCGATTTTATCGCCGGGTTCAAATGAGGATTTGTAACCGTCGTGACTCACGCGTGAGCCTTTGGAGATGGGGTCGACAGCGAAGCGCAGCGAGCGTGAGCCGGCGGCGGGGTCGGGGGTGTCGGCCGACTGGTCGGAGCATGACATGAGCCACGGAGCTATAAGCGCTATGGCAAGTGCAATGCTGACGGCTATATGGTTCATGTTTTTAATATTCATAGTTATATTCTCCTCCTTTCTCCATGTCGCGGATGGTGGCCTTGAAGCGCAGGCCGTCGTCGGCGTTGATGTTGATGGATGTTATGGTGTAGTCGTAGATGTGGTTGCGCACGAGGTCGGCAAGCGGTGAGCCGTCATTGTCGGCGGTCGCTGTAAACGTGTGCGATGTGCCGCTGCCGGTTTCCGTTATGTCGATGGTCAGGGTTATCGGTTCCGTGACGCTGTTGGCTGTCTCGGGGGCGTAGGCGTAGTAGTACGGCGCCTCGCCTTGCGACTTTTTAAAATTGACTCCCGAACCGCTTACCGCCGGGCTCACCGGATTGAAGCAGTATAGCGGCGAAGTCGCCGGAGCATAGATAAGGTCGGTCGTATGTTCCACTCCTTCGTAATGCTTGGGGCGAGTATGGCCGGCGTAGTTCACTCCCTCGACTGTGGCTGCGGTTATGGTGTAACTGTCCTGAAGAGCCGGATCGAGGTCGAGGGTTATTTTGGCATATGCACGCAGCATGTTTATGTCGCCTATGTTCTGATATGTCATTCCGGGCATGAGCCGTGCTGTGGTCACTCCCCACATCGGTATCGCTTTCAGCTCGGCCGGCAGGGCCATTGGGTCGCCGGGCTCTACGTCGTCGTTGGCATAGACCATGACTTTTATTTCGGTGCCTTCGCTCGGAAGGGCGATATTCTTGTTAAACGCTGCCACGAGGCGGTATGTATCGCTGTCTATGTAAGTGAGGGCGCGTATTCTCGGCCCCGAGAGGGTCTCGAAGTGCGTATAGCTGCCGTGGCCGTCGCTCTCGTAGACGACTACTTTAATTGTGGCCGTCGCTATGCTAGTCTCGAATGCATCGGCGTCGTGAGGCCTGTCTATGACTTCCCACTTGTTTTCACCGGCGCGTGAGCCTTCGCTGCCCGAAAAGACTACCGACAGCGATATCTCCGACAGCGATGAGCCGCCCTTGTCGGGTGCGTCGTCTGACGATGAGCATGCCGTCAGTATTGCCGCCGCGGCTATCGGTGCAGTCAGTATGTATATGTATTTTGCAAACCGTGTCATTGCTTTACCGTTGATTTATGTCCCGGATATGATGGGCTGTGTCACATGCCGGTGTCCTGAAGGACTATGCGCCATGAGTTTATTATTATGCCTGAAGTCATGTGCCAGTCGTTGTTTTCGTCAAGGAAGAAAGTCAAGTTGTACTCGTCCTGACGGTCAAGGTATTCCTGATCGTCCATGATGCGGTTGTACTCACCCTTGATCATGAGCACGAAGTCGGTCAGCGGTATCTGTATTATGGGGTGTCCTGCGCCGCGGCGGGTCACGGTTAGCGTGGCCGGGGTGCCGGTCGTCAGCCGCGCCGTGGTCATCTCGGCGAGCAGTGCGCTCACCGAAGTTATGGCCCTGCCTTCGCTATCGGGCATCTGTGCCGTGCCAGAGGTCTTGGCCCATGACTTGTAGGTGACAGTCTCGTCGGCCATAAGTCTGTTGTTATGGTCCATGAGTCCGTTGGCCGAGGTGATGCTGAAGTCAAAGAGGTCTTTGTCGAGCGGCGAGCCGTCGATGTGCTGGAGCACAACGCGCACCACATTGGTGTTCTTGGTGAGGTCGACGGTTACTTCATGGGTGCCGTAGGAGTCGGCGAGAACCACTCCCTGCTTCGCGCCGTGGTAAAGACCGTGGAGGTCGGTGTCGGTGTAGGCGTTGCCCGAGTCGGTCTTGCGCACAAGGCTGCACTCGAGGTCGCTCTTGCTTGCGGGAGTGTCGCCGCCGCGCAGGGTGAAACCCGATGCGCGTTCTTTTATGCCGTGGCACCAAGCCACCATGTCGTAGGTGCCCGGAGCCACGTCGACTGTCATGGCGTAGTCTTCGGCGCCTATGGCCGGTCCGCTCTCGGTGCCTGACCAGACGAGACTGCCCTGCTTGTCAAAGATATATAGCGATACGGCATTGACTTCGGCTTTGAAGGCATCGGCATATTTCATGTTGCGGTCGTAACGAAACCTGACCCGGTAAGTGACTGAACAGTCGCCCTCGTCGTCATATATGGCGTTGTCGCACGACGTAAGTGATGCGAATGCAAGTAATAATGCTCCTGCTGCGAGCAGCCGGCGGGTTATGCAAGAAATTCTCATAGCAAAATGATGATGATGAGTGAGGCCTCTATGTGTCCTTGACGGAGTGAGGCTCACGATATTTTATTTGCGGGTGAAAATCCGGAGACTCAAGAATGGAAGAACTGAATCCCCGGACTTTTCGCCTCGCATAAGGCGGTATGATGTGCGTTATTCGAGTTTAAGCGATTGACTGACTATGCGCCATTTGAGTATCTTTATGTTGGCTTTCATGTAAGTCGGGTCGCCTTTCGGACGGTCGGGGTCAATCGGTTCATCGGGGTTGTCGGGATCGTCCGGGTCGGTCGATACCGGTGTGCCGAGTCCCGATATGGAGCTGATGTTGATTTTGTAGTGGTGGTTGCGCACTACTCCGTACAGATACTCTTCGCCTGTGCCTGACAAGCCTGTGAAGCCCTGATGGCGTATGCTTGTGAAGTAATATGTCTTGCCTTTGTTCCAGAAACGTGGAGCAAAGTCGTTGAAGTTACTCTTGAGGCACGATTCTACCGCCGAGGCCACGGTCTTGTCAGTCACATCCTGCTTTAGCATCACCTTCACCGCGTAAGCCATGTCGTGTGCGCCGGTCTGTGGATTGACGTCTCCCGATTGTTTCAGCTTCATGTCGGCGGCCGTGAATTTGGGGCTGTCTTCTATATTTTTGACTGCGGCATTCACTTTGTCAGCGGCAAGTGTGAGGAAGTCATCCTTGGTATAATATACATCGCCGCATTTTATCAGGTCGAGAGGCTTGTCAGGATCTCCGTCTTCGCAAAGACGGGCCATAATCATGACCTTGGTGCTTTGTGTGCCTGCATCATCACGTATGGCATAGTCGTAGGTGTTGGGATTAATGTACTGCACCACGGGGCGATTGTCATGTATTTTGTACTTATCGGCTGTCAGTTGGGCCCACGTAAGATAATTCTGCTGCTTTTTGGTAGCGCCTTCTATGATGGTGTTGGCCCAATATGAGCGGTGGTTTTCGGGGTCGTTCCATTCAAAGTTTTTCCATCCTCCTTCGCCGTTGCCGTAACCGAAGTTGTCGAGATTGTCTATCTTTTTAACGAGATACGCGTTTTTACAGTCTACGTTTACAGCCATTGCGAGCAGTACGGGCTTGATTACGATCGGGGTCTTGGGCTGGCCGTCGGTGCCGGTGAGTATGAGTTTTGTCTTGTCGGTCTCGTCATTGGCGTTAAGTTCGAAGTTGTCTGTGTTTACAGAGTTTGTAAGTTCGATTTTGGCTACAGTGCGTTCTACGTACATGTCTACCGTTTTTGCTGTGGCGGGCGGGTTGCCGTCAACCTTTTCAGAGGCCTTGTAGATGTTTTCGTTTGTGATGGGAGTAGCGTTGACGAGTTGATTGCGTGCAGCGTCGGCGTAGTATGACGAGGTCGACATAACGAAGCGCTGCGCGTTGTTTTTGGCATTTGCAAGAGAGGCGTAGTCTTTGTAGAATTTATTTAGGTCAGCCATTGTCCTCACGTCGCCGTAGAGCTGGGCTATGCCTTCGGCCGACGGATTGAGCGCCACTACCACTTTCTTATAAATGAGTCCTTCTTTGAGATTGATTTCAACCGAGCCTACTTTGGTCACGGCCGGGTTTTCAGGATTCGAGCTGTTTTCTTTCCACTCTATGGCCGGGGTCGAGTAGTCGACCAGTTTGTCGGTATCATCGAAAAACATGAACAGTGCGTTGATGACTTTGCTCTCGGCATCGTCGCCGTCGGTGAAGTCCGAGGCCGCACGTCCGTTTTCTGCTCCTGATGCGAGTATGTTGACCGTCACGTAGTTGTCTGTGCCGTTGACGTCGGGCGTCTCCGGCTTAGGCTCGTCGTTTGATGAGCAGCTTGCCATCATGAGGACGGCAATGGCTCCGAAGAAATACTTAGTCTTTTTCATTGTGAAATGCAATTTTGAGATTGTGTTTTGAAAATACTTATGTTCTTTGATGCTCTGTAGTGCAATATGGTTTATGGTATGAGTTTCATGTCGCGCAGACTTTCAAGGGCTTTGGCGGCCTGTGGCAGTCCTGAGCCGGCTGCAGCATCCAGCAGTGTGGACGCCGTACGGTAGTCATCGCGCTTGGCGGCTATGATGCCCCGTATATAGTCGGCTTGGGGCGACTTGCCGGCTTTAAGCAGATATGCCTCGGCTTTGTCGAGGTCGCCATGTCTAAGGGCGTTGACGGCTGCATTGAGGTTGGCTGTTTCGTCGGTCGGAAACATCAGCACGGCTATGTCGAAGACTTCGTTGTACTCGGGGGTGCCCGGTTGGAGTGACTGTGCCACGAGGAAGAGTTCGCTCAGGCTGAGTTTCTGCGGTGCGGTGTGCATTACCTCTATTATTTCCGATACTTCTGTATAGGTTCGCACCGTGTATCGCACCGAGTAGTCGGAGTGGCGCAGTGACGGGTACACCTGCGAGAGCAGGAAGCGGTATTGGTCGGGATATGTCGATTTTAGTTTCCACTCGCGTGCGTCGGGAGCGAGAGTTTCGTTTGTGATCACAGCGAGTATGGCATCTTTATTTTCGATAGAACTGCCGCGTACATATTTTATAAGCCCGGCCCAGTCCTCGGCATCCCATGACGTCTTCATGAGGTCGGAGGGCAGTGTATACAGATTTTGTACGTAGCGGGCAAGTGTCTCCGTACGGCCTTTGGCGAGTTGCTCGTTTAGCTCGTATGGTCCCTCCGGCGAGGCGTATCCCTTTATGTTCAGTTCGACGATACGGGTGTCGGGGTCATTTTTGACTACGTCGATAGTGGCGCGTATTTTGGCTAATTCTTCAGGATTGCGTCGATAGTCGGGAAATATCTGTGTTTTGCTGACAGGGAAGTCTATATAGGCCGAGCCGTGTATTTCACGTATCTTGACTGCCTCGGCCACGGGAGTGATGTAGACATATTCGGGCTCAAACACTTTGGGAGTGTAGTCGAGAGTGGTGAGCATGTCGGCGCTTGTCATGAGTTTTGTACCTGCACAACCGCAAAGGTCCTCGCCTATCGACAGCTCGGCTGTCATCATCCAGTCTTCATACGGTATTATGGCGTGGTAGGGTATTACCGAAGTCTTGCCGCTGCGGTAAAGAGCGGCGGTCTTGTCTACGTCGTGTCGGCGGTTGCGTATGTAGCGGTTGCGTCCGGCTATTATGACGGAGGGCAGCGCTTGCGACATGTCGTTGTGCTTCAGTACGGGGGTGAGTGTCACCTCACGTTCGCTTTTTAGACGGAGGTCGGTGACGTCAATCGCCATATCTATTATCAATGAGCTTTCGGAGCGCTCTATGTTGAGATTGCTGACATTGGCGCTGCCGTCAAGTATGTCGATGTCGGCGGCTTGGCAGACTAAAGCGGCTAAAGCGGCTGTTCCGAGTAAAAGTAACTTTTTCATCGTCGGTAGTGATTGTAGTGGTTAAAACACATAAATGATGTTGACCGCGGCTTTGGTGGGGCCGAAGTAGTTGTGATGACGGTCGGTCTGTGTCTTTTTGCCGCATCCTGCACATTCATATACGTCAAACTTCGTATAAGCATAGCCTATGCCTATTTCGGCTTCGACATTCCAGTGCTTGCCCAGCATCCATGAGTAACCGTAAGCTATGCCCGCGCCTACAGCCCAACCTTGGTACCTTTGGTCGGTAAGGCCCGAGAAGTCGGTGCCGAGAAACTTTACGGAGTTGTGGATGTGGCCTACATTGTATTGCCCGCCGAGAGCATGTATTCCGAAAAAGTGGCCTCCCATTGCAGAACATAGCCAATAACGCAATTCGGGCTGCACAAGCCAGTGCTTCCAGCGGCGCGCATCGTCTAATGTCCATCCGTTGAAGTTGCCCGACAGGTCGATTGACCATCGTGGTGCTACGGCAATCTCTCCGCCTATGTTGACGGTGAGTGTGGCGTCATAAAGAAGATTGGTCTTCAGGGCCACATCTTGCGCGTCGCTTCTGAACGGCATTAACAGTATCAGAAGTATCACGGCAATAGTAAATTTTGTTTTCATCGTTATTAGTAGAATACTACGTTATAATACTATAATTACTTATGTTCATATATGTTCATACGGGTTGGCGGGTATTGCGCGCAACCTGATGTTTTACGGATGGATTAGGGCTTGTGGGAATACCGTTATTCCTCGGCACACCTCATTTAGTATATTCTCCCTTTTGAATCTCTGTACAAAAAATGCGGAGTCTCAAAGTCTAACGGTAAATACCACAAGCGTTTTGCGATGATTATTCGTTGCGAAATTATAAATATTATTTGACAGAATCAACAAAAATTAGCAAATAATATGTTAATTAACAAGTGTTAATGGAGGGGGGCAATTTCTTATATGTCAGAATTTTACGGAGTTTAGTGTTTGATGAATACTTTGTTTTTAACATTTCAAATGTTAAAACAGTTAATATGTGTAAATGGCAATAATTCTTGTTTTGTGCAGTTTTTTTCCGCGTAACGGAAAAATCTGTTGTCATAAAGCAGACATGTTTTTAGACTTGCCGTAAATACCGATGCCATTGCCGGCATGGTCATGGCTTGCCGGTATTTTTGCTGTTTTCATCTTTATTGTATATGAAATTTATTCCGCCGACCTGATTGTGACCGTATGACTGATTAATTTACGGGAAAATTTTTATCTTTGCGTCAATGAAATTGTTATATATTAGATAATAATTAATCGATTAAGATATGAGTATAAGGAATTTGGTTGCCGTAATGGTATGCGGCCTGACGATGGGGATTGTGTCGTCGTGTGGCGGAAACGACAATTTGCTCGATACGGTGCCTGCCGATGCTTCGGGTGTGGTGACAATCAACACCCGTGAGCTTATGAAGTCGTTGAACGGCCTCGGTTACGGCGGCCGGCTCACTGCCGACGAAACTCTTGATATGTTTCTGTCGCATGCTTCGGAGACGACGAAGGTGCAGTTGAAAACTCTTGTTACGTCCGATGCCGTGGACCGCGGCTTCATTGCCGGATACGCTGTCGGAGTATCCGGGACTTCTGTCGTCGATATGATGAAGCGCGGCAATTATGTGTATACCTTCACGATAGCCGACGAGAAGAAGCTTTTGGATCAGCTCGGGTGCTCGTCGGCAGACGCAGTGAAGGGTTACGATACTTACGCTCTTGACGGCGCTACTCTTTTCATCAGAAACCGTCAGGGCTGGATTATGGCCGGAAATCCGCAAGACAATGCAGGGCTTCTTGACGAGCAGTTGCAGCGGGCCGCCAACACATCGGTTTTGTCGCTTAAAGGTGTAGGGCGTTATCTTGATGAGAATGACGATATAATACGGGTGGCGGTAGCAACTGATCTGGCCGGTGACAAAGGATGGACATGTGCGTCGGTTGAAGTCGACGATAACGGACGTGCGCTTGATATTGAAGGCAAATATATCGATATAAATGGCAAGGAACCGGCAATGGACAAGTATCTGGAGCCTGTCGACCTTGATCTGATGGACTATACGATGCCCTCCGACGTGTTTGTGATGGCGGTGGGCCTGCGCCCCGACACCGACTGGGACGGACTTATGCAGTATGTGCAGGCGGTACAGCCGCTTGACTACAGGCAGAGGGCGATGATAGGCATGGTCGTGCCTTACCTGAAGCGTATCGACGGCACGCTGATGATAGCCGCCGGACCTACTCTTGACCAGCGTTTGACAAAAGCCGATTTCAGCAACGACATAAATTTTATCGTGGCCGTGCAGATGAAAAAGAGCGAGGTGGCAAAAACAATGCGCGACTTCGGTGATATGCTGTCGATGCTCGGTGCTCCTATGGTGAAGCGCGGCGAAGAGTATGTGATACAGGTGCCCGGCATGGCTCCTGTCATACTTAAAACCGTCGACGGCAACTGCATCGTGCTGACTAATCGTCCGTTGCAGCAACTCGGCAATGACGCGGCACGCAAGGCTATGAAAGGCAACGGATTCGCATTGTGGGCCAATATCCCCGACTCACTTGGCGAAGCCGTGTATGGAGGATACGGATTCAATCTTACGGCCGAACTAAATAAAGACTTTGAAGCCAAGTTCATGTTTAACGGTCAGGCTGCCCCTATAATGGAGCAGTTGGCATTGATTATGTCGCCTGACAATAGTACCGACCCGTCCTCGGTGTCCGATGATATGGGCTTTACGCCTGTAGATACCATAAGATGAAGCATATCGGGGATATAGTATTACACGGTGTGCTGCCGTCGGTTTTTGCCGGGATATCAGGCCGTGAGTCGCAGGTGTGGCTTAAGGAAGTGGTGTTTCGTCGGGGAGAGACATGCCTTGTCGAGGCGGAGTCGGGAGTCGGCAAATCATCGCTGTGCAGCTTTATTTACGGCTCGCGTCATGATTACCTCGGGAGCATAACGGTCGACGGCGAGGACATGCGGCGGTTTACTGTCGGGCGGTTGTGTGACATGCGTGTGCACAATGTGTCGCTTCTGCCGCAGGAGATGCGGCTGTTTCCGGAACTTACGGTGATGGAAAACATCGATATAAAAAATCGCCTTACCTCGTGGAAGACACGCAAGGACATCTTGTCGATGCTTGAGCGTATGGAGATTGCTGACAAAGCCGATGAACCGGTACGTCGGCTTTCCATAGGTCAGCAGCAGAGGGTGGCCGTGGTGAGGGCATTGTGTCAGCCGTTTGACTTTTTGCTCCTTGACGAGCCGGTAAGTCATCTCGACATGCGCAACAACTCTATCGTGGCTGACGTGATAGCAGGCGAGGCGGCAGTGCAGGGCGCCGGCATAATAGCTACCTCGGTAGGATACAATATAAATCTTGACTTTGACCGCACATTGAGGCTGTAGCGGTCGGTATGTAATGCATAATTCAGACGCTGATTGATGATTATGATGGGAAATGTCATATGGAGACTTCTCCGCCGCAACATAAGCATAGGGCAGCTTGCCGGCTATGCTCTGGCTAATTTTGCCGGACTCGCCATAGTGATTACCGCGCTGCAGTTTTATCGTGACATTAATACGGTTATGGGGCGCGACGACAGTTTTATGTCGCGTGACTATCTTGTGGTGTCACATAAGGTCACGGGCCTTGGCGGACTCGTAGGCAGCGGTGCGTCACGTGGATTTTCTTCCGATGAGGTGGCCGACATGGAGAGCCGGCCGTGGGTGCGTCGGGTGGGAGAGTTCACACCGGCCACTTTCAACGTATCGGCAGCGATAGATATGGGTGCCGGCAGCATGTCGACCGCGCTGTTTTTTGAAGCCATACCCGACGAGTTTCTTGATGTGCCTTCGCAGGACTGGACATTTGATCCGGAACATCCGGAGATACCTATAATATTAAATAAAGACTATCTGTCGCTTTACAATTTCGGATTTGCTTCCTCACGCGGACTTCCGCGCCTTAGCGAGGCCATGATGGGGCTGGTGCCGCTTCGGGTGTCGATAAGCGGTAACGGGCACCAGCAGTGGCTTCCGGCTCGCATTGTCGGTTTTTCGTCGCGTCTTAATACAATTGCGGTGCCTGAAGAGTTTATGCGCTGGGCCAACGGATTGTACGGCGATACAGCGCAGCCTGCTCCGTCTAGGCTCATCGTCGAGGTGAGCAGACCCGGCGATCCGGCGATAAAGGAGTATCTTGACGCTAACGGTTATGAAAGCGCCGATGATGGTGCCGACCGCGGTAAGGCCGCTTATTTTCTCGCCGTCGTCACGGCAGTGGTCATCGGTGTGGGAGCGGTCATAAGTCTGCTCGCCTTTTTCATACTTATGCTGAGCATATACCTGTTGTTGCAGAAGAACAGGGCGAAACTGCACGACCTCATGCAGCTGGGTTACTCTCCCGTCATGGTGTCGCGTTATTATTCGGTCATAGTCATGGCGGTAAATGCCGTGGTGCTTGTGGCGTCATTGGTTACCATGTTCTGTGTAAGAGCCATGTGGCGCGGACCGCTCGATGCTATCGGAGTGGCGCCCGTGTCGCCGTGGGTGTCGGTCATCGTGGGTGTGGCGGCTGTGTCTGTAGTGACTGTGATCAATATCGCCGCCATAAGGCGGAAAATGTCGGCTTATTTCCGGTCATAACATGCCCTTGGTGCTCGGCAGGGTGAAGTGGAGCGGATCGCGCTTGACTGCCTGCCGCAGAGCACGTGCGAAAGCCTTGAATATGCCCTCTATCTTGTGGTGCTCGTTTGTGCCCTCGGCCCGTATGAATAGATTTATCATGGCGTTGTCGCTCAATGACTTGAAAAAGTGTAAAAACATCTCCGTAGGCATGTCGCCGATGCGTTCGCGGTGAAACTCCGCATCCCATACGAGCCACGGACGTCCTCCGAAGTCGAGAGCCGCTGTACACAGACAGTCATCCATCGGCAGCACGAAGCCGTAGCGCTCTATGCCGCGCTTGTCGCCGAGAGCTTCGCGTAAGGCCTGTCCTAAAGCTATGCCGGTATCCTCTATTGTATGGTGCTCGTCTACATTAAGGTCCCCCGAGGTTTTAATCGACAGGTCTATGCCCGAGTGACGTGCTATCTGATCGAGCATGTGGTCAAAAAATCCGAGTCCGGTGCTGATGTCACTTTGTCCGCTTCCGTCGAGATTGACGGCTATGTCTATCCGGGTCTCGGCTGTGTGGCGTTTTACGGTGGCTTTGCGTGTGCATCCCTGAAGTATGGTTACAATCTTGTCCCATGACGGGGTTACGGCATCTACCGTATCATCAAGTCCGGCGGCTTTTATCTCGTCAAGCAGTCCGGCGGTCGGCTCGCGGAGCAGTATGGCTTTTGCGCCAAGGTTGCGGGCAAGTATGGCGTCGGTAATACGGTCGCCGATCACATAACTGCCTGCAAGGTCATGGTCACCCGCCGTGTATTTTCCTAAAAGTGCCGTGCCCGGCTTGCGTGTGGGCGAGTTTTCTTCAGGAAATGTGCGGTCGATGATTATGTCATCCCATTTCACGCCCTCGTTGCCAAATGTTTTCAGCATCTTGTTGTGTGCGGGCCAAAAGGTGTGCTCAGGAAAACTGTCGGTGCCCAGACCGTCCTGATTCGTTACCATGACAAGTTTATAAGGGAGTCGTGATGCTATGAAGTGCATGGCTCTCAGAGCACCGGGCATGAGTTCGAGTTTCTCGAGAGAATCTACCTGATAGTCGATTGGCGGCTCTGATATGAGAGTGCCGTCGCGGTCTATAAACAATACTCGTGATTTATGCTCCATGCCGTGATATTTTTTCTATTAACAATTCATTTTCGTCATCAGATCCTATGGTTATGCGCAGACAGTTGCCGCACAGATTGACGCGCGAGCGGTTTCGTACTATCACGCCGTCATCTTTCAGCCGCCGGTACATGGCATCAGCGTCGGTAAACTCGACGAGCAGGAAGTTTGCGTCGGACCGGTGTACTTTTACCACACATGCCAGCGACGCGAGTCGGTTTGCAAGCATGTCGCGTGCCGCTATAAGTTCGTTGACTACGTCTTTTATCCGGTCGATGCCGGCAAGTACACGAAGAGCCTCGTGCTGTGTCAGTATATTTATGTTGTAGGGATACTTGACTTTATTGAATATATTGATTATCTCGGGTGAGGCATATGCTATGCCGAGGCGCATGGCGGCCGAAGCCCATGACTTGGAGAATGTCTGCATGACGATCATGCGCGGCAGCTCGTCAAGAAGCGGCAGCATGGAGCCTTCCGGCGAAAAATCCACATAAGCTTCGTCAATGACGGTTATGCCGTGGAAGCGGTGCGCTATGTCATGCAGCTGTGCGCGTGGAAAGGCGTTGCCGGTCGGATTGTTGGGCGAGCATATCCATAGGACTTTGGTCTTGGCATCGGTGGCGGCGAGCAGACGTTCGACATCGAGGGTGTAGTCGGTGTTGAGAGGTACGGTACGGTACTCTATGTCGTTTATGTCAGCACATACTTTATACATGCCGTAAGTGGGGTCAATGGCTACTACATTGTCTGTGCCGGGGCGGCAGAACACTCTGTAGCATATATCGATACATTCGTCACTGCCTACGCCGAGAAAAATGTTGTCGGGACTTACTCTGCGCAGTGTGCCTATGCGTCGTTTGACTTCGAGCTGCAGAGGATCGGGATATCGGTTCAGTCCTTCGATGCGGCTGTTTTCGTTGGCGTCGAGCCATGCTCTGGCCTCGCCGCTGTACTCGTTTCGTGCACAGGTGTAAGGGGCGAGATTAAGTATGTTGGGTCTTACGAGTTCTTGCAGATTCATAATCGGTGTCATTTTTTAATTGCGTTTAACCGCAGGGTCATGGCGAGTTTATGTGCCATGAGGTCTTCGTTTTCGGCCATTATCTCCACTGTGCGTCCTATAGAGGCTATGCCTTGTGGTGTAAGTCGCTGAAATGTTATCTTTTTCATGAAACTGTCGATGTTCACACCGCTGTAGGCGCGTGCATATCCCGACGTAGGCAGAGTGTGGTTTGTGCCCGAGGCATAGTCTCCCGCACTTTCCGGCGACCATGGACCTATGAACACCGACCCGGCGTTGATGACTTTTTCAGCCAGTGCGTCGGCTTGTCGGTGGTTGATGATCAGGTGTTCGGGCGAGTACATATTGCTGAACGCCATAATCTCGTCAGTGTCATGGAGCAGTATCACGCGGCTATGTGTGAGCGACCGGTTCATCATGTCCTGACGCGGCAGTGTCGACATGAGCCTGTCTATTACCTCCGGCAGTATGTCGGCCAGTCGGGCGGAGTCGGTAAGAAGTAGCGACTGGCTGTCGGGACCATGCTCGGCCTGCGACAGAAAGTCGGCCGCCACAAATTCGGCATCGGCCGTGTCGTCGGCTATAACGAGCACTTCCGAAGGGCCGGCGGGCATGTCTATGGCTACATTACTGCGGCTTACCTGCTGCTTTGCCTCCATGACAAAGCGGTTGCCGGGGCCGAATATTTTGTCGACTTTCGGCACACTTCCGGTTCCTACCGACATTGCTGCTATGGCTTGGGCGCCGCCTGTCTTGAATATATGTTTTACTCCGGCCAGTCGGGCGGCATAAAGGATTGCCGGATGTACCGATCCGTCTTTGCCGGGAGGTGTGCACAGGATTATTTCCCGGCATCCGGCTATACGTGCCGGGATAGCGAGCATGAGCACTGTGGAGAACAGCGGCGAGTTGCCTCCGGGTATGTAAAGACCGACACGTTCTATAGGCACGGCACGCTGCAGGCATCTTACTCCCGGAGATGTCTCGACCTCAACGGGCGCCATCATCTGGGCTTTGTGAAATGCCTCAATGTTTTCGGCCGCCTGATTTATGGCGGTTTTGAGCTCGTCGCTTATGGCGGTTTCGGCGTGGTCAAGTTCTTCGGCGGTCACTTCAAGTGCAGAAAGTGAGGCGCCTGTGAATCGTTTTTCATAATCGATAAGGGCTTGGTCGCCGCGCTTTTCCACCTCGGCGATTATGTCGGTTACCGTAGCTGTCACCTCGGCCGCTTTATCGGCGAGAGCACGCCGGCACAGAGAGTCCCATGAGTCTTTTGCGGGATATTTTATAGTTTCCATGACTACAGTATCATCTTTTCTATGTCGAGAGCAAGTATACCTTCGGCGCCGGCGGCTTTGAGGCGTCCTACAATCTCCCAAAGTCGCTTTTCTTCAAGTACGGAGTGTACCGAGCACCAGTCGGCGTTGGCGAGGGGCAGTACCGTCGGACTCTTTATGCCGGGCAGTATCGACAGTACTTCGTCAAGTTTGTTTTTGGGCACATTCATAAGTATGTATTTTTTTCCGTCGGCGGCCTTTACCGCGTTGAAGCGGAATAGAAGCTCGTCAAGTGTGTCCTGCTTGGTCGCTGTAAGCGTGTTTCCCGCCGCTTTTATCAATACGGCTTCAGAGTCAAGCACATTCTCAACTTCGACAAGATTATTGCTCACAAGTGTGGATCCTGACGATACAATGTCAAATATGGCATCGGCAAGACCTATGCCCGGAGCTATCTCAACCGAGCCTGTTATGACATGGATATCGGCCTTTATGTTATTGTCCCGCAGAAATTTGTCGAGTATGCCGGGATAGGAGGTTGCTATCTTGCGTCCGTTGAACCATGACAGTCCGCTGTACTCGATATGCTGGGGTATGGCGAGCGATATATGGCAGCGGCTGAAGCCGAGACGTTTTACAATCTCCACTTCCTTATCCTTTTCAAGTACTTCATTCAGGCCCACTATGCCTATGTCGGCTGTGCCGTTGGCTACGGATTCAGGTATGTCGTCATCGCGGAGAAACAGAAGTTCTACCGGAAAATTGCGTGCCGGCACAAGAAGCGTGCGTTTTACTGCCGTGAGTCTGATGCCTGATTCTCCAAGTAGTTCCATCGTCTCGTCATAAAGTCGACCTTTGGACTGAACTGCAATTCTGAGTTTTGTTTCCATATGGTAGTTGTTTGTTTTTGATTGCAAAAATAAATTAAGCCGGTTTCCAATCAAGGAAGCCGGCTTCTTATCGGGTCAGACATCGCTGTATAAATGCCGCAAGCCTTCGCTTCCTCAGTGTTGGAGAAAGTGATGGTGGTGATGCTGATTTAGACGCGATGTCATCATATTGTCATTCTATTGTTGCATTTGGTTGCAAAAGTAACATTAAAAATCCTATAATCCTAACAAATTTCAATAAATATACTCTCGCTACCCGCGTTTTTTATAAGTACGAAGATTCAAAATCGAAGTGCAAAAACTTTGCTTAGATAAGCAGACCAACCTCACTCCTCTCGGAGGGGGATGCCCAAGCGGCGGGGGCGGCCGAGTCCGCCCCCAAGAGTGAATCGGTAGAAAAAACAAGCAATACAAAAAAGGAGACCGAAGTCTCCCGGAGATTAATTAACTTTGTATTGCTCATGTACAAACAACTAACCTCGGAACAAAGGTCGCAAATTTTCGCGTACCTACAAGACGGAATCGCAAGAAAAATCATCTGCGACCGCATCGGCATTTCACAATCAACGCTCTGCAGAGAGCTAAAGCGCAACAGCGGGAAACACGGAAAATACACATGGCAGCTGGCGCACCGGAAGGCCATGGAGCGACGGGAACGCATCTGTACAAACCGACGCACCCCTCGGTGGATTATCCACAAAGCCTTGCGGCTGTTACGCGAGGAAGACTGGTCGCCAAGGCAGATTTCCGGCTATCTCAGACTTGAAGGACTGAGGATCAGCCATGAACGCATATATCAGATAATACGCGCAGATGAAACGGGAGAGCTGAGAAAACATTGCCGGCACAAACTTAAATACCGCAGACACAAAGGCCGTAAACGCAAACCGTCGGGACGGACAATCATTCCCGACCGTGTATCCATACATCAGCGTCCGGCCGAGGCTGACGGCACACGCTTCGGGGACTGGGAAATGGATCTTGTAATCGGGAAGGGTCAGAAAAGCGCGGTCCTTACAATGATCGAGCGCAAGACAAACATGTTTCTGCAGTCTAAGCTGACATCGAAAAAGCCGGAGGTCGTCGCTATGGCCGCATGGCGGTTATTGCTGCCATACAAGGCCAATGTGCTCACGATCACAACGGACAACGGAAGTGAATTCATGAATCATCAATGGCTGGCACGACGAATCGGAGCCTCGGTCTATTTTGCCGACCCGTTCTGCTCAGGACAAAAAGGCGCGGTTGAAAACGCAAACAAGCTGTTGAGGCAATACTTCCCAAAAGGCACCGACTTCCGTGATGTCGAACAGGCAGAACTTGACAGAATACAAGCAAAAATCAACAGAAGACCGCGAGAAAAATTAGGTTTCTCAGCGCCTCGTATTGAGTTCTTCAAACTATTGACTTAATTTTGCACTTGCTTGTTGACTCTACATGCTGAAAATGTGGAAGGATACGCTTTGTTGTTATCTTCTGATTATCTTGACGAATTACAGATAGAATTAAAACTCAGGGCAGATACGTATATGAATGTCAGGCATAATGCTGTAATACATTTGCCATATGAGGAAATAATCGAGTTAAAGCCATATTTTACATTATTACAGAAGTATCTTCGGAAAAATAATCTGTATGTAGTAAAAGGGCTTGTACTTGCGGTCTCATATACAATAATATCCTTACATCAGGAGTATTGTGCGGAAGATAGAGCTGAAAATTCGATTAATGAGCCTCGCGCGCAAAATATATTCGACCGGTTCATATATCTGCTTGATATATACCATACAAAAGAACGTTGTTTGAAATTTTATGCGGATAAAATGGCGATCACACCCAAATATATGTCGCATATGGTTAAAATTTTCAGTGGAAGAAATGCTTTGGAATGGCTTAACGAGTATGTGGTTTTGGAAGCCAAATTGATGCTTAACTATACTAATCTAACGATTCAGGAGATTTCTTATAGATTGAATTTCCCTACACAATCATCTTTTGGAAAATATTTCAGAAAACAAGTAGGCAACAGCCCCAAACAGTATAGGATGGCTATAAATAAGGAGTAGAAGCCGCTTTATAATAGAGAAGTTTAAACCCATTGAGAGGCAGGAGTGTTTTAATCGAAAAAGGTGGAATATGGATAATCATCATATAGAAAAACAACCGCAGCAACCGGAAACTTCTCAATCGTCACAGCAGGAACCTCCATTGCGACCGGCACAGACCGATAAAAAGTATTATTGTTTTTTGGTACTGTATCTGGTACTTCTCAGTGCCTTGGGGTCGTTTGTCAACGACATGTACACACCTTCACTTCCTGAGATGGCACGATATTTCCATTGTTCGGCATCGCAGGCGCAGCTTAGTCTTACATTCGGTATGATAGGCCTCGGTATAGGCCAGTTGTTGATGGGGCCGATTTCTGA
>Ga0137297_10688_pt1 | contig 23511 bp, 23 predicted proteins | sample RamsorincwithD2O_FD_97191 | JGI IMG/M metagenome (GOLD analysis project Ga0137297, IMG submission 97191) | Mouse cecal microbial communities from Vienna, Austria - Mucin amended with D2O | ecosystem: Host-associated > Mammals > Digestive system > Large intestine > Cecum | place: Austria: Vienna... | reverse complement strand
AAATCGAAGAGAAAGCAAAAATTGAGGAAAAGAAAGAAGAAGCCAAAAAAAAAGTGAAGAAAAGAACAACGAAACCAAAAGTAACAGCCGGAAAGGAAACAAAAGTAGAAGAAAAAAAGGCAAGAAAAAAGGCAACTGCAAAAGCAAGTAAAGAGTAAGGAAAGATAAAAAGTCTTTCCTTTTTTGCATCTCACACAAAATTCACAAAAAAAGAAAGCGGAAACATTGTTTTACCTAGGCAGATAGCATATAATAAAAGAACAAAGAAAAGAAGTGAAAAAGGGAGAAGAAGCAATGGCATATATTGTATTTGAACACGTCAAAAAAGAATACAAAATGGGAGAAGTAACCATCCAAGCCTTAGACGATACGAATTTTACCATTGAAAAAGGCGAACTTGCCGTTATTGTAGGACCAAGTGGAGCTGGTAAAACTACTACCTTAAATATTTTAGGTGGAATGGATCGAGCATCTAGCGGAATGGTCAAAATTGATGGAAAAGATATTACAGAGCTAAAGGAAAAGCAACTGACCCAGTATCGTAGGGACGACATTGGTTTTGTCTTCCAATTCTATAACTTGGTTCAAAACTTAACAGCCAAAGAAAATGTAGAACTTGCCCTTCAAATTTGCAAAAATCCGTTAGACCCAGACAAAGTGCTAGAAGATGTGGGATTAGCCGAGCGAAAAAATAACTTCCCTTCGCAATTATCTGGGGGAGAACAACAACGTGTATCCATTGCAAGAGCGATTGCAAAAAATCCCAAGATACTACTTTGCGATGAACCAACCGGAGCCCTTGATTATAACACAGGAAAACAAATTCTAAAACTGCTCCAAGATACTTGTCACAATAACCAAATGACTGTTGTCATTATAACTCATAATACAGCGATTGCCGATATGGCAGACAAGGTAATCTATTTCAAAAACGGAAAAGTATCGGATATTAAAATAAATCCAAACCCAATTCCAGTAGAAAGGATTGAATGGTAGCATGAAAGCACTCACCAAAGACCATAATCGAACCATCCGCAAAAGTTATAAACGCTTTTTATCCATTGTGCTAATGGCAATGCTTGGTACAGGTGTGTTTTGCGCAATTCGTGCGAGTGGTACGAATATGCTCTACCAGATTAAATCCTATTATGATACCCATTCAGTCTATGACCTAAAAACCTCGTCTACGTTGGGATTAACCCAAGAAGATATGCAAAAAATAGGTGAGTTAGAGGCTGTTTCAGATGTATATGGTGTCTATGAACTCGATACATATTTGGAAACAGAAGAAGCCCAACACGTAGGAAGAGTAACCAGTCTAATAACAGGAAAAAATGAGCCAGTATTGGTACAAGGTAATCGTCCGACTAAGGCAGAGGAATGTTTAGTCGATACAGAAGTTATGCGAGATTTTTCTTTGCACATAGGAGATAAAATTTCGTTAAAAGAAGAAAAAGACGATGACGAAAAAGTCCTTGTTCATACCGAACTTACCATTGTGGGAGAAGCAAAATCTCCTCTTGTGTTAAATCAAGAAAAGGGTGGTTCTTCGTTAGGAGCACGGTAAGGTAGAGTATGATATATGGACTTTGCCAGAAAATATCGACTCCGACCTTGCTACTTCAGCGTGTATTCGTGTGCTAGGGGCAGAAAAAGAATTCCTAGGAACTAGTCGTTATGATAAAAAAATCCAAGAAGCAAGCACACAGATAGAAGCGATTGCAGAAGAAAGGAGAAAGCTCAGATATGAGGAGTTAATTGGAGAAGCCACAGATAAAGTAGAAGAAGCTCAACAAGAATTAGACGGGGAAAAAGCCAAAGCAGAGGACAAAATTCGAGAGGCAGAACAGGAGATAGACCAAGCCGAAAAGGACATTGCCAAAGCCGAAAAAGAACTAAAAGAGCAAGAAAATAAGGCAAGTACGGAGTTTGAAAAGGCAGAAACGGAGTGGAAAAAACAAGAAGAGCAATATAACACGAAAAAAGCAGAAGCAGAAGATGGATTCTCGCAAGCAGGAGAGCAAAAAGCAAATTTAGAAAAACAAAAAGAAACCTTAGAACAGCAACTTTCGCTTTTACAAGAGGCAGAAAAGAAAGTCGATGCTATCACAAAGCCAATTCTCCAAGCACAAATTGCACAAGTCCAAGCAGGACTAAAGGAAGTAAATGGTGGAATAACGACCATCGATACGATGGTTCAAACGGGAAGACAAGAACTCGCTAATGGAAGAAAACAATTAGACCAAGCTAAACAAACCTTAGAAACAGAAAAGAAAAAGGCAGAAAAGGAAATTGAAAATGGCAAGCAGAAAATAGCGGATGCGAAACAAGAAATCCAAGAAGGAAAACAAGAATTAGCAGATAACCGCAAAGAATTTGAAACCACGATTGCAGAGGCACAAGATAAATTAGATGATGCACGTGCGAAAATTCAGGAGATTAAATATCCGAAATGGTATATCCAAGACCGTAAAGATGTGTTGCAAGGCTATAACGAATTGGTGCAAGAAGCGGAAAGTATCGATAACATTAGTCGTGTATTTCCCATTATCTTTTTTGCAGTAGCAACTCTTATGAGCCTAACGTCTATGACACGTATGATTGACGAAGAAAGAACACAAATTGGTACTTTGAAAGCATTGGGATACAGTAAGGCAAAAATTGCACAAAAATATGTGTTCTATGCCACAGAAGCCACAGTTGCTGGAAACTTATTCGGAATTGGCGTCGGTTTCTATATCTTGCTTCCAATTATTATATCTGCCTGTCTAACAGGCTATTCGGTGCCAGAAGCTATGATATTACTCGATTGGAAAATTGCAATCGTAGGATTTTTGCTATCCGTTATTTGTATTGTAGGGGGAGCCATCTATACCATTGCACGTAGGCTAAAAGATACACCAGCAGAACTCATGCGTCCAGAAGCACCAAAACCAGGAAAACGTGTGCTATTAGAGAAAATACCATGGCTCTGGAAACGTTTTTCCTTTATTCAAAAGGTAACGCTTCGTAATACCTTCCGTTACAAGAAACGCTTTCTAATGGCAATTATCCGGTATTTGTGGAGCCACCAGTTTACTATTAGTCGGGTATGGTGCAAAAGATAGTACGAAAATGATGGGACCTTTGCAATACGAAGGCATTTACCAATACCAAATGATGTTAGGGGTCAAAGATAGTATTTCTGACGGTCAAAGAGAAAAATTGCAACAAGAAATTTGGGAGAAAGAAGCGGTACAAGATGCTATCTTCGTCAATATGCAAAATGTAACCATCGCAAAAGACGATACACAAAGGGAAATACAACTCATGGTATTAGCAGACGAAACAGACTTAGAACCATATATCAGGCTAAGAGATTACAAAAAGAAAAAGCCAATTTCATGGGAGAAAGACCAGATTATTTTGACTGAGAAAATGGCAGAGATTTTAGATGTAAAAATAGGAGATAAAATCCAAATCCAGAATGAAGCGGATATCGAAAAAGAGGTAACGATTGGCGGAATTACCCAACAATATATTGCGAACTTTGTTTATATGCGACAAGGGTTGTATCACACCTTATTCGACGAAACAACCAATGCCAATATTGCACTGGTAAAAACCGAAAAACTAGAAAAGAGCCAAGAAACAGTGCTTGGAAAAGAATTGCTAGAAAACAAGGAGATTACGTCCATTCGCTTCGTATCAGATATGCAAGTGGATTTTGGAAGCCTCAACTTTGTCATTGTTGCACTTATCCTCTTATCTGGAGCTCTTGCTTTATTAGTGCTATATAACCTAACGAATATTAACATCAGTGAGCGAGAAAGAGAACTTGCGACCCTAAAAGTGTTAGGATTTTATCCAAAAGAAGTAGACCAATATGTCAACCGAGAAATGCTATTCTTAACCATACTTGGTATCCTACTTGGACTGATTGGAGGAACATTGCTATCTACCTTTGTTTTAACGGTAGCAGAGCGAGAACCAATGATATTCCCAAAAGTAATTCGACCAATTAGTTATGCCTACACTTTTGGACTTATGTTAGCCTTTGCGGGAATTATGAATTTCGTGTCCCATTATGCCATGAAGAAAATCAATATGATTGACTCTTTGAAGAGTATTGAATAAGAATATTTGAAAATGTGAAACAAAATGCAAGAAAGAAGATAAAAAAGTTTCACATTTTCATTTTTTTGTGGTATAATAGAAATGTGAAACAAAATAAGAAGAAAATAGTAAAAAAGTTTCACATGATAAAGGAGGAACCATGGAAGAAAAAATGGAGATAATGAACCTTCTACAATCGCGACACATGTTAGAGAAAGAATTAGAGAGCCTTGTTTATGGAGCAGTAGAAATAAGAGAAAATAATGGAAAGAAGTATTTGTACGCCCATTACCGAGAAGAAGGAGTAGCCTTAACCAAATACGTGGGGGAATATTCGGAAGAGTTGTATCAACTTATCCTTAATAATAGTATGAAAGCCAAAGAACTCAAAAAGCAAATTCGAGAAATCGGAAAAAGATTGAAACAACTGAATTATGTAGAAGAGGAATTAAGTGAAAAAGTACAACAGAATATAGATTTTGCAAAAAGGCATTTAGTCGATACTATCTACAAACAAGCAATTTTAGAGGGCGTTGCTACTACTTTTGCGGATACTGAAAGCATACTAGAAGGTGGAAAAGTCAACAACATGACAACAGAAGATGTCTTGAAGATTATCAATCTAAAGCACGCATGGGAATTTGTATTAAATAAAGATGTTATGTTAAGTGATACGAACTATGCCCTATTATGCGAAATTAACAAAATGGTAATCGATAAATTCTATTACACAGCAGGAAAAATAAGGAGTGTACCAGTTACCATTGGAGGGACAACCTGGAAACCAGATTTACCAATCGAAAGTAAGATAAAAGAAGAATTGCAAGAAATCTTTTCACGAAATATGGAGGACATAGAACGAGCCATTGAACTAGTGCTATTCATTATGAAGAAACAAATTTTTATTGATGGAAATAAAAGAACAGCCATTATCTATAGCAATCATTATCTCATTTCAAAAGGAAAAGGGATATTGGTAATTCCAGCAGAATTAACTGGGGAATTTAAGGATTTACTTCTTGGATATTATGAGGGAAAAGACACAGAGAAAATAAAGAAATTTTTGCGAGAAAAATGTTATAGGAAGATATAAAAGAGATTATTGGAAATAAGGGAGAAAAAAGATGGATTATCAGAAAGAACTAAAAAGAGCTATCATTCTTGCCATTGTACTTGGAATGGAAACGATTTTCTTTTTTAGTACTGGTATGCTTGCTACATTGGGGTATATAACAGCGGTATTTACAGTTCTTTGTTTTTTGGCAGCAATTCTATTTTATTCTTTGCAAAAAGATGCAGAAAAAGCAAAAGTAGAAAGAGAAAGAAAACAACAAGAAGACCTGAAATTACAACTTTTGCGTGAAGAAGAGGAAAGAATTAAAAAAGAAAAAGCAGCAAAACTTCAAAAACAGAAAGCAGAAAAACGAAAAAAGGAAGAAGAAGAAAGAAACAAAAAGGCAGAAGAACAAAAGAGAGAACAAGAAAAAATAGAAGCACAGAAACAAAAAGAATATGAACAAATAAAAGAATTAAGTAAGAAGCAAAAAGCAGAAATCATAGAGGAGCAAGAGATTTCGGAAGATATGGTAAAAAGAGTACAAGACATAGAAGAATTAAAACAGCGTATTTTTGGAAATCCATATTTTATTCAAATTGTAAAATCCATGATAAAACAAGGACAAATTAACCAATTTGTTGCACAATTAGAAGAAGTGAAAGATAAAAAGTATGAAAGATGTGCTAGTGGCGAAAAAACAAGGACAAAAAGATGGTTGGGAGATTTCTGGCAAGACGAAATGTTTGTGCCTTCCAATACCGTTCAGGCACCAGAACCAAAACTTATTTTAATGGGTTTATTGTATTATCAAAAAATTTTAGATTTAATTCAGAAAGATAAGGAATTAACCGCAATCTGCCAAAATTTATGGAAAACTTATCAAGAAAATGAATACATCAATTTAGAATATATCTCGAAAAAAGCCTATGATATCTATCGAAATTCTTATCAAAAAGAGTATCATCTTTCCATCACACAAAAAGATTTTGAGATTGTATTTCGCTTTCTACCAAAGGAAGAAACAAGAAAACAAGAGAATGACCTGTATGCTTTGCTATTTTTGAAGGAATATAAGACAGCAAAAGAATTTCCAAAGGAAATCTACGAACAGCTTATATTCCATAGAAAAAGTAAGTCTTTTTACATAAACTCTTATCTTTTATGGATGGCAGAAAACCAAGCAAACTTCTCCATATTTGAAATATGCGAAATGTTAGTAGGAATGGACGAGAAAATTGAAAGATATATGGAAATGGTGAAGGAAGAAAAAGCCAAAATCAAAAAACAAAAAGAGAAAGAAGAAAAAAAGAAACAAGGGAAAAAAGCGAAGGAGAAATTAGAGCAAGAAAGAATGCGCTTAATTCAAGGGGACATTTCGAAGGAAAACGAATTAAATGCAGAAATTTTGAAAAAGAAACAGAAAAAGAAAGAACTAGAATTAGGCTATCAAGATGTTGAAAATGGCTATGAATTTGAGGAATATGTAGCAAAACTGTACCAAAGATTGGGCTTTGAAACGACGGTTACGAGAAAAAGCGGGGACCAAGGGGCAGATATTATCGCCAAAAGAAATGGGCGCAAATATATTATACAAGCCAAATTTTACAATAGCCCTGTAGGAAATAAAGCCGTACAAGAGGTGGTAGCAGCACTTGCTATGTATCAAGCAGATTATGGAATAGTTGTAACGAACAGTACTTATACACAATCTGCGATTGAATTAGCAAAGGCAAATGATGTGGAACTAATCGATAAGAAAAGAATAGAAGAAATCAAGCGAGAGTTAATTTCCAGTTTAGGTGTTAATTAACAAAAGGAAAGCCCCGGAGCAAAGCGGTAAAGCTGCTTATATTCCGAGGCTTTTTTGTTCCAATTAGTCGTGCGGTGCCCACCGTTCCTTGAAGAAATCACGAAAGGTCCAAATGGTATCCATAAATCCGTGGAACAGGGGAAAGGCGTGAAGGCGGAATTCGTCAAAACGGTCCAGCGTTTGCCGGGCGATGTTACAGTTGTCAACGGTAGGAACAATCTGGACGGTAGCATGTCCCTGATACTTGTGGAGCGGGAAAAAGCCACCTTCCAACGGGAAAAAGCTGTCCCAGTAACCCTGCTGTTCGACATTCGGAAAGACATAGCAGAGCGGGCTGAGAGCTCGCTCATTTACCATCTTTACGAACACCAAGCGGTTATCTTCGTAAATCCCACAGATAAACCGCATTCTGTCGTAGGGCGTAGGAAACTTTTCCAGTGTGTAACCGCGGACAATGTTGCCAGGCTCTCGAACCAGGAAGCCAGAAAAGTCGGCGTCCAAGTTACTCCAATGACCATTCTGCTCAAACCTTCCGTCAATTTGGAACAATTCCATGGCATCAAACCTCCTCAAATTATTGTACAGGTATGGAAAATGCGTCCTTCTATTTAGAATTGTCAATAGTATATCATAGAATTATGTAAAACTCAAGAAAATAAGTTTATTGCAAGAGAGTTTGGCAAATGGTATAATAAGAAAAAAGATAAATTGATAGAGCTAAAATAAGAAGGGAGAGAAACCATGAAAAAGAAAATCTGGATCATTATAGTCATTGCAGTAGCAATCGTATTTTTAGTAGGCGGTTTGACCACCCTACTTTATGCTTCCAATGGAAGAAAGATACGCCAAAGAGGAAGTACGACATTTGGAACAACATACTGCCATGAAAACCACCACACAAGAGGTGGCGGAGATGCTTTTACAAATTGGACTTGTGCTTTATGTGGAAGAGAAGGCACTTGCCCAGGTACAGATGTGCCAACAATTTGTGATAATTGTGCAAGAACAGCAAGAAGATGTAGGCATTGTGGAAGATTGGAGAGATAATGGATAAAAAAGATATTTTTATCATAGCCTTTGAAAGCATCTTATTGATTAGTAGTATTGTTCTATTGGTAACTGGAATTAGACAATTCTTTGGGTACAATTACATATTGAAAATAAATGACAGTAATCGAGAACAAGTAGAACAATATTTAATGTTAGAAGATACCGAAATACCAAAAGGAAAACTAATCAAAATTGCAGACAAACAAGCATTAGGAGATTGGACATTTTATTTATTTTATGAAGATGGAACAGAAGAAGAAAGAATGTATAACGATGGAGAGCAACAAGTATTAAGGAAGTATCTTTGGGAAAATGGACACGATGAAATCAAAAGTGCAGAATGGAAAATAGTAAGTTCAATCGTTGGAATTCTCTTACTCTGTTTTTTAGAAGTGGGCGAAAGAAAAAATATAAAGATAGCAACGAAAATTAGTACCAAAACAAGGAGAAAAAATGAGTAAAATCGATACACAAGAATTGCAAGATTTGCTACAAGGTAGTGCAAACAAAGAGGAAGTCAAGTTTAATCAATTTTACGAAACATATAAAGGACTGATTTATGGAATAGCCTTTTCTATCTTGAAGAACAACGAAAGTGCTGAAGATGTGGTACAAACCGTTTGTACGAAAATATGGGATATGAAGCCAGAAAATCTGCCCAAGAGCAAGCCTGCCACTTGGCTATATACCCTAACGAAAAATGAAACACTAAACTTTCTGCGCAAACAGAAAAAAACGATATCTTTAGAAGAACAGTATTTTATCGGAGAAGAGGACGCCAATTTAGACGGAATTATCCAGAAAGAAACCTATAACAAAATTCTAGCAAGACTAGAGCCACAAGACCAAGAGATTGTATCTCTCAAAATCCTTTCTGGACTATCTTTTCGCCAGATTTCTCAAATTCTAAATATGCCAATCGGTACCGTACAATGGAAATACTATAAAGCACTCCATACTTTGAAAATGCTACTGGCTAACCTATCTATGTTTGTTGTGGCAGTGATTGCACTTGCCTTACACAAAAAGGAAGAACCGAAAATTCCAGAAAAAGAAACCATACAGCCAGAGCCTCCTGTGCAAAATACAACAGAAGAAGAAAAAAAGGAAACAACGACTTCTCGTGACGAAACAAAGAATCAAATAAGCCCAAGCCCAGAAGTAAATGAAATGGAAAATGTGCAAGAAAATACCATACAAAATATAGAAAGCCCAGAAAATTACCAACCAAACACAATCGGAACACTTGGCTTCGCAGGCTTTTTCCTATTTTTCACTATCCTTTTTGCTGTTATTTTTACAAAACACCAACAAAATCGAAGAAAACATGTGTCTAAATAACAGAAAGGAAAAGGTGATACTTATGAAAAAAGGTGAAAAAATCTGGATTGGTGTGATAACTGGAATAACCGTTCTGCTAACAGTCTTATTGTTAGTGGAGAAAGTGGGAATTTGGCAAAAGCCAGAAAGCCAAAAAAATATTGTGCAAAAGGACGAAGCTTTGAAAACAGTAGAGCAAAAAGAGGCTGTCATCATTCAGCCGAACAGAATATATAACAAAGAAAGACTGGAGCAATTTATTAAAAATACAGAAATGAATGCTAAAAACCGAGTCGAAGATACAGTCAAAATCATTCAATACACAACAGAAGGAGATCCAATTACTACAGAATTGAGTTACAAAATACTTAGTCCTGCCAATGGAGAAACAAAACCGAAAACAACTTATGTTCTTACAATCGATACCACACAAGATAAGTGGTCGGTTGAAGCAGACCGCAAAGTAACGGTAAAGGATAACCTACCTGGAAATATTTATGGTATCGTAGAAAGAACGGAAGGAAATACGGTTATTGTTGAACTTGCTCTATATGCTGAAATTGAGTATGCAGACGAAAGTGTAACACCGTACGAAAATCTCCACATTTGTAGTTATCCTAGCAATTCCCAACAAGAAACGGGTGTATCATTCTATGGAAAAGTAGTCGAAAGTACGGCAAACCATATCTTAGTAGAGCCAAACGAGGGAGAAGAAATTCGTAAATCTGCAAGTCGCATTTCCATTGGATTAGGCGAGAAAAATGATGCCCTTTATAAGGTAGGAACAAATGTAAAAATAACGTATACCGGAAATATACGAGAAACAGAACCTGCTCAAATTGATGTCCTAAACATTGAAATCAAATCCGTAGAAGACTTTAAACTTCGTTTTTCAGACAAAGGGCCACAAACGAGTGAAAAAATCCATAAAATCTTAGACGCCAGCGAAACGGACAAACAAGATTACTCGGTATATACTTATCAGGGTTCCGTGAATATTATCCTAAATGGAAAAGAAATGACCTTGCGAGATGCTTTACTAGAAGATAAAATTACGATGAACGAAATCATTGCAAAAGCAAATCAAGATTTATCCAGTGGAAAAATTAAAGGAGATATGTATCGTGATGGCGGAAGCATGGTATATCAATATGGCAGTTATACCATCTTGAAATGCCATACCCTGGATGGAAACCGAGATGTATACATTGGCACACCAGAAATGAATATCAATGATGTATTAAAATAGAAACCAAGAGCACCTTTTGAAAAAAGGGTGCTCTTTTCTATGGAATTGTAAGTAAAAACACGAATACCCCCTCCTTTACAAAATACTCTGGAGGGGTATATAATATCTTTGGTGATAAAAATGAAAGAAAAAACTTGTTGTTCAGAAGAACGAAAAAAGACTTACCGAGAGGAAGACGAAAAAAAGAAAATTTGCAATCGCCTAAACCGTATTGAGGGGCAAGTCAAAGGAATTAAAAAAATGGTAGAAGAAGACCGCTATTGCAACGATATTCTAATGCAATTATCTGCCATTCAAAATTCCATCCAAAGCCTGTCCAATCACATTTTAGAAAGACATTTGTATACCTGTGTAAGCGACCATCTAGCACAAGGAGATTTAACGGTACTAGACGAAGTAACCAGTCTATTCAAAAGATTTCACTAAAAGGAGAAAAGCCATGTTTGAAAGAAAAATCAACTATTATGAAACAGACCGAATGGGAGTTGTACACCATTCCAACTATATCCGCTATTTAGAAGAAGCAAGGTGTAAATGGCTAGAAGAAATGCAAATGCCGTTTTCCCAATTCGAAGAAGAGGGAATTACCATTCCAGTCTTGGGTGTCAACTGCACCTACCAACATCATGTTACATTTGATGATGTCGTTCAAATCCAAATTTCCGTCAAAGAGTACACGGGAGTACGTATGACAGTTGGCTATGTCGTGACCGATAAAAAGACAGGTAAGACGGTACTAACAGGGGAAACCAAGCATTGTTTTACCAATCGCGAATTAAAGCCAATCCATTTGAAAAAATATAACCCAGCCTTTCACGAGAAATTTGCAAGTTTGCTAGTAGAAGGGGAAAACTAAAAATAAAGGAGGAAAGAAAAATGAAAGAAGTAATTGTTATGGTACAAGGAATGATGTGCGGAGGATGTGAAACCCGTATCCAAAATGCCTTGAAAGTACAAAAAGAGGTGCAAGAAGTAAAAGCAGACCACACAACTGGAAAAGTGGTGGTTACCTTGCAAGAAGATTTAGACGAAAAAATCATTCGTGAGAAAATTGAAAATCTAGGATTTGAAGTAAAGGAAATCAAATAAATGAAAAAAATTTTGTTAGCCATTGGAGGCATGAGTTGTAGTGCTTGCTCCAACGGATTAGAAAAGTATTTGCACAAGCAAAAGGGCATTCAAAATGCTTCCGTTAATTTGGTCATGGCAAATGCTCTTATTGAATATGACGAAACCATATTGGATCAAGAAAAAATTGAGAAATTTGTGCAAGAGGCAGGTTTTGAAAGTCTTGGATTGTATGAAGAAAAAGGCGAGAAGAAAAGAGAAAAAGCAGAAAGACGTACTTTTTGGATTTTTACGGTACTTGCCATTGTGTTCCTATATGTATCGATGGGACATATGGTAGGACTTCCTATATTCTCTCTTTTGAACCCACACCACAATCCTGTTGTATATACTTGGTTCCTGTTTATATTTACCCTAGTATTTCTATGGTATGGGAAAGACATTTTAAGCAGTGGATGGAAGAACTTAATCCATAAAGCACCGAATATGGATACCCTTGTTATGATTGGGGTTATTAGTAGTATGGCATATAGCCTATATAGTATGGTGAAAATTTTGCAGGGGGATATGTCTTTTCTCCATTTGCTGTATTTCGAGTCCGCCGCCATTGTCTTGTATTTCATTAAATTAGGACGAAGAATAGATGGAATGAGCAAAGATAAGACCAAAGAAGCCATCCAACAATTAGTGCAAATTACACCAAACCATGCAACCAAAAAAGAAGATGGAAAAGAGAAAATTGTAACCATTGATGAAATCCAAAAAGGAGATATCTTGGTATGTAAGCCAGGAGATAAATTAGCAGTAGATGGGGAAATCTTAGTAGGAAGTGCCCATATTGACGAGTCTTTTATTACAGGAGAAAGCAAACCAGCCAAGAAAAGTGTAGGCGAAAAAGTAATTGCAGGCAGTATCAATTATGATGGGTATTTAGAATACAAAGCAGAACGAATTGGAAAAGAGTCTACCATTTCAGAAATTGTCCGTTTAGTAGTAGAAGCAACCAATACGAAAGCACCGATTGCACGAGTTGCAGACAAAGTAAGTGGATATTTTGTTCCAGCCGTGATGGGAATTGCAGTTTTAACATTTCTGTTCTACCTCATTTTTGGCAAGGATTTTGCAACAGCGCTTAGCACTTTTGTTACCATTTTAGTAGTGGCTTGCCCATGCAGTTTAGGATTAGCCACACCACTTGCGATTGTAGTAAGTGAGGGGATTTGTGCAAAGAATGGAATTTTAGTCAAGAAAAGTGAGGTCCTAGAAAATGCACAAAAAACAACAGCAGTTGTTTTTGATAAAACAGGAACCTTAACGTATGGAACACTAAAAATTGCAGATATTTGCAACCAAAGCAATCGAAGCAATGACGAGTTAATCCAGTCAGTTGGAAGCCTAGAAAAACAATCTTCCCATCCAATCGGAAGAGCCTTTACTAGTTATTTAGACGAACACCAAATACCACTTTTGGAAGTACAAGAAATGCAGGAACTATCTGGCATGGGAGTACGAGGCGTCGTTGCTGGTAAAACGGTTTGGGTAGGAAATGCAAAGATACTAGCAGAAGCGGGAGTTCCAAAGGGAGAAGATAGCAAAGAAGCGGAACTTCGCCAAAAAGGAGATAGCATTGTCTATGTTGTAGAAGAAAAAGAAGTGCTAGCCATTATTGGTGTGAATGATAAAATCCGAGAAGACGCGAAAACCGTCGTAGAAAAATTGAAACAAAGAAAAATCCAGACGATTATGCTAACGGGAGATAATGAAGAAACCGCAAAGAAAATAGCGGAGATGGTAGGAATAGACCAAGTTATTGCCGATGTTCTACCACAAGAAAAGGCAGAGCAAATCCGTAAATTAAAGCAAACTGGACAATTTGTTCTGATGTGTGGAGATGGTATTAACGATAGCCCAGCCTTAGCCAGTTGTGATATTGGTGTTAGCGTGGGAAATGGAACAGATATTGCAATGGATTCCGCAGAGGTTATTTTGACACAAAATAACTTAGAGCGTATCGAGAACTTAATCCATATCAGCCACAAAACCATACGAAATATTAAGCAAAATCTATTCTGGGCATTTTTCTATAACGCACTTATGATACCAGTGGCAATGGGAGTGCTATCTCCAATCGGGGTTACGATAAACCCTATGATAGCAAGTCTTGCAATGGTATTTAGTAGCCTTACTGTAATTGGTAATGCACTTCGTTTAAGAGGTGTTTTGAAAAGATAAAAAAGAACTGATTAGTATTAACTAATCAGTTCTTTTGGCTTATTTACTGGAAGTAGTTTCTTCTTTTTTCGCAGAAGTGGTATTGGTATCTGGTAAAACTGCTTCTTGCTTATTTTCTGTGTCTTTTTTCAAATTGTCGATTAGGAAGATAAATTTTACAGTTCCATCATCTGTATCATTTAGCATTGTAAAATTGTTGTACTCCTTCGCAAGTTCTTGCAATTTTTCCATCCTTACTTGCATTTCTTTTCCATTATTCATGACGAGGTCATAGATTTTTTGGATACCATCTTCATCAAATTGAGTCATACCTTCGGCTAATTGACTTGCACCTTCTGAAAGTTGGGAAGTTCCCTCTGTTAATTGCCCTAATCCACTTTGAAGGATGGCTAACTCGCTGTCTAATGCTGTTAGTTTTTCCGAAAGAATAGCCTCATATTTGCCAAGTTCTTGACTTAGCATGGTTTGACTAAGTTCTCCACTAAATTGTTTTTCAATCAAGTTGTTGGTAATCTGTCTCGTTAAATCTTCTGCCAAGTCTTCTGCAAGTGTTCGAGCGGTTTTTTCGGAAACAGTATCAATCACTTTTCCGAGTTGAGCCTGCATAGCAGTATCATTTGCAAAAGATTTTTCCAATTCTTCTACGAGTTCCTTTTTGATATTTTCTTGAACTGCCTGTAGTGTATCTTGCCCAATACGAGCAGCAATTTCATCTGTTACTTTTTGGTAGTAAGCAGAGATAGCTTGTTCCAATGCACCATCTGTATTCAAACTAGTCACTACTTTTTGGACTTCAGTTTCTGCCATGGTAGGTGCTTCTTTTGCAACTGCGTCTAAAGTAGCGTCCATCGTTCCTTTGGAAACGGTAGTTGCAAATTGGCTAACAGATTTTCTAGCTTGTGCCAATGCTTCTGCGTCAGATAAGGTAGGGGATTGGATTTTAATCCCAGGAACCATTGCTTGTGCCATTTGTTCTTCTGCAGCACTTAGCCCAGCAGCAGAACTGGTATCCAAAAGTTTGGTTGGATCAGAAATGGTATTCTTCATAGTATCCACTTTCGTTGTGATTACATCAGAAGTGGCGGTTTTTACAGTGTTGGTAACATCTGCAATCACAATTTGCTTGATCTGTGCTTCCAGTGCCTTCACATCGCCTTTTTGTGATAGATTAGCAAGTGCAAGGGAAATATCTTTTGCAATGCTTTGCTTCGTTTCTTCCGAAATACCACCATTGCTGTTTTGAATGGTCTGTTTCGTATAGGCAAGTGCGGTTTGTGTGGTTTTCTCTTGAATGATTTGGTTGTTTTCGTGGATAACATTGTCTGCTTCTGCCTTGGCAAGTGCTTTTAATTCAGGAGAAAGTTTGGTAATTTCTGCATTGACAATTTCTATGATTTGTTTTTCTAGTTTTTCTTGGTTTTCTAATTCTTTGCGAGCCGAGCGATACATAGCTATTTTGCTATTTAATTGTTTAGCAAGTTCTTGCATACCAGTATCTAGCGTACGAGAACCATCTTTTAATTGGTTCGAGCCATCAACTAATTGGTTAGAAGCGTCTTGCAAGGTAGTTGCCATATCATAAATGTGATTGAATTTGCTAAAATCGAAATCTTCTTCTAAAAGATTAGCAGAAACGAAACCATAAATTCCATTCATTTCAAAATCTTCTGCGTCCATCGTAATTTCTACTTTGCTTGGAATTTCAATTTCCTCTATTCCAAGACTTTCTTGTAAGCCAGGCATTGCAACACCAACCACAATCGTTTTATCTCCATTATTGATTACTTTTCCATTTGAAATTTCTACATTTTTACTGTGGTTATTCGCAAAAACTGTTCCACATACGACAGTAAATGGGGTGTACATGGTTTTCGTCTTTCCCTGAATGGTTACGCTATGTTTTTCTTGATTACGGTAAGTGATACAAATTTGAACTTTGCCACTTTTTCCAACAATATCTTGTGCAGAAATTTCTTCTCCATCTAAAGTATAGGTAACCTCACATAAAACAGGAGGCTCTTTTTCCGTTTCACCTTGATAGAAAATATCTTTTCCATCTGCCTGCCAAATGATTTCTGTTCCATTTTGCGTAAAAGGCTCATCTCCTCCTACATTTTTGATACGCAACAAGTCTGAAACATCGGTAAGTGTGGTAGCACCATCAATATTCTTAAGTTCGCTATTCACAATCGTTTGATATGGCTTTCCAGTCGTATCTAATTTGGAATACACTGTTTCTTCTTTGGTAAACGCAAAAACAGGAGTTGTATAGAGTGCAAGGCTTGCAAGAAGTGCACCAGCCGTTATTTTTTGAATTCGTTTATTCATTCTAAATCCTTCCTTTCTTTTGGGAAAATCCCATCGTTGTTTTGCAAATAAGTCCATCAAAAATTTGCAAGAAAGATGGCAAAATTGCAATGACACAGACCATACTAACAATGGCACCACGGGACATTAAAGTACAAAGTGAACCAATCATCTCAATTTTCGAGTAAGCACCAACGCCAAAGGTTGCACCAAAGAAGCATAGACCACTGACGAAAATAGAGCTGATGGAAGAACCGAGTGCATTAGAAATGGCTTCTTTTTTCTCCATACCAGATTTTCGATGGGTTAAATATTTGGTGGTAATTAAAATAGCATAATCAATCGTAGCACCTAATTGAATGGTACCAATCACAATCGAGGCAATAAATGGGAGGACGGTACCGGTATAGTATGGAATTCCCATGTTAATAAAGATAGCAAATTCAATGACAAGCATTAACAATACAGGTAATGAAATGGATTTTAGTACAATCATCATAAGCAGGAAGATAATACCGATTGAAACCGTATTGACGCTATTAAAATCGTGGTCGCTAATTTCAACAAGGTCCTTCATCAGAGGCCCTTCTCCTGCTAGAATAGCAGAACTATCATACCTTTTACAGATTTCATTTACCTGACGAACTTGCTCATTCAATTCGTCAGTTGCCATTTCATAGTGTGAGTTAATGAGTACCATTTGGTAGGTATCATTTTGGAAGATATCTACGATATCTTGTGGTAAAACATCTTTGGAAAGACCAGACTTGGCAAGCCTAGAAGGACTAAGTGTCCATTCAATTCCATCCAATGCTTCAATTTCATCTAACATTTGGTTTACTTGGTAATCTGGTAAGTCTTTATTAACGAGCAATAGTTCTACGGAAACCATGTTAAATTTTTCTTTGAGTTCGGTATTAGCAGAAATGCTGTCTAAATTACTTGGCAAGGATTTATCTAGGTTATAGTAAACATCGGTGTTTTGGTAGCCATAAAAAGCGATTGGTAAAACAAGGATAAAGATAAGGGCAATGGCACGGTAATGCTTTAAGATAAAGTCCTTGATATGGGTAAATTGAGGCAAGATTTCTTTGTGTTTTGTTTTTTCAATCAGTGAATTTAATTCAAGCAACATTGCTGGTAAAACCGTTACGACACAAACAACACCAAGGAAAACGCCTTTTGCCATAACAAGACCAATATCTTTTCCTAAGGTAAGGTTCATACTACAAAGAGCTAAGAAACCAGCGATGGTTGTAAGAGAACTACCAACGACAGAAAGTAGGGTTTTCTCGATTGCAGTAGCCATGGCTTCCTGTAAGTCTGTGCCATTTTTCTTTTCTTGGGTATAACTGTGGTAAAGGAAAATAGCAAAGTCCATGGTAACACCAAGTTGTAACACAGCACTGATTGCTTTGGTAATATAGGAAGTTTGCCCAAGGAAATAATTGCTTCCCATATTATATAAAATGGCAATTCCAATGTTTAGTAGTAGAAAAAACGGTGCAACATAGGAGTCAAGTGCAATTTCAAGAATGAGTAAGCAAAGAACAACTGCGATTGCAACATAAACTGCAATTTCGGAATCAGATAAGTTTCGCGTATCTAAGATAGTTGCCGTCATACCACTTACTTTACAATGTTCGTCCATTATTTCTCGCAAAGTTTCAACAGCTTGCATGGTACTATCTGACGAGATTTGGTCTTGGAACGTAACAAGCAAAAGTGTTGCATTATCTTGAAAAAGTTTATCTTTGATTTCATTTGGTAACATTTCAACTGGTACATTAGGACCAAATACATCCGCTAAACTAACGGTCTTTTCTACATTTTCAATTTGTGAGATAGCATCTTCTAGTTTTAGAATATCTTTGGTTTCCATGTTTTCCAGAATAACAATGGAAAACGCTCCCATTTGAAAATCCTCTGCTAGAATGTTTTCCCCTTGAATGGTTTCTACATCTTGCGGTAAATACACTAAAAGGTCATAGTTAATTTTGGTTGCCTTGATACCAAGCACAGAAGGAACGAGTAACAAGATAGCAACGATTAGAATGACTTTACGGTATTTACAAATAAATTGTCCGAATTTGTGCATAAAATATACTCCTTTCTAAATATGACCAACGGTCAACAAAAAGTATTATACAACAAAAATGACTATTAGTCAATATCCTTTTGAAAAAATATTTTGCAATGAGAAAATGCTACTAAATAGAACATATATACCAACTGGAAGAACGAAATAAAATTTGACAAAACTTTCAAAAAAGATTGACCAACCGTCAAAAGTGTGGGATAATACCAAAAAAGGGGGAACTGCCATGGAAGAAAAAGAGAAAGAAACAAGATTATTAGAAACGGCATTTCATTTATTCACGGAAAAGGGGATTAAAGACACATCTATCCAAGAAATTGTAGATAATGCGAATGTAGCAAAAGGAACCTTTTATTTATACTTCAAAGATAAATACGAGTTAAGGGATATTTTAATTGCCAAGAAATCCCAAAAATTATTCAAAGAAGCATTGGAGGCCTTGCATAAAAACTATATCAACAATTTAGCAGACCAAGTCGTTTTTATTATTAACTATGTAATTGACGAACTAGCAAAAGCCCCGACTCTTTTGAATTTCATTTCAAAGAATTTATCTTGGGGAATTTATAACAAACAGATTTCAAGAATTTACGAAACAACAAATGACGGAGAAAACAGCGTATATGCACTGTTTCTAAAGGGAGTGAAAGAAAACAATATTCCACTCAAAAATCCAGAAGTTACCCTTTATATGATAATTGAATTGGTTAGTTCGACTTGCTTTAATTCGATTTTGTATCAAGAACCATTGCCAATCGAAGAATTTAAACCGTATTTATATGAGGCTATTCGTAATTTAATTGAACCAGAGAAATAGAGAAATACACATACCAAAATGTACCAATAGGAATTGGTACATTTTTTTGCATAAATAAAAATTGACGAATGGAAATTTTTGTGTTACAATAGAAATGCCATCAAAAAGAGGCATATTCGACAAGGAGATTGCGTATGATAAATCGAATAGGAGGTCAAATTCAAAGTCAAAATTTACTTAAAATCAAGAAAATTGTAGATAATGATTATAATGGAGATAAATTCGCGATTGTTAGAACAAAGAAAAATGTGGAGTTTATGAGAGAATATGGACTAAATAATGAAGATGTAAAGGATATCATAAGACAATTAACTGTAAATGATTGCTTCGCTGGTCCAGAGCCAGACAGAGATCCAAGATATAAAGGTTGGATATTCAAATTTTGCCCGTTGTTTGAGAATATAAAGTTGTATATTAAAATAAGAATTGAAAATACAGAAAAATCAGTTTGTTTGTCAATACATGAATTTGGTAGATATGATGAGGGGGAGAAAAAATGAAAGTATATTGCCCATATTGTAGAAAAGAAGTAGCGTATAAAATTGAAAAAAGAGAAGTAAAAGAATTTAGAGGAATTGAAATTGGAACGTATGAAAATGTTGCAATATGTGAGAAATGTAAAAAAGATTTGTATGTCAACGAAATTGAAAATGAAAATAATGAAAGAATTTATAAAGCATATCAAAGAAAAACAAATTGTATTACACCACAAGAGATTAGAAAACTAAGAGAAAAATATCAACTATCGCAAAGAGAATTAACGGCAATTTTAGGATTTGGAAAAATGACGATTAACCGTTATGAAAGAGGCGGAGTGCCAACAAAATCACAAAGTGATTATCTAAAATTGTTGAGCGAAAATGCAATGGAATTTAACAAGAAAGCCAAAGAAGCGTATGAAGCCAAAAGAATAAACCAAAAGACCTATCAAAAGATTGCAATGCAAGACATAGAGGATATAGTAAGCCAAGAAGATATTCAAGCAATGTATCGAAAATATATCAATTATGCTTTAACAAGAAAGCCAGATATTTATAATGGCTATAAAACTTTTGATTTAGAATTATTAGAAAATATTATTTCCTATCTTGCTAGTAAAGTAAAGAACTTAACAATTACAAGTATGAATAAATATTTATGGTTTATTGATATCTTAGCCTTCCAACAAAGAGGAACATCGATTACAGGTCTAACGTATCAAAATCAACAATTTGGACCAACGATTGTAGAGCAAAAATATAAAGAGATTTCTCTATTAGATAATAAATATACAAGAAATGATTATGAAGATGAAACGGGAACGAAATCTTACATTACAAGTAACCATAATTATGACTTAAGTAAGTTGGGCAAGGAAGAAATCAAGATTATTAACACAATTATTAAATTATTAAAAGATAAAAAGGTAACAGATATTTCAAACTTATCCCACCAAGAGGATGGATGGAAGAAGACAAAAAGATTTGAAAATATCTCTTTTGAATATGCAATGAAACTAAATTTTATGAAATAGAGAGGTAGTAATATGTATTCAATTATGTGCTATGTGAGTAATTTTATAAAAAATGAAGTGATGCCCGACCCATTTGCATTTCTACCGAACAATCCAATAGAAGTAAAAATATTGTCTATTTTGTTTGGAGCAACTATATTTAGTATAATATCTTATAAAATGTGTGGTATTTTTTATTACAAGGGAGGGGCACCTGCAATAGGAAAATTATTGTATCTATTTTTCTTTGGATTAAATATTGATGTTTTTATAACAATAAGCAAACTATTGCATAATGTATATATAATTTGGATTATATACTTTATCGTTATATGCTTAATTTTTAAGGGATTAAATAAATGTAGAGAGATAGTGTTTATAACACATAGAAAACTCCTCACGACTTGAGGAGTTTTCTATGTGTTAATTTGCTTCCAATGGATGCACGGTTCCACCGAGTAGACCGATTTGTGCATCTAAGATAATCCATTCGCTGTTAATGAGAACGGTATTCCATTGATGTTGCCACGAATTTGCCTTATATGCTTCATTTGATTGATTGGTTTGTCTTGCCACGTTTTGATAAAGATAAGAACAAATTGCTTGGGCCTTTTGCTCTACACTCATACTTGGTTTAGTAATTTGTCCAACCACCCTTTTTGCCTCAGCAGTAGCAAGTTTTAACCTGCCAGACTTCGTGCTAGTGTCGTCTGCTACTTCTTCCTGAGAAGTCGTGGTAGTGGTTTTGTTTGCATTGCTAGAAATGGTCGAACTTCCTTTATTGGTTGTGGTGGAAGGTGCTTTTTCAACTGGTTTTTCTTTTACGGTAACGGTATAGGTCTGCTCTGCCACATTTTCATTTTTATCCGTGGCAAATACCTTTATAACATATTCGCCAGCCTTGGCAGTGTCTACCGTTCCCTCAATTTGCACTTCTAATGCACCATCGACTTCATCATGCGCTGTAACGCCAGATTTTGGGTCGAATTCGTCGCCAATGGTAATGATTTTATCCTCGATACCAGAAAGAATAGGTGGTTTGGTATCTTCCACAACAAGGACATAATCCTTTGGATTTTCAATCATTTTTAATTGCTTTGTGAAAAAGGTGTATTCATACGGACAAGAAAAACGAACTTGCAATACGTGATTACCAACAGTTTCAAAAACATATTGACTGCCTTTGGTTAATTCCTTGTGATTTACCAAAACAGAAAAAGTGGTTCCCTTGCTTAAATGGTCGGAAGCAATTAGTTTCTCGCACAATTCCTCATAAGACATTTCAGTTCCATATTCAATCGGTTCTTCAAATGGTAAAAAAGCAGTCTGGTTTTGTTTGCGGATGGCTTGCACCTTTTCCTCTTCTCGCATTCCAACAGAGCGGTAATACACATAACCAACGATACCAATCACTGCGATTGCAATTAAAAGTGTGGCGAATAGAATTGCTAAAACTTTGCCAATTTTCGAGCCTTTTTTCTTTTCCGTTGCTTCTTCCATCTTAAAATCCCCCTTTTTTCTAAAATATAGCATGGCAAACGAAAAAAATCCACAACTGGAGGTCTTTTTGTGGAAAACAGATCTCCAAAAACGAAAAAAGAAAGGAATTCAGCGAAACAAATGGAAAAAAATCCATTTCTGTGATATACTACTAAGCAAAAGAAAAAGAAAGAAGAGCATAGAAATGGGAACAACCTATATTGACGCCAAGGGAAAGGAAACAGAAATTGTATTAGAACCAGCGGTACAAGCCCTGAAAGAAGGAAAACTGGTTATTCTGCCAACCGAAACGGTATATGGAATTGGAGCAGATGGACGAAACCAGGAGGCTGTCTTAAAAATCTTTGAAGCCAAAGGAAGAAAACAAGACAACCCCCTTATTTTGCATGTTTGCAATCGCTCGATGATTGACCAAATTGCAGAAATAACGAGCCCAATCGAAGAACAACTAATCCACACTTTTATGCCAGGACCATTTACGATTATCTTAAAGAAAAAGAATTGTGTACCAGAAGCCGTAACAGCAGGAAATCCAACCGTTGCCGTACGTATGCCAAGTAACTGCATAGCAAACCGCTTAATAGCAGAATTTGGAGGTCCCATTGCAGCACCAAGTGCGAATTTGTCTGGAAAACCAAGTGGTACGCTAATGGAAGATATTGACCAAGCCTTAAAAGAAAAAGTAGCAGTAGCCATTGATGACGGACCAAGCAAAATCGGCTTAGAGTCAACCGTTGTAAAAGTAATCGACGGAGAACCAACCATTCTAAGACCGGGACAAATCACACTTGCAGATATTCAAGCTGTTTGCGGGAAAGGAAAAGTGGATGTCCATATCTTACACAAAATGCAAAGTCAAGAAGAAAAAGTGGAGTCGCCTGGTATGAAATACCGCCACTATGCCCCAAAAACAAAATGCAAAATGGTATATAGTCCAAATCCAGAAAAGATGGTAAAAACCATCAAAAACAAAATGCAAGAAGCAAAAAAAGAAGGAAAGAAAGTCATTCTCTTAACCCTTAGCGAAGATAGCAAGGCTTATGCAAACGAAGATGTTGAAGCAGTACTAGAAATGGGGAGTCGTCAAAAGTTAGAAGAAGTATCTAGCCGTATTTTCACACTATTACGCAAAGTCGACGATTACCACGCAGACCTTGTGCTCATCGAAGGTGTTACCAAGGACGGTCTAGGTCTTGCTATTATGAACCGTTTGCTTCGTTCTTGCGAGTACGACTATACGGAAATTTAAGAAAAGAAAGGAATTGTCATGAATTCGTCTAATTCCATTGAAGAATATTTGAAAACCATTTATGTATTAGAGCAAGAAACAGGACAAGTGCGTGTAACAGATATTGCAACCAAAAGAGGATGTTCAAAACCAAGTGTCAACCGTGCCCTAAAAGTACTCGATAGCCA
>Ga0137297_10683_pt1 | contig 23619 bp, 32 predicted proteins | sample RamsorincwithD2O_FD_97191 | JGI IMG/M metagenome (GOLD analysis project Ga0137297, IMG submission 97191) | Mouse cecal microbial communities from Vienna, Austria - Mucin amended with D2O | ecosystem: Host-associated > Mammals > Digestive system > Large intestine > Cecum | place: Austria: Vienna... | reverse complement strand
TAAAGCTTTAGAAAAAAAGTTGGACAAAAACCGGACAAAAACCAGACATTTTTGTAGACAATATCCAGATGTCAAGTTATTATTATGCTAACCCCGAAAGTGGGTTCCGCGATGAACCTCTATAAAAATTTCAGCAAAGTAGTCATTTATAAGGATAGATGACTACTTTTTCTTTATAAAATAAGGAGATAGAGATTGAAAGAGTATGCAGAAAAATTTTACAAATCAGATGCATGGAAGAAATGCAGGATAGCATTTATAAAAAGTTTACCAGATAAGACATGTAACAGATGTAAAGAAAAACCAGGAAAGATAGTACATCACAAAGAGGAGATAACACCGTTAAATATAAATAATCCAATGGTAACTTTGAATTTTGAAAACCTAGAATATGTTTGTCAAGATTGCCATAATAAAGAACATCACTCAAATCTAGCGGTTAGAGAAGATGTTATGTTTGATTCTGACGGAAATCTTGTAAAAAATATCCCCCCCCACAAAAAACAAAGATGTTTTCCCCTAAGGGACCGAGGGGGGGGCCTCCAAAAAATACACCGGTCCCATACGCGGGAGGGGGGTACAATAAAAGAAAGTAGGTGAAAGTATTGACAAAATCGAAAAAACAGAAAATAAAAGAGGATAAAAAAACACTATTAAACCAGATTTTTGAAAGTGTAAAAGAAAATCAGAAAGCCTTAGTCTCTGGCTTAATTGAACAGGCTGCTTTTATGTATGCACAATTAACAGAATTGATTGAAATTATCGAAAACAAAGGTATCGTTGAAAAATTCAAACAAGGAAAGCAAGCATTTTTGCGTGAGCAACCAGCAGTTAAGACATACAATGCGATGATTAAAAACTATAACATTACAATTAAGCAGTTATCTGAACTTTTGCCACCAGGCAATTCTATACCGATGGATGACGATTTTGAAAAATTCAAACAGCGAAGTAAATAATGAATTATATTGAAGAATACTATAAAAAAATTAAAAGTGGAGAAATTGTTGCTTCACGAAAAGTCAGAATCGTCTATAAAAAATTGGTAGAAGATATAAAAAATCCAAGAATAGTACGAACAGAAAATGAAATCACAGGAGAAATTGAAGAACATAAATACATTTATAATAATGAGAAAGCATTACACGCTATTGAGTTTATTGAAAAATTCTGTAGGCATAGCAAAGGTAAAAAATGGGCAGGACAACCGTTCCTCTTAGAACTTTGGCAAAAGGCATTAGTATCAGCAATGTTTGGATTCGTTGATAAAGAAACAGGATTTCGAAAATATAGAAAAGTAATCCTCTTCGTTGCGAGAAAAAATGGAAAATCTACATTAGCAGCAGCAATTGGATTATATATGTTAATGGCAGATGATGAACCAGGAGCAGAATGTTATTCGATTGCCACAAAAAAGGACCAAGCGAAAATATTGTGGCAAGAAGCAAAACGAATGGTCAAGAAAAATCCGCTCTTCTTAAAACGAGTAAAACCACTTGTAGCAGAATTATATTATGAATCTGAAGAATCTACATTTAAGCCACTATCCAATGAGAGTGATACTCTGGATGGATTAAATGCTTCATTTGTAGCAGCAGACGAAGTTCATGCAATGAAAGATAAAAATTTGATTGATGTAACCTACGATTCGATGGAAACAAGAGATCAACCAATTTTCTTTGAAACTTCTACAATGGGAACAACCAGAGAAAATGTATTTGATGGCGAATACGATTATGCTAGTAACGTTATCAATACTTACGAAGATCCTTCATTAGGATTTGTTGATGAAACGCTACTTCCTATCATTTATGAGTTAGATTCAAAAAAGGAATGGACTAATGAGAAATGTTGGGAAAAAGCAAATCCTGGTCTAGGAACCATAAAGAAGATAAAAGGCATAAGAGATAAAGTTGCAAGAGCAAAGATAAAGCCAGACGAATTGAAAAATTTATTATGTAAGGACTTCAATGTTAGAGAAACAAGTGTATCGAGCTGGCTATCTTATGAAGATTTGAACAATGATGCAACTTACAACTTGGCAAAAATGAAAGTTCGATATGGAATTGGCGGAACAGATTTATCTAGTACAACTGACTTAACAGCAGCTAAAGTTATTTTTATGCTTCCGAATGATCCGATTATTTATGCAATGCAACAATACTGGCTACCAGAAGAATTATTAGAACAAAAAATAAAAGAAGATAAGATTCCTTATGATAAATGGCTAGAAAGAGGACTTTTGAGACTCTGCCCAGGAAATAAAATACATCCAAAGGAAGTAACAAAATGGTTTTTAGAAGTTCGAGATGATTACGGAATCTATTTGCCATGGATAGGATATGATGCCTGGTCAGCAGAGTATTGGGTAGAAGAAATGAAAGGAAATTTTGGAGAAGAGGCTATGATTGAAGTGCATCAAGGTAAAAAGACCTTATCTGCTCCAATGAAAAACTTAGGAGCAGATCTAAAGTCAAAACTTATCAACTATAACAATAATCCTATTGATAAATGGTGTCTAAGTAATACCAATGTTGATACAGATAGAAACGGAAATATCCAACCAGACAAAGGCAGAAATGCACGATTGCGTATTGATGGAATGTCTGCATTATTAGATGCTTATGTGGTTTTAGAACAAAAGAAAAATGATTATCTGAATATGATTTAGGAGGTGTACGAGTGAAGAATGAAATAAGAAATATGCTTACTAATATTTTTGGAGATAAAAAACCGAAATATAAACATGTAACATCATTTAAGGCCCTAAACGATACTAATACAGTATTTTATGCTTGGAATGGCAAGATATTTGATAATAACACAGCGAGAACCGCAATTGGAACGAATGGAATGAACGCTGGAAAATTAAACCCAAAACATATTCGAAAATATGAAAATGAAATTAGAGAATCACCTAATAATAACATAGCGCGTTTAATGAAGGCACCTAATAAATATATGACAATATTTGATTTCTTACAAAAAATGATGAACCAAAGAGAAGAAAATAACAATGCCTTTGCATATATAGATAGGGACGAAAATGTAGCAGGAATGGATGGAGTTAGGGGAATTTATCCATTAAACTATTCATCTGTAGAATTGTATGAAGATGAAAAGAAGAATATGTATATCTATTTTAGATTTCGAAATGGAGAAGTGCATTTTGCTCCATATAAAGATATTATTCATATTCGTAAACATTTCAACGAAAATGATTTTTGGGGAGAAACAAATTCGAAAATTCTAAATTCCCCATTAAGCGTGATAAATGACACATCTCAAGGTATTTCTCACGCAATTAAAAACACAGCATTTCTACGAGGAATACTAGAGTTCAATCAAGTATTAAGACCAGATGATGTAGAAAAAAATGTTAAGGACTTTTCGGAAAGATACCTAGATATAGAAAAAAATAGAAATGGGATTGCCTATTCAGATCCAAGATATAAATTTCATGAATTAAAAAATGAACCGTATGTGCCAAACAAAGCACAGATGGATTACAGCAAACAGGAAATATATGAGTATTTTAATACAAATGAAAAGATTATCAAAGGAAATTTTACGGATGAGGAATGGATTGCTTATTTTGAAACAGCAATAGAGCCGTTTGCAATTCAACTAAGCCAAGAAATGACACGAAAGATATTTACACCAACAGAACTTACTTATGGCAATGAAATCATCTTAGAAGCAAATCGATTGGCGAATGCTTCAAATGATACAAAAGTAACAATCTGCAAGGAACTAGGACATCTGTTCACGATAAATGAGCAAAGAGAAATTTGGAACAGAGGACCAGTTCCTAGAGGAGATAAAAGACTACAATCCCTAAACTATGTGAACGCAGACAAAGCAGATGACTACCAATTAAATAAAAAGGAGGAGAACAAAAGTGAATAAGGAAACCGAATTACAAAAATTTTTGAAAACTAGAGATGATGATAGAATGTTTCGTGTTTTTCATAATTTACAAGTAAGAACAGAACGAAGACAAAATGAAGATGGTACCGAAACTCAAGAAATGATTGTAGAAGGACAAGCAGTTACCTTTGAACAAGAAACCGTATTATTTGAGTATGGAGAAACAGAATACAAGGAAATAATTGATAGAAACGCATTTTCAGAAACCGATATGTCAGATGTTATTTTCAACTACAATCACGGAGGAAAAGTTGTAGCAAGAACCAGAAATAATACTCTTGAATTAAGTGTTGATTCAAATGGATTAAATATCAAAGCAAGACTTGATGGAACTGAGGAAGGAAGAAAACTATACGAAGAAATTAAAGGCGGATACATTGATAAAATGAGTTTTTGTTTCAAAGTAAAAAAAGAAAGATATGATCAAGAAACGCACACATGGAGAGTGCTAAAAATAAAAAAACTATATGACGTCAGTGCGGTAGATATACCCGCTTACGATACAACTTCAATCTCTGCGAGGAGTTCTCGATTGGCGGTGGCTGAAAGAGAACAGAAAGACCTGGTGAGGTCCCAATCGCTAAAAGATAGAAGTAAAAATTTATTATTAAATACATATTAAAGAAAGGTAAAAGGTGAAAAAAATGAACGAAAGACTTAAAAGAATCTTAAAAAGAAAGGCTGAAATTAGAGCAAGCCTAAAAGCAAATGTAGAAGGAACAATTGAACTTACAGAAGAAGAAATTCAAGCATTACAAGGAGAACTTGAAACTCTAAATCAAGAAGAAGAGGCAGCAGTGGAGGAAGCAGAAGAGGAAGAAAAAAGAGCAAAAGCACAAGCTATGACAAATGCTGCAAATGGCAAAGGTGAAATTGTCGTAAGACGAATTACGAAACCAGGAGAAGAAACTACTACTCCAGAGCAAAAAGAAGAATCAGAAGAGCAAAGAGCACAAAAAGGTAAAGAACTAAAAGAGAAAAGAGCAATTACGGTTGGCACTAGCAAAATTGCAGTTCCAAAACACACAGCAAAGGGAGTAAAAGATACTTTTAATGAAGTATCAACATTAGTAGACCTTGTTACTATCACTCCATTAGAGGGTGGAGAAAGCTACGAAAGAGGATATGTAAAATCTTATGGGGAAGGTGGAGAAACAGATGAAAATGGTAATTACAAGCAAGTAGAAACAAAATTTGATTATGCTGAGATTAAAAAGCAAAAGATTACAGCATATCAAGAAGAACCAGAAGAAATAAAACGATTAGCAGATTCTGCATATCATGATAGAGTTGTAAATGGTACTTCAATTGCGGTAAAAAAGAAAATGAGTAAAGATATTTTAGTTGGAGATGGAACAAAAGGAAGACTTCAAGGTATCTTTACAAATCCAGAGGGATTTGCAATTGATGCCAACAAAGATATTGTAATTGATAAAATTGATAACACTACATTAAATAAAATCATTTTTGGATATGGTGGAGAAGAAGATGTTGCAAATGACGCTTGCTTAATCCTAAACAAAAATGACTTACAAGGTTTCGCAGAAGTAAAAACAACAGATGGAAAAGATTATTATAGTATTGAACTTAATGGAAATACTGGAAAAATCAACAAGATTCCATTTGTTCTAAATAGTGCTGCTAAAGCATTAACTAATCCAAAAACAGCTGATGGGGATTACTGCATGGCTTATGGTTCGCTATCAAATTATGAGATTGGTATCTTCTCTGAATTAGAAATTAAACAGAGTGAAGATTATAAATTCAAGGAAGGACAAATTGCTCATAGAGGATCTGTGTTTGCTGGAGGAAATGTTGTTGCGTCCAATGGATTTGTAAGAGTAAAAAAAGGAACTGCAGTAGCTCCTGTAAACGACGAAAAACAAGAAATTTAAGAAAGGAAATATAGGAAATGAAAATTATTGTAAGATATAAAGCGTTAAAAAGTTTCACAGACAAGAATACAAAGAAAATAGTAAAAGTAAATGATATTCTTGAAGTATCTGTAGAAAGAATGAAGGAATTAAATGCGGCAAATGCTGGAAGAGTAGAGGATATTATGGTTGTAGAAGAAACACCAGAAATTTCAAAAGATAAAAGCGAAGAAGAAAAAACAGAACCAGAAAAACCATATAATCCAGAGTGTCAAAAAAATCATACAAAAGAAGAATTGGAAGCACTGACTGTTAATCAATTAAAAGACTTAGCGGAGAAAGAAAAAATCGAATTAACTAAAGCTAGAAAAGATGAAATTATTTCAGAAATTTTAGGGGAATAAGGAGGGAAAAAGATGCCAGAAGAAATTTTAGAAATTTCAAAAATTCGAAAAAGTGTGGGATTGGAAATTGAAGAATTTGATGAAGAATTAAGACAGCTTGAGCAAGCTGCGATTAAAAAACTAGAATTATCTGGCATCTTGCCTTCTAAAATTACTCTAGAAGATAATTTGATTTGTAGCACAATTCTAGCATATATCAAATCGCAGTTTCGATTTTCAGACAAAGATATTGCAATGAGATTCCAAGAAGTCTTTGAAGAAAACAAAAATTTTATGTGTTCTACAAAGGAATACACAGAAAAAGGTGAAAAGAATGGATGAAGTAATATATTTGCTAAAAACCGAAAATACGGAAAATGCAATAGGAGATCCTATCAAAAAATTAAAAAAAATAAAACGATTATCTCAAAAGTTAGAAATAAGACAATCCGAGTTTTATCAAGCCTCTGCTGTTGGACTAAAACCAGAAATGAAATTTTTAATATGGAAATTTGAATATTCTGGAGAAATGTTTTTGGAATATAAAAATAGAAACTATAAAATTATAAAAACCTACGAAAGAAGATCCGAAGAAAAGATTGAATTAACGGTTGTTTCTGTTACGAACAAAGAGGTGATGGCCTATGGCACTACCGAAGCCAATAAAAATAACTAAAAATGGAGTAGAATACATAAGTAATGTTGACCGTACACAATATACATTAAAGCAATTAGTTCATGCAGCAAATAAAGATGTAGGTAAACTAATAATAAGAAGAACGAAAGAAAAGATTTCCAGAAGAACTGGACGAGGGAGAAAAAATACTCAATATTGGGCAAGAAAAGACGGAAGTCTGCAGGTAGGATATAAACCTGCAGGCTTTTATCTTGGATTTGACGAAATTGGAACGAATAAGAGAAGAAAAATAGCACAAATGACAAATACAGTTCAAGAACAGAAAAATGAGATTAGAAAAATTCAAGGTACTTACATCAAATCAATCGAAGACGAAAATAAAGCAAAAGGCTTAATTGACGAAAGAGAGGAGCAGGGATAAATGGAACAACCAAGAATTTTTATAAGAACAGAAATAAAAAAACAGATAGATCCTGTTATACATAACTATTTCCTAAATGCACACGAAGATTCGGAATTTCCGTATTCTGTTTCTGATATAAAAGAGGGAAATGACGAAGTACATATTCCTTATTACCTTGAAATTGAAATAGTAGATGAGGATAGTGATACAACAGAGATTGAGAAAATTTGTGATGACCTAAAAAAACTACTTGATAGAAAAAGGGAAATGAAAGAAGGTTATGCTTATGTTATTTTTTTTAATTCCTGCGACACAAAAATTGACGAGGAAAGGTTTATAAAAATTAGAGTATTAACATTTGAGATTAAAATGTATGAATACCAATAAAAAGGAGGAAAATTAAGATGCAAAATTTAACAAAGGAAATGGTTGAAAATATTCAACTAGATCATGGAATTGTCTTTAAGAATTATGGACATGAAGACCAAGCTCTACTTGGACCAACAAGGGGAGGAGCAAATTTTAAGGTAGAAAGAACTTACAGAAATATTGAAGTTGATGGCCAAAAAGGAGATACACAAGGATTGACTACTGTAGATGATGAAAATGCAACTTTGACAGTAAAATCCCTAAACTCTTCTTTAGAAACCTTCGCTGATAAATTACCAGGTTCAAAAATAACAAGAGATGCAGCTACTAAAAAAATTACAAAAATTGAAGCAGGGGAATTGGGGGTAATCAAAGAAGAAAATTATATCAAAAATATCACAGTTTTTGGGCAAAAAATTAGCGGAGAATATGTAAAGATTACCATTAGACGAGCTCTTGATAAGAATGGACTAGATTATTCTATGGTTCAAAAAGCAGAGGGAGAAATTGAACTTGCATATAGAGCTCATCATAAATATACAGATGAGTCAACAGAACCGATTTATGAAATTGAGGACATCGAATCAATGGAGCCTGTGGTTCCAGAAAATCCTGTAAATCCGGAGGAGATATAAAATGAAATTAACAATAGATTCAATTTGTTTACTAAGTTCCATCATTGATAAAATGGATATTGACGACAAATTTATCGATGAAATGGTAAAAATGGCATCAGTAGCTAAAGGAAAAGAGGAAAAAGAAAAAGAAGAAATCCAAAACAAAGTTGGAATGAAAATCGTGTTGCGATCAGGAAGAAAACTTCATGAAGTAAAAGACGATTTAATTGATTTTGTAGCATCATACAAAGAAATTTCAAAAGAAGAAGCAAAGAAAATTGATATAACAGAAGTCATAAAAGAACTAATGAATGATAAGGATTTTATTAGTTTTTTCAAACAAAAGGCTATCTCAGAATAGAAGAGAAATTATACATTCTAAATAGATATTTTGGAATAGCCAATATTAAAGATTATCCGCTAAGAAAATTAGCGGATTTTTTGCGCTATGGTCGCGAGAAACGAATTGAAGAAAGATGGGAATCATTATATCCGCTTATGGAATCAGGAATTATGAAATTTGTTTCTCTAAAAGAATACAAAAAGAAGCTATATGAAAACATCGATAGAGAAAGTAAAAATAGTCAATTAACGGATCAGGAAATTCTTGAAGAAGGAATGAAAATTGTAGAAATTTACGAAAAACAAAAGGGAGAGGTAGGTGAGGATAATGGAGATTTTTAAGTTGTTTGGCAGTATTTTTGTTGATACAACAGAAGCAGACGAAAAAATTGAAAAAACAGGGAAAAAGAGCGAAAGTCTTGGAAGTAAGTTTATGGGGGTTGCAAAAACTGCAGCGAAATGGGGATTAGCAATCGGAGGAGCAGCAATTACAGCAGCGGGAGCAATCGGAGGAGCAGCTGTAAATACTGCAGTAGAAGTTGACAAAGCTATGGGAAGTTTTATCGCTTCAACTGGAGAGGCAACAGAGGCTTCTGGAAAATATGAAGAAGTTTTGAAGAATATTTACAAAAATAACTATGGCGAGGACTTTCAAGACATTGCAGATAGTATGTCTCAAGTAAAAACACAATTAAAAGAAATCGACGAAATTGAGCTGCAAAATGTTACCGAAAACGCATTAGCATTGAGAGATACCTTTGGGTTTGAAGTAAATGAAAGTGTTAGATCCGCAAAAATGATGATGGACCAATTTGGAATATCGTCTGAGGAAGCATATAACTTGATGGCACAAGGAGCACAAAGTGGGCTAGATAAAAATGGAGATTTACTAGACACTATCAATGAATATTCAGTACACTTTGAACAATTAGGATTTGATGCAGCTGGAATGTTTAATTTCTTAAAAGCTGGTGCAGATTCCGGAGCATTTAGCATAGATAAAGTAGGAGATGCAATCAAAGAATTTGGCATTCGAGCAAAAGATGGAAGTGATAGCACAAAAAATGCATTTGCAGAAATTGGATTGAATGCAGATGCAACCTCGCAGAAATTTGCACAAGGAGGAAAATCTGCAAGTAAAGCCTTTTTTGAAGTGTTAGAGGGATTAGAAAGCATAAAAGACCCAATGAAACAAAACCAAGTAGGAATAGCCTTATTTGGAACGATGTGGGAAGACCTAGGAGCAGAATCTGTATTACAGATTATGAATTGGGATGATGCTTTTAATGGCTTGACTGACACGATGGGACAAATCAAAGAAATCAAGTATGACAATCTTTCAGATATGTTTGAAGGCTTAAAAAGAAATGTTGAAATGTTACTGTTGCCTTTAGGAAATGCCTTGATGCCTATCTTGCAGCAAATCATTCAGGTTATTATGGATAATATGCCAATGATTGAAGGAATTTTCTCGCAGATGACTCCAGTTATAACCAATTTATTTTCACAACTATTACCACCACTAATGAATTTAATGCAATCTATTATGCCGACTATTTCAAATTTACTACAACAGCTGATTCCATTCATTTCACAAGTTCTAGAGCAATTACTTCCACCACTTGTAAATTTGCTGAATATGTTACTTCCGCCAATTTTACAAATCATAGAGCAAGTTCTTCCAATCTTAATGCAATTACTACAGCCGGTTCTACAACTCTTACAGCCAGTCATTGATTTGTTGAAACCTATCATAGACTTGTTGATGTTAGTATTAGATCCACTTTTACAGCTTATCAATTTCATTGTTCCACCGCTCACACAGTTAATAACTGCCTTAATAAACATAGCAATAAAGCCCTTGCAGACTGCTTTCCAAAATGTTGCAAATATTTTAGGAGGAGCATTTTCAAATAGTTTTGGAAATATCTCTAAATATGTAAATGCAGCGAAAACGGTCTTTGAAAATATTATGAATTTTATCAAAAATGTTTTTACAGGAAACTGGAAGCGGAGCCTGGGAAAATATTAAAAATATATTTGGAAACATTGTTTCTGGACTTGGAAATATGTTCAAAAGTCCAATCAATTTTATCATAAATGGAATTAACTCATTCATACGAGGAATCAATAAGATTAAAATTCCTGATTGGGTTCCTGGAATTGGAGGAAAAGGACTGAATATTAGGGAAATTCCTCGATTGAAAGTAGGTATTGACTATGTTCCAGAAGATTACTATCCTGCATTTTTGGATAAAGGAGAAAGAGTTTTAACAAAAGAGCAAAATGCAGAATATAATCGCAATTTAGGAAATCCAATAAATGAAAAGGTTGTAAAAACAGAAAATAATCAAAATGTAAAAGAAATCGGTCCAATAAAATTAGAAATAAAAATTGATAAATTTATCAATAATACGCAGCAAGATGTAAAAGAAATTTCAGAACTACTAGCCATGTACCTAGAAGAAAAAATATTAAGTAAAGGAGGAAGCCCAGCATGATTCCATTTTTTATTTTTAACGGAATAAATAGCAAAGATAGAGGTATCATTGTAAATTCATTACCGAGTATTTCAAAGCCAGAAAAGCGATATGAAGAAATTGATGTACCAGGACGAAATGGGAAACTATACATAGACCAGAAGTCTTATGAGACATTTAGTTACGAGATTACTTGCACAATGATGCCAGATTCAAATATGCGTGTGCTTTCCTCTTGGCTTAATGGCGAAGGAGAGCTAATCCTAAGTACAGAACTAGACAAATTTTACAAGGCCATTGTAAAAGACCAAATTGATTATGAGCAGGTTTATAGGGTATGCAATCAATTCAAAATTCATTTTGAAATCCAGCCAATAGCACTTTCTGTCAAAGAGAAGGTGCTATTTTTAAGTGAGGGAACAACAATAGATATTCAAGACAGTACACACGAGGTTTCTCCATATATCAAATTAGAAGGAGTAGGAGAAATAACTTTGTCTATTAACAATACGCAAATTGCAATTCACAAAATAGAGGAATATATTGAATTTGACTGTGAAATGGAAGAGGCTTTCAAGGGCGAAAAAAGCTGTAATCAAGACATTGAGTGTGCAGAATTTCCAAAACTACAACCAGGGAAAAATACAATTTCCTGGACTGGAAATTGTACTGGTCTTACTTTGAAATACAGAGGTGCTTTTGTATGATAAATCTATATAATGCGAAATTCACAAAAACATCTGATTTTAACAACAACGGAATCGGAAGTTTGAAAGATACTACAAAATGCGAAGTAACAGAAGAATTAAATGGAGAGTGTACAATTGATTTTGAATATCCTAAAAATGGGAAGTATGCTCCAGAAATTGAAAATGACATGATAATCAAAGTTGATACTGGAGAAGCAGAAAGGCAGTTATTTCGTATCAAAAACCGAAACGAAAATCTAACAATGATAACAGCGAAGCCACAGCATATTACATACGATTTGCGAGATAATGCTCTGGATGATACATTCCCACAAAACCAAAATGGAGCAGGAGCAATTGATTGGATATTGACGCATACACAATACAACCATCTTTTCAAAGGATATTCCGACATTACGAATCAAGCAAGTGCAAGGTATGTTAGAAAAAATCCACTTGAAGCAATTATAGGAGATTTAGATAACAGTTTTGTAAATGTCTGGGGTGGAGAGCTACAAAGGGATAACTTTAATGTAAGGATGCTTCAACAACGAGGCGAGGACAAAGGCTATACAATAAAATATGGTAAAAATCTAACTGGAATTGAATTTTCAAAAAACGATTCGAATGTTATTACCAGGTTAAGACCAATTGGATATGATGGCCTTTTGCTACCAGAAAAGTATATTGACAGCCCTTTAATTGAAGAATATCCGCATCCTAAAATTGGTGAAATTGAATATTCAGACATCAAGTTAAAAGAAGAGGGAGACGAGGAAGGTTTTAACACTCTCGAGGAATGTTATGAAGAAATGCGTAGCAGAGCAGCTGAAGAGTTTTCAAAAAACAATATTGATAAGCCGAAAATCAATGTTAAAGTCGACTTTGTGGACTTGTCGCAAACGACAGAATATTCAAAATATAAAATCTTAAATTCTGTAAAATTAGGAGATACTGTAACAATAATTCTTGGGAAGATGAAAATCAAGGTAAGAGTTATTCGAACAGTTTATAATAGCCTGACCCATAGATTTATAAGTTTGGAGCTAGGAGAGTTCAAAGCAAATTATGTAAGTGATTCGCAAAAAACAATTACGAGAACAGTCAAAAAGGAGACAGCAGAAATAAGTAATGATATTTTATCTAATGCGAAACAAAATGCCACAGATTTGATTTTGAAGGCAACTAGAGGATATGTTTGCATAAGACCAGTCGAAAATCCGCAAGAGATTCTGATTATGGATACACCAGATCCCAATACGGCCACAAAAATCTGGAGATGGAACATGAATGGATTTGCGTATAGTTCTTCTGGAATAAATGGACCGTATGGAACTGCTATTACAATGGCCGGAGAAATTGTTGCAGATTTTATCACAGCAGGGATTTTGAGTGCTAATTTGATTAAAGCAGGTTCAATGAGTTTGGCTCGTCTTTATGGAGATGTACTTACGCTCGGTGGAAATGGCAATAAAAGCGGAAAATTAGAAATCAAAGATGCAGCAGCGAACTTGATGGTTCTCTTAGATAATAAGGGGGTGTCTTTGAGCAATGGTGCTAAACTAATTGGCGGAAATGGCGTTTTAAGTTGTTTTCAATTCTTGGTCAAAAATCCAGATGCTTTTCTAGGCTTTAAGTGGGATATGGAAGAGTATATTAAAGACGGGCTTAGAATTGAATGTCATATTCCAGCAAATTTTGTGGTAACTTCTGCAAAAATATCCTTAATTCACAATCCTGTGCATTGGGAAAACGATGGTCAGTATTTTTGGGGTTATGCTCAAAATATAAGATTATATAAGGTTACAAATGCAAATTCTATTCTGGAGGCCCCAGCACTAGGAGGGTGTTTATCTATTGCATCCTTTACACAGAAAACAGAAGTAACAAACGCATTTCCTGGAGGAAAGTTTACAGCTAAAAATCCAGAAATCAACAATCATGCGGCTGAAACAGTAGAAACAATCGACCTTAAGAATTGGCTTAATTCCACAGGAAGAACGACATTTATTGTGGAAACAGCAGAGGCTATTCCTTCTGCAGGAACAATAGATAGTCCGAATTTTGCTGGATTAAAGAAAACAGGAACTGCAGAAGCGGTATTGAATGTAATTGGCTATATGAAATAAAAAGAAGGGAGGAGAGAAAATTTGAAAAGACAAGAAATTATAACTGCAGACTTAAAGGTTACAGAATATTGTCCACTAAAATTGAAACAGTTTGATACTACAGAACTAACCTTTGATATTTATGATAATTCAACCAAGATAAATTTAGAAGGAATGTCTGCAGATTTAATATTTACAAAGTCTGATACTACAATAGTAATGCAGGAATGTGAAATTGCAAATAACCAGGTTGTTGTAAATTTATTACCAGACTGTGTCAGATTAGCAGGAGAATCGAAAATAGAAGTAGAGTTAAAGAAGGACAATGAAGTTGTTTCTTCTTTTTTTATACCTGTCAAAATTGAACCTAGTTCGAAAGAAAACATACAATCGGATAATACTCCAAATTACATTGAAATTTTGGAGGATGCGATTACCCTGGAAAAAGAGCGAAAGCAAAACGAAGAAAAACGAGCCGAAGCGGAAACTCAAAGAGTAAAGAATGAGGAAAATAGAACAGAAGCGGAAACAGAGCGAGATAAGGCAGAGAAAAAACGAGTAGCCGCCGAAGATTTACGAAATGATGAAGAAACCCAAAGAACTACCGCAGAGGAAAACAGAGTTACCGCAGAAAGCGAGAGGGCAGAAGCGGAAAAAACGAGAATTGCTAATGAAAATGCAAGAATTGCAAATTTTGAAAATATGGAAAACCTTGTCAAACCAGAATATTCATATTTAGTAAAAATAACAGAAACCACATCAATTATCACACTACCAGCGTATTACAAAGTGGGGGCAAATGTACTAGAAATTTATGGCAACGGAGAGCGAATGATTAAAGCAACTGACTTGACTGACCTAGATGGTCATTATGTGGAAGTGGGTGAGGAAGGAACACTATCTAATCAAATTCAGTGTGTTGATGACATGGAAGCACTTCCAGGCGATGTATTCATGTTTATTATCAAGGGGGTGTATGAAAATGGACCTAGTCAATCATGATGTAGATAAGGAAATTGAGAACTTAAAAAAAAGAATTAAAAAATTAGAAGAAAAGTTAGTCTGGAAACAGGCTACCTATGATAAAACAACTCATATAGCAACAATTCCCATTTCTTGGAATGACTTAACAGAAATTAGTGTTAGAAGTTTAGGAAAAGATAATGGCACATTTGGATATTTAACAATTCCGAAGGAACAATGGCACAATGATGGAACCTTCGAATTGGTATCAAATAACTTTAATTCTAGTGGGACATTTATGGGTTCATCAATTTTGAAAGTAACAAAGAAAAATACTAATGATTTTATAGTATCTGTTACTTTGGGAGAAGGTGTAAATCCGAGTATGCAGATATATTATAGATAAAGAAAGGAGTAAAAATATGAACAAAGCAAAGCCTTGTGGCTGTAAGAGAGAGAGAGAGAGAGAGAGAGTCTACTCTTTAGTGAACAAATTGGAGCAAAAGGAGGAAGTAGAGAGCAACTAGAAGTTAGCATACTTCCTCGTGATTTTGAATGATTTTAGATAAAAACGGTGTAATACTTAGTCCTACAGAACCAGTTAAGAACAGACGCAAATACTGGCTTAATACAACAGAAAATGAAATGCATCAATTAGTTGATGGTAAATATAAAAAATTGGAAAAATCAATAAATATTGTTGTAGGACAAGAAGTTGAAACAGGAAAAACAGTCTATGGAAAAGTGGAATATCAAAAAAGAATAAATGTTGGAACACTACCCAATAAATCCTCATTAGTTATTGCGAGTGGTTTATCTAATGTGCATTGGACAAGAAAACCAGAAGGCTTTGCACAAAATAAAACATCACAGGCAAATGTAATGCCTTTGCCATACATTGACCCTAGAGACAGTTCAGCAAGCATATCATGTTCCTTAATTTCAGACTATCGAATTGCTATAGTAACTCAACAAGATAGAACAGACTTTGAAGGAATTGTAGATGTGTTTTACACAAAGGATTAAAATCGTTCAAAATGCTCTTGAAAATAGAATATGTTTTTAGATCAAAATGGCATAATTAAAAGTGCTAGTGAACCTGCGAAAAATCGCAGGAAATATTGGTATGACACAACAAATAATAAAATGTATATGCTTAACGAACAAGGTGTATATGAGGAAATGACAACATTCAAGGTATTACGAGAAAGAATAGAGAAATTGGAAAGTAAATCTCTATTATGGAGTGGTTCTGCCAAAAAAGGAGATACAATTAAACTTAAGCAAAGTTTTAAGGATTTCAATTTTCTGCATCTTGTAAATGGAATGTCTGATAGAAATTTTTATGGTTCAGCAGTTACTAGCACAATAAATACAAATACAGAAATATATTTTAGCAGAAGTTTTGCAGGAACAAATGGCGTAACCCAAATTGTAGTTACAGCATTAAAAGTTATAAACGATACAGAGTTGAAGGTCTTATGGTCTTCATATCAAGAACTTAGTGCATCAGGTGGAGGTAATTCAGTAGATAGCACTCATGAAATTTATGTACGAGAATTATATGGAACTAATTAAACGAAAGGAGAAAGCGATGGAAGTCTTAGAGAGAATAATCGATGTCTTGTTGAACAATGGTGGAACAGTCGTCATGGCTGTTCTTTTTATTGTATTTCTCTTCTACGATAGAAAAGACAGAAAATCAAAAGAGGCAGAAGAAAAAGAAGAGAAGAAATTAGAAAGGGAAGCAAGCAATAAAATTCTAAATGAGTTATCTACCTCGAATAGGAACATTGCAGAAAGCCTTAATTTATTAAAAACGAGCATCGACATAAACACGCAAGAATTTCGACAGCACGATGAAAGGTCGATAAAACAATTTGGACATATCAGAGAAGATTTAACAATTTTGAAAGAAAGGAAATAAAGAAAATGAAAAATAAGAGAAACATTATCATTGCCATTATTACGCTTATTCTAGCAGTAATGGCAATTTTCTTTGGCGTGGAGTACACGGAAGAAGAGGTTAACAAAATCGCAGACGGTGCAGAAACCATCCTAAATATTATTGAAGATAGCAATTTATCTACTACAGAACTACCAGAATTAGAAGAAGCGGACGAGCAAGTTCTAGAGGTACAGGAAACAGAAGCGGAACAGTTTGAGGAACAAGGCGAGATAGCATATAATGGCTCCGACAAGGCTCCGGTTGTAACATTAGGAGAATATGCAGGATTAACCTATTATAGCCAAGTAGACTCAAGATGGAAAAACACGATGTATAGCAATCACAATGATTACTCACAAACTATTGGAACTTCTGGTTGTGGTCCGACATCAGCAGCGATGGTTGTAAGTTCTATAAAAGGAACAATTACTCCAGATACGATGGCTAGACTGTATACAGAATACGGCTACCGTTCTTATAATTCTGGAACCTATTGGTCCGCTTTTCGCTGGACGGCTGATATATTCAATATTGAATACCAGGAAACCTCAAATTTAGAAACTGTAGTTGAAAAATTACACGATAACAATTACATTATAGCATCTTGTGGTAACGGTTTATTCACTTACCGGAGGACACTTCATAGTAATTATTGGGGAAGAAGATGGCTTCCTCAAAATTTATGACCCATACTTATACCAGGGCAAGTTTGACACTAGCACAAGACGAGGCAAGGCAAAATTAAGAGGTAATACAGTATATGTAAGTATTGAAAACTTTAGAAAGTATGCCAATTCTAAAGGCTTTTTCTGCTTCAAAAATGACAGGACAGAAATTAAAGAAAATAATACTACAATAACAAGCATATCTCAAAATACAAGCACGATTAAAGCGGTAGACTATAATATCAAGGTTACCGCTAAAAATGGTCTTAGATTTCGTTCTGGTGCGTCTACCTCATACACAAGATTAGGAGCATATCCAAATGGAAAAGTGGTACATATACAGGCAGAGAACAGGAATTGGGGTAAAACCAACGATGGGTGGATTTGTTTAGACTATACTAAGCGATTAGATGCAGCAGTTATCTCAATGCCAAAAGAGAATTACACAAAAGGAACTTATGTCGTAAATTGCAGTAAGTTAAATGTCCGAAGTGGACCAGGTACTCAATATAAAATTAAAGGGTATAAAACTTTAACGAAATCCGCTCAAAAGCAAGGTGGTTATGTTAGAGGTGTACGATTTACTGTGAAGAAAGTAAATAAAAATTGGGGACAAACTCCTTCTGGTTGGGTTTGCTTAGATTATAGTAAAAAATTATAAAGTGAAAGACTAGGTTTTGTAAAAACAGAGCCTAGTCTTTTTTGATGTTGGTTCATTCTCTAAATACCTTTTAGCATTTTCTGTAATCCACGAAGCAATAGATTTTTTTTCAGCAGATAATCTTAACTTTAATTCAGTAGCTAATTCTTTATCAATATCAGCCAAAATTCTGCTATACTTTCCTTTTGCCCATTCTCGCTCTTTTTTTAGATTTCTTGGCATAAAATTCCCTCCTTGACAATATGATTAACCTAATATAAAATAATAAGGAAGAGGGTTAAAACCCTCTATCCTCTAATCCATAAAGGATTAGTGCAAGCTGTGCTCGATTTCGAGCGTGTACTCGTTTAGCTTTGCCGGCAGCGAGTACTTTTTTTATGAGCCTAATCATAGGACTTTTACCTCCTTTCTCTTAGGATAAATACATTTGACTATACTCGTACGAGTATAGTCAACACTTTTTTCAAAATATTTCAAATATTTTTTTATAAATAAAATTGCCAACAAAAAAAGAGCCTCTCAATGCTCTCATTTTGCTTTTCTTCTTTATTTTTGTTCCCCTCGTCATTTCTGACAAAAATTATTTTATATCTAGATACTGTTTAGGTCAAGAAAAATCGTTCGACTGTTTTCGACAATTTTAATTGCATAAAAATTGCATACAAAAAGAAGTACAAACACAACGAAGCCTATAAAATGAAACATTTTGTTAATTAAATCTCCGGACATCTGCACCAAACAATAAAAGCCTTGTAACCTTTGAAAGACAAAGACTACAAGGCTTTTGACTTTTCTTTAGTATCTAGTAAGGTATCCAGTAGAACAGCATACCTAAAAGCCTTTTCCAATTAGTTCTCTAGTCTTCTCTTTTACTTCTTTATCAAATGCTAATATCTCGTCAATGGTAGACAATGACCTTTCCTCATACAAATTCATAACCTTTTCAATCCCAGAAGGAATTTGTGTATAAGTTATCTTTTGGTTGATAAAAGCGTCTACTAAAACTTCGTCGGCAGCATTCAAAATAACTTGATAACAATGTCCCTTTTCGATTGCGGTATATGCTAAAGATAGACATTGGAATTTATGCAAGTCTGGTTTCTCAAAAACGAGGTCTTTAATCTGGAATAAATCCAGTTTTTCGATGGTGTTCTGTAATCTTTTTGGATAATTCAAAGCATATGCGATTGGAATTTGCATTGATTTCGGTCCAATATTCGCCATAATGGTTCCATCTTCAAACTGAACCATCGAATGGACTAAACTCTTGCGATGGACAACTACTTCAATTTGGCTTGGTTCAACATCAAATAGCCATTTTGCTTCAATTACTTCAAAGCCTTTGTTCATCATGGTAGAAGAGTCGATGGTAACTTTCTTTCCCATATTCCAAGTAGGGTGATTTAGTGCATCTTCCACGGTAATGCTATCCGAGATATTCTTATCAAAAAATGGACCGCCAGATGCAGTAAGAAGTATTTTACTAATCTTATTCTCAATTTCGCCATTTAAGCACTGCATAATAGCACTGTGTTCACTGTCCACAGTAAGCAATTTTGCACCACTTTCTTTTGCGGTCTGCATAATAATCTTTCCACCAGTAACTAATACTTCTTTATTTGCTAAGGCTACTGTTTTTCCATGTTTAATCATATTGTAAGTGGGCTTTAAGCCGGAAATACCAACTAAAGCAGATACAGAAATATCAAAATCCGTTAAATTGGAGATGGCTTCCATTCCTTCCTCTCCATAATAAACGGCTAAGTCTGGAAATTTTGCTTTCAATAAATTAGCATTTTCTTCACTTGTAATATACACATTTTGGGGATGAAATTCCTCAATTTGCTCTACTAATTTGGTTACATTTTTTCCTGCTACTAAGGTTACAACGCGAAATAAATCTGGATTTTCTCGAATGACATTTAAGGTACTTGTTCCGATTGAACCAGTAGACCCGAATATGGCAACTTTTTTCATAGATACCTCCCTTATTTGCTACCAGTGTATAATAAATCTAGGTTTTTGGCAATAAAAAGAAGAGATATTTACATAAAATGTTGAAAAGAGAGCACACAGATGATATAATGGGCAATAAAATAACGGAAAGAGAAGGCAAAGGGGAGAAATTAAGTGGAACCGTATGAAGTGATACGAAAGTTTGTCGAAGCAGAACAGTATACACAAGACGAACACGTACTAGGAATTTTGTTTTATGGTAGTAGCAAATATGGACTTAACAACGCAAATTCAGATATCGATTTACTCATTATTTATGAGGATGGAGATAATCCAAACCGAGTCATAAGAGGAAATGCTGTTGTGGATGATGCACGAATTGAGTATTTCAAAAAAGCAATAAGAGAAGTGCACATTGGTGTTGAAACCGATTTCTTAACACAAAGTAATGCTTCTTTGTCCATTGTTGGAAAAGCAGATATTATCTATGAAAAAGACCATGCTATGCACGATTTACAAGAATATGTACTCCGTAAATTCAAAAATAAACTCCCACCAATGACAGACGACAAGGCGAGAGAAGAATTAGCCACAATCTATAATCGATTAGAAAGGCTAAAAAAATATGCAGAACCAGGCGAATACAGTTACTATTTTGAACATTTATATCATTTAATCATTGAAAGGCTTCGCAGATTTTATCATGCACATAAAGGAATACCAAGAATAGAAACTTACAAGGGATTTAAGTTATACCAAGATAAAAAATATCAAGACATGTTTGCGATTGACCAACTTCCAGAACCAGAATTTCTACAAATGTATTTTGAATTGATACACAATCCAGGAAAAACGAAACAAGAAAAACGAAATCAGTTAATGGAATTTTATCAGTATGCAAAAAGAGAAGTAGCATTTGATGAAGCCAATCATAGAATTCCAATCAAAAGCAGATATTATGGAAGTGCACCGAAACCAGAAGAAATAAATTTAGAAGGGATTGAAATAGAACCAGTCCCAATTCCAGAAGCAACGCTTCGTGCAGTAGAAACATTTGCAGAAGAAATGAACTATCGAGAAAATGAGCATTTTTTAGGAATTGTTGTTTATGGTAGTAGTTTAACTGGTTTTAATTCGGAAGGGTCAGATATTGACTTACATGTTATCATGGATAACAGTAATCCAAATCACATTGTGAGAGGAAAAAAATTAGTTACCAGTAATGGTAGAGAAGTTGAGATAGAATATTTTGAAAAGCCGATTGCAGAAGAATATCTAATGGCAGACTATGAATTTCTACATCAAGATAATGCGGCATTATCCATATTAGGAAAAGGTGCGGTTATCTATCCAAAAGACGGTTCTTTAGCGCAACTTCAAAAATATGTACTGCATAGATTTCAAGAGGATTTACCACCATTAAGCAAAGAGGAAATACGAGAACAAATCTCAATTATGGATAATAAAATCCAAAAGTTAGAAAATTTGCAAAAGGAAGATAGTCCATATTTTTTGCATTTCTACCATATTGTACTAGAGAAAATGCGTGAAACCCATCATAAAATGATTGGAATATCCCAAGTAGCAACGGATAAAGTGCCTAGAATATACACCGATGCGGCATATCGAAAGTCCGTCTGGAAAGAAACCCCATCACAAGAATTTGTGGCGGAATATTTAAGATTAGTAACATTAGAAAATGACAAAGAACAAATGCTAGAAGCCATCAAAGATTTTTATGAGAAAGTAAAACTGGGGATAGAATTAGGACAAGAATATCGAATACCAGTTGAAAGTGAATTGAAATATTTACTCCTCTCCTTAAAAAATCAAGAACCTATGCAGAGCGAAGTTCCACTTACATCTGGAATGCTTGCTTTACTCGATAAGAAAACAGGAGTAACCACACAAGAGATAACGGCTGTTATGCAATTATTGGAACAGTTAAAACAAAAACAAGTAGAGCCAGAGTTATGAGGAGAAAAAATGATAGATTATGAGAAAAGATTGGTTGAAGTAGATGAGGTTTTGAAACATCTACCAGACGAAGAATTTAGGAGAATTCCCCAGGATATAATTCAAACCATTCGAGAAAACAAGCATAAATCCTATCAATGGGAATACGATAATCACAAGAAAGTAACAGAGCAAAATCTTCCCAATGACACAGTTGCTATATTATCCTATCTCAATACAGAATTTATCTTGACCAATGAACAAAAAGCACTCATGCACCAAATTCATGATTTTAATGAAAACAAAAATTCAAAGTTTTAGGAGAAATCTATTGCAGAAAATAACTTGTTTTGGTATAAGTAAAGCAAGAAAGGGTGTGAAACCAAATGGAATTATGGGAAGTGCTAGATAAAGAGCGGAAATCCAACTGGCGAAGTGATGGAAAAATATGACCAAAAAGTTTTTGAACGAGGATTTTTCCATTTAGGGTCAGATATTTGGATGATAAACCGTGAAAATAAAATCCTGATACAAAAGAGGTCGCCTATGAAAAGGCTAGAACCAAATGTGTGGGCAATGACAGGTGGCTCTGTTGTATTAGGAGAAAATTCAGTGGATACCATTGTAAGGGAAACCAAAGAGGAGATTGGAATAGACATTGATGCTAGTCAATTAAAATTGGTTACCAAATTTAGAACTGGAACAGTATGGATACATGCTTATGTGTTGCATTGCGATTACCCAGTATCGGAAATGAAATTCCGTCCAGAAGAAGTATCAGAGGCAAAGTGGGCAACATGGGAGGAAATTGACGAATTGGTAAAACAAGGGCAATTTATCCAAAATCGCTGGCAGTTTGTTGGAAAGTGCTTGCAAGCAGAAATTGAAGGAAATTCGGAAAAATGAACGAAGTATTAAATGAAGATTTATCCAATCTAATCTATTCGGTCGTAGAAGAAATCCCAGTTCGGTTGTGTTGCAACCTATGGGCAAATTGCAAGACTTATTGGAAAGCCAAAAAATGCAAGATTAGTGGGGAGAGCCCTGAAAATGTCCTTCCGTTATGGAGATTTTCCTTGCCATCGAGTGGTAAATCACCAAGGCAGAATTTCGCCGGGGTGGAAAGACCAGAAAGATTTACTGGAAAACGAGGGTGTTACTTTCCGAAATAAGATTTGTGTAGACTTGAAAAAACACCAGTGGAAGATATAAAATTTTTGTGATATATTATGCAGTAAGGGGGTAATTTTTATGGCAAGAAGTAAATATGATTTTATACTGAATTGTGAGGTAGAACAAGCCAAACAAGTTGTTCAAAAATATATGGACGCTAATGGTTTCAAACCAATCACGAAAAAAGGAGAAACCTATTATAAAGCAGGAGATGCTATGGTAGGGTATAAATACTTCAATTATACGATTGAGGGAAATACTTTAACCGTGTATGCTTGGTTAAAAAATGCGTTTGGTGATATGGATATTGAGGGAAAAGGAATGATGAGTATCAATGTATTGGTTATGAGTTATCGTAATTCCATTCAAACCTTATTCCAAGAAATTGAAAAATTAAACAAAGGAGAAACTGTAATGGAAGAAAAAACAGAAGAAAAAAAGATTACAGGATATGACACACAAACA
>Ga0137297_10678_pt1 | contig 23740 bp, 23 predicted proteins | sample RamsorincwithD2O_FD_97191 | JGI IMG/M metagenome (GOLD analysis project Ga0137297, IMG submission 97191) | Mouse cecal microbial communities from Vienna, Austria - Mucin amended with D2O | ecosystem: Host-associated > Mammals > Digestive system > Large intestine > Cecum | place: Austria: Vienna... | reverse complement strand
GTCCGTCTGGCAAGGACAATACCTGCCATCATCGCTTTGACCGCCAGTACGGAGAACTTCCGATGGGATATGACCACAAATATGTATATTCCCATTTTGGCTACAATTTGAAGGCAACGGACCTGCAGGCGGCAGTCGGCTGCGCCCAGCTGGAAAAATTCCCCGGATTTGTAGAACGCCGCCGCCGCAATTTTGATCGTCTGCATAAGGCGCTGTCGGATCTCTCGGATAAGCTGATCTTACCGGAACCGTGTCCCGGTTCCCGGCCAAGCTGGTTTGGCTTTCTGATTACCTGTAAGGAGGGGACGGACCGTAACCGCATGGTTTCGTATATCGAAGAAAAGGGGATTCAGACCCGGATGCTGTTTGCCGGCAATCTGACCCGCCATCCCTGCTTTGACCAGATGCGAGCACAGGGCGGCGGCTATCGGGTGGTGGGAGATCTGAAGACTGCGGACCGGATTATGCGGGATACCTTCTGGGTGGGAGTGTATCCGGGAATGACAGATGAGATGATCGATACCATGGCACAGGTGATTCATGAGGCAGTAAGAAAGAGTGCGGGCTGAGAGGAGAGTTTATGATGCGGTATGATCTGACGGAGACACATGAAGTCAGTTTGAAAATGCTGAAAGAAATTGACAGGATCTGTCGTAAATATAAGATCAAATATATGCTGGATGCCGGTACGCTGCTGGGGGCAGTTCGTCATCAGGGGTTTATCCCCTGGGATGACGATGCCGATGTGGTGATGACCAGAAAGAACTACGATGCGTTTATGAAAGTAGTGAAACGGGAACTTCCGGATACAATGGAACTTCTGCTGCCTTCGGATTTTCAAAAGGGCCGGGCGTTTTTTGATTTTACTGCGAGGATTTATTATAAAAACAGCCGCATTCATGAGGACTCTCTGGAAACGCAGTACTATGAAGGGAAAATGAACCATTTGTGGGTAGACCTTTTTACGCTCGATGTGCTTCCTCAGAATCGGGTAAATGCCGCCATAACCTTATTGCTGCACAAAATTGTGTACGGGATGGCAATGGGACACCGTTACCAGCTGGATTTCGGAAAGTACGGCGTTTTCTATAAGCTGGCAGTCAGCGGGTTGTCTGCGGCGGGACGCTTCATACCCATGCGGGTTCTGTTCGCTTTGCAGCGGATGATAGCGTTAAAGGACCGGAAATGCCGGAGTAATTTGTGCTATTACAGCAATTATCAGCCGGATTATCTGTATGTGACCTTGCAGAAGGAGTGGTGCGAGCAGATCGAAGATATTCCATTTGGCGATACCATGCTGATGGCGCCAAAACATTGGCACGAGGTATTGACCTGGATTTATGGAGATTACAAGAAGCTTCCGCCAAAAGAGCAGCAGGTTCCGTCTCATGCCACGGCGCAGATTCAGGTATACGATGAGGAAGAGTGACGGAAAAGAACATGGAAAAATTATTATCAGTAGTGGTGTCCGTATATAACGAGGAACAGGCGCTTCCTCTGTTCTATCAGACGGTAAAACCGGTTCTGGAAAAACTCGGCTGGGATTATGAGATTCTGTTTATCAATGATGGGAGCCGGGATAACAGTCTGGAGATTCTGCGGGAACTGGCGGCGCAGGATGATCATGTGAAAGTGATCGGCTTTTCCCGGAATTTCGGACATGAAGCGGCGATGATTGCCGGGATTGACTATGCCTGCGGGGATGGCATTGTGTGTATGGATGCCGACTTGCAGCACCCGCCATCCTGCCTGCCGGAGATCGTAAAAAAGCTGGAGGATAACTGCGGGGTAATCACGATGGTGCGCACACAGAATGCCTCTGCCGGGGTCGTGAAGAATATCACATCGGCTGGTTTTTACTGGTTGATCAATACGCTGTCTGACGTAGAATTTGAGCCGAATGCCTCGGATTTTTTTGCCATCTCGCGGCAGGCGGCGGACGTATTGCGGAAGAACTATCGGGAAAAGGTTCGTTTTTTGCGCGGATATGTGCAAAATATCGGTTTTAGCAGGGCGGCGATCCGCTATGAGGCGCAGGAGCGGGCGGCAGGGGAGAGCAAGTACAGCATCCGCAAATTGTTTACATTTTCCATTAACACGATCCTTTGCTTTTCCAATCTGCCCCTGAAGCTGGGGATCTACGCCGGAGGCCTGGCTGCCCTGATGGGGATTGCTGTGATGGTTTATACGTTATGTACCCGACAAGGGGCGCCCAGCGGATATGCGACGATTGTGATTCTCAATTGTTTTATGTTTGCCGTACTGTTTTTGATTGTTGGGATTATCGGCGAGTATATGGCGATTCTGTTCAGCGAACTGAAGGACCGGCCGATTTACATTGTGGAAGAAATGAGAAATGTGGGGGAGAAACAAAAGAAGTAAAAGAAGCAAAAATAGGACCCTGAAATTTCTGTAATTGTACATTTTGTCTGGATTAGCGTAATATTTGATTCATTTATGGTGAATTTTGCTTGTACATTTTTGGCATTTTCGATATAATGGAAGAAAGATCCAGAACACGTTTTTCGAGAGGTATTTCGGAAACAGCAATTGCAGAAAGGGGGACTATTATGGAGACCAGGTATACGAAGATTCACACAGCGGGGACGAACGTGGCTTTGAAGGTGACGCCGGGACATTTTGCCACGAATCATTCCCATATCAATTATTATCTGGATATGACTACGATGAAGACCAGGGCCAGCGAGGCTCAGGATGTGGCCAAGGGGATGATGGGGACTTATCTTTATGGACTGCTGGTGGATACCATTGTCTGTATGGAGGGCACAGAGGTTATCGGCGCCTTTTTATCGGAGGAACTGACCCGAAGCGGCGTGCTTTCCAAGAATATGCATAAGACGATCTACATTGTACGGCCGGAATTTAACAACAACAGCCAGATTATTTTCCGGGACAATACGGCGCCGATGATCAAGGATAAGCATGTGATTATCCTGATGGCGACGGTGACTACGGGTTTCTCAGTGATGAAGGCCATTGAGAGTGTCCAGTATTATGGCGGAAAGCTGCAGGGAGTGTCTGCCATTTTCAGTGCGGTTCACGAGGCTGGCGGAGTGCCGGTGCATGCGGTGTTCGGGAAGAAGGATTTGCCGGATTATGTGGATTATGATTATCGGGAGTGCCCGCTGTGCAAGCAGGGACAGAGATTGGACGCCCTGGTGAATGCTTACGGGTATTCCAAGCTGTAGGCAGCGGAAACGCGGCGAAGACGTCGGAACATCCGCTAAGGACGGAAAAGACCAGGCAAACAGAGGGTGAAGGAGAGGCAAAAGGAAGGAGAGGTGCTGCATATGGTGGCGAAGACCTATGCTTATGATTATGATGAGTATGAGGAGGGGAAGGGGCCGTCTACGATGGTCGCGGATATCCTGGCGGACCCGGAATTTGCCGGGGTGACGGACCTGACGATCGGAAGCTGGGGCAGTGCATATGAGGATGACTGCCAGCCGATTATTGATGGGATCGTGGAGAATGCGGAGGCGTTTTCTCATATTGAAAAGCTGTTTATCGGGGATATGGATTTTGAGGAGTGCGAGGTTTCCTGGATTATGCAGGGAAACTATGACAAGCTGTGGGCAGCACTGCCTGGCTTAAAGGAATTGACGATCAAGGGAAGCACGGACCTGGGGTTGGGAGAGATCTGCCATGAGAATCTGGAAGCGTTGACGATTATCTGCGGCGGTCTTCCGACAGGGATTATTGAGGAGATTGAGCAGGCAAGGCTGCCGAAGCTGAAAAAGCTGCTGCTTTATATTGGCAGCGACAATTACGGGTTTGACGGAAATAAGGACACGATTTGCAAGTTCCTGGAGAATGTGCAGCTTCCTCAGCTGGAATATCTTGGGATTGCAGACAGTGAGATTCAGGATGAGCTGGCAGAGGTGGTGCTAAAGAGTAAGTTTATGGGGCAGATTCATACCTTGGATTTGTCTTGCGGGACGCTGTCGGATAAGGGAGGGGCGCTGATTCTGGAAACGCTGCCTAAGTATGGCAACATCAAGAAGCTGGATGTTCATTATCATTTTATGTCACAGGATATGGTGAAGAAACTGCGGGAACTTCCGATTGAGGTGGATGCCTCTGACGGGAATAAGCCGGACAGTTATCGTGGCGAGACTTATATGTACGCCATGCTGACAGAATGAGGCAGGCAGCGGTTCTGGGAAAGCCGGATACGAAGCGGACTCATTATCTGGGACGTGCAGCTCGGGAAGCCGGGCTGCATGTCCTGTTTTTGGATTGGGACCGATGGAGGACGGATTTTCCGGAAGGGGAGATTTTTCTGAAGATTGACCCGCCGGTGTGGGACAGCGGCCTGCTGGGGCAGCTGGGAGGCCTGACAGAGGATTATCGGCGGCAGCTGAGGGAGATTGGGAAGCTGGCGGATGTGAGGGATATGGAGTTTCTCAATAAGCCGGAAGCGATTGAGGCGCTTTTGGATAAGCAGGGGTGTAAAAGGCGTCTGGAGGCGGCCGGGGTATCGGTGTCGGAGGAAATAAAACCAGAGGAAGCGGGCCTGATTGGGGAGGCAGAGCAGCTGCTGGAAATCATGCGGGCCCGGCGGGTGTATCAGGTGTTTATCAAGCCGGTCTGCGGTTCCGGGGCGGCGGGGGTTGCGGCATTCCGGTGGCAACCCGGGAGCGGCCGGATGGTTTTGTATACCTGTGCGAGAGAGATGACGAAGGAGGAGATATCGGAAAGGAAAGCGGAGGAATCAGGCGGGAGCCTGGTGAATACGAAAAGACTGCAAAGAATCACGGATTCCGGTCAGGTGCTTTCTATGGTGGGAAAGCTTTTGAGCCTGGGGTGTATCGTGGAACGATGGTATGCCAAAGCGGAATATCGGGGTTTTTCTTATGATCTGCGGGCAGTGGTGCAGGATGAAAGGATGGATTTCTGCCTGGCCAGGCTGTCAAAGGGTCCGATCACGAACCTGCATTTGAATAATCATCCTCTGGAATGGAAGGCGCTGGGGTTTTCGGAGAGAAAGGCGGAGGAGATAGAAAAGCTGTGCCGTCGTGCCATGGCGTGTTTTCCGGGACTGCGAAGCGCAGGGATTGATATCTTGCTGGAGAAGGGGGGCATGAGGCCCAGGATCATGGAGATGAATGCCCAGGGGGACCTGATCTATCAGGATATCTATGGGCAGAATGTGATCTATCGAAGGCAGGTGGAGATGATGCGGGAAGCGTGCATTGGACAGAGCGGGACAGAGGAAAGAATGTAACAGAAGTATGCAGAAGATGCGTTGAAACAGATGAAAGTACTGGACTCAAAGGAAGGGGAGGAGAGAAAATGGGGCATAGCGGTCAGGAGATGGCCGGGGAGGTTCCTTTCCGGCTGTTTCTGTCTTCGGAGGGGAGCCGGGAGCCTTCCGTGGATATGGGGCGGGTGGTAGGAACGCAGGATATTTTATTCATTTGCCTGGACACTTTGCGGTATGATGCGGCTGTGGAAGAGGAGGCGGCGGGAAATACGCCGGCGCTGAGCCGGTATGGCCCCTGGGAGAAGCGTCAGGCGCCGGGGAATTTTACTTACCCCTCTCATCATGCCATGTTTGCGGGATTTCTGCCTTGTGCTTTTGAGGCCAGGAATCTGGCAGAGCGGGAAATGTTGTTTTTCCCGAAGCAGATCGGTATGGGGAGGCGGGTTCCCAAAGGAGCTTTTGGGTTCTCGGGAAGTACAATCATGGAGGGGTTGGAAAGGGAGGGCTACGATACCTGGTGTGTGGGCGGCGTGGCTTTTTTCGACAAGCGCTCTGACCTGGGCAAAGTGTTTCCGGGATATTTTCAAAAAAGCTATTGGAATCCTTCTTTTGCCTGTCCGGTGAAGGAGAGCACTGCCAATCAGGTGGATTTTATCCTGAAAAAGCTTTCCGGGGCAGATGCGGGGAGGAGGATTTTTCTTTATCTGAATGTGGATGCCATCCATTATCCCAATTATTTTTATCTGGAGGGCGAGGAGAATGACAGCCTGAGGAGCCATAAGGCGGCGCTGCGGTATGTGGATGGGCAGCTGGGCAGGCTGTTTACCGGATGGAAGCAGATGCGGGGCGGCTGTTTTGTGATCTGTTGTTCGGATCATGGGACTTGTTATGGAGAGGATGGCTGTCTGTTTCACGGGATTAACCATCCGGCGGTGAACACGGTTCCTTATAAGCATTTTTTTATCTGATTTAAGCTGGATGGCGGGTTTTGGAGGTTGGTTTTATGAATCCTTATGTGCAGTATATGTATAGTTATCCTCATAAGACGGCGTATCGTCCATTGGAGGGAGTTTGCTTGGATGAGTATGCAGGATTGTTGGCGGGAAAGGGACATGGCCTTTATCTGCATGTGCCTTTTTGCCAGGGAAAATGTGGATATTGTAATCTGTTTTCGGTGACAGGACAGGATGCGCAGGCGATAGAGCGGTATCTGGATGGGGTGGAACGACAAAGCCGGCAGTATCAGGAGCTTCTGATGCCCTATGGAACGGAATTTTCGGAATTTACCATTGGGGGCGGGACGCCGCTTTTGCTGTCGGGGGAGCAGCTGGAGGGGATGTTTGCCCTGGTGAGGCGTCATTTTGCTTTGGAGGAAGGGGCGCAGATCGGGATTGAGACGGCGCCGAATCAGACAGAGCGAGGCAAGCTGGAACTTTTGAAGCAGGAAGGTGTTTGCAGGGTCAGTATGGGGATTCAGAGCTTTTTTGATGAGGAACTGGGAACGCTGAGGCGGGGGCACCGGGCAAACCAGGCCAGGGAGGCTCTGGGAATGCTGATGTCCATGGGATTTCCCCGTGTAAATGTGGATTTTATCTATGGAATTCCGGGACAGACGGTAGATTCCCTGCAGGCTTCTCTGAGGGAGGCTGTCGGTTTTGGGGTGGATGAGATTTTCTTGTATCCTCTTTATGTGAAGCATGGGGCCGGACTGGTGCAAGAAGGCGTGGTAATAGACCCCGAGTATGCTTATCTGCAGTATCGGGAGATGTGCGGGTATCTGCGGGCGGAGGGTTTCCGGCAGGATTCCATGCGGCGGTTTGTGCGGAAGAGGGGGAGGAAAGCCCAAAAGGCATATTTGAGAGAAAACGGCGGGAATGATGACGTCAGAGAGGCGCATTTGAGGGGAAACGGCGGGAATGACGACGTCAGAGAGGCGCATTTGAGAGAAAACGGCGGGAATGACGACGAGTGGAGGAAGGAGAAACGGGAATTCTCAGAATGCGGCTTTGGAACTTCGCTGGCCTTGGGATGCGGCGGGAGAAGCTATGTGGGAAGGCTTCATTTTTGCACGCCTTATGCAGTGACCCAGGAGAGCTGCCTGGAACAGCTGAGAAGGTTTGAGGCTACGGCGGATTTCTCGAAAGTGCAGCATGGGATTTTGCTGTCTGAGGAGGAGCAGAGGCGGCGGTATGTGATTCGCCATCTGCTGATTCGTCCGGGGATTGCGTTGAGAAGGTATGAGGAAGCGTTTGGCTCTCCGGTGCTGGAGGATTTTCCGGTATTGAAGGAGTGGACGGAAAAAGGGTGGCTGCAGGAGGAAGAGGCAGGGGATGCTTATGGCCGGGAGAAGGATGAATTGCGGACAGAGGCTGCCGGTGCCAGTAACAAAGGAAAAACGCCGGAATGCTTCCTGACTTTGACGGAGGAAGGGATGGGACTTTCGGACTATCTGGGGCCAATGCTGGCTTCCGGCGAGGTATGGGGGAAAATGAAAGAATGGGAGGCAGTCTATGAGCCCAGAGGTGGTTTTCTATCGGGGGAGCCTGAAAAGCTGTAATTACCAATGCAGCTATTGTCCCTTTTCCAAGCATCGGACTTCTCAGAGAGAACAAGAACGCGACCGGAGGGAATGGTTTCGCTTTGTGAATCGTCTTGTCAAAGGAAAAGGGCCGGGGAATGTTCGGGCCTTGATGGTGGCGCCTTACGGGGAGGCGTTGATTCATCCCTGGTACTGGGAGGGACTGGCGGAGGTCAGCCAGGCAGAGAATATGGAGGCCATAGGAGCACAGACGAATCTGAGTTTTCTACTGGAAAAGTCGCTGGAGTATTATGAAAAGTCCAAAGGAAAGGTGGAAAAGCTGCGGCTGTGGGGGACTTTTCACCCGGAGATGACCAGGCCGGAGGAGTTTGCAAGGAAGTGCAGGCAGGTATGGGACGCAGGAATTGCCCTCTCGGTGGGGGCAGTGGGCGTGCCGGGGAATCTGGAACAGATTCGGAGGCTGCGCAGCTTGCTGCCGGAGGAGATTTATCTGTGGGTGAATAAAATGGATGGTTTGAAGCGGGAGTATACGGAAGCGGAGAAGGAGGCGTTTCTGGAACTGGACCCTTATTTCTGGCAGGAACTGACGCCGGTGCCGGCGGATGTGGAGCAGTGCCGGGGAAGGCTTTTTGTGGAGAGCGACGGAAGGATGAGGATATGTAATATCGGGAGGGTGATGGAGGGAAACTGGTATGAGGAAGGTGGCGCGCATGGGCCGGAAGAGGAGGAGCGGGAAAACAGAGGGCAAAACGTCCGGGGAATGCCTCTGCGGTGCGGCCGAAAGTGGTGCTCCTGTTATCTGGCATATGGAGGCCGGGCAGACTATATAAATCAGATCTTGTTTGGCCCATATCCGGTTTTTCGGATTCCAAGACGGCCCAAAGCGGTGTTCTTAGATATAATGGGGACATTGTTACCGAAAGAGGCGCTGGGCGAGGGGAAAGGCTTGGAAAATTCCCGAGTCCCGCTTAGGACGAAGCTGGCGCTGGAAACTCTAAGGAGGGAGGGAACGCTTCTCTTTCAGGCCACCACATTGCCGGAGAAAGACGCCAGAGAAATCTGCCAGGAGATCGGAACGTTTTTTTCCGGCGGCGTATTTGCCGGGGGAGCGCACGTATATGCCGAGTGGGAAAATGGGCGGCAGGAATATTTTCACCGGTTAGAATGCGGTTCCCTGTCCGGGATAGAAGCATTAAAAAAAGAACTTGGCTTTCGGATGCTGTCCTATCGGAATGGGGAGATGCTTTATAAACTGACACTGGTTCGTCCGGGAAGGAGACCCTGGAACTGCGAGGAGCAGCAGCGGCTGGAGGAGGCCCTGGATCTTCGGTATCGGGGCAGGGTCCGGTGGGTTCGGGAGGATTTTTGCCTGCAGCTGGTGGCAAGAGAGGCCACTAAGGCCAACGGGGTGCGGATGATCTGCGGATGGCTGGGGATTCCTTTGTCTGAGACCGGGGCGGCGGGGGATTCGCCGGAGGATGAGGAGATGACGGGATTGTGGAAACAATGATGACGGCAGACGGACAGAGGCAGGGGGCAGAAGCCGTGCTTTTTTGAAAAACTCGCATCCTTTTTGAAATGAAAACTGACAAAAATGTTGTTATGATGGATTTATCCGTTCATCGGGAACGTTTAAAGTTTCGGCAAGGAGGAGAGAGAAAGATGTTTGTGATCTATCAGGAAGGGATGAAAAAGCCGGTCCGGGTCTGGCTGGAGGGGAGAGAGCAGATAGAGGAAAGCTGTTTGCAGCAGGCATATCATCTGGCGGATCTGCCGTTTCTACACAAGTGGGTTTGCCTGATGCCGGATACCCACACAGGGAAAGGGATGCCGATCGGCGGGGTGATTGCGACAAAGGATGTGATAATTCCCAATGCAGTGGGCGTGGACATTGGATGTGGCATGAATTTTGTATCCACAAATGTCCCTGTGAAGGAGGTCCGTCCGGTGATGACCGGTAACGGAACGCTGGTGCAGGCCATGATTTCGGATATTATGCGGAATATTCCAGTGGGATATAATTCCCATAAGATGCGGCAGCCTTCGGCGGTCCTTGACCGGGCGCGGGAGCAGGAGGAACTTTACCGGCCCAATGAGGAATTGTATCCGCTGATTGAAGATGCCTATTATCAGGTGGGGACTTTGGGAGGCGGCAACCATTTTATTGAACTGCAGGAGGATACACAGGGATTTCTGGGGATTATGATTCATTCCGGCAGCCGTCATTTTGGGAAACGGATCTGTGACGATTACCACCAGAAAGCCCGTGTGCTCAATCAGATGTGGCACAGCCAGGTGCCGGATGAATACCGGCTGGCATTTCTTCCGGTAACATCCAGGGAAGGGCAGGAATATATTACCTGGATGAAGCTTGCCATGGAGTATGCGTTTGAGAATCGGCAGCGGATGATGGAGCGGGTAAAGGAAGTGGTGCGGGAAAAGGTGGGGAAGTTTCTGAACCGGCCGGTGGAATTTTCGGAGGAAATTAATTGCCACCACAATTATGCGGCGCTGGAACACCATTATGACGCGGATGTATGGGTGCACCGCAAAGGAGCCACCCGGGCGCGGGAGGGCGAACTGGCGGTGATTCCAGGTGCGATGGGTTCCTACAGCTATGTGGTGCGGGGAAAGGGAAATCCGGAAAGCTTTTGCAGTTCTTCCCATGGGGCGGGGAGGGCCTATTCCCGGAAGGGGGCTATGGAGGCATTTGCCTGCGAGAAGGTGATCTGTGACTTGAAGGAACAGGGAGTTGTGCTGGGGAAGAATAAAAAGTCGGATGTGGCGGAGGAGTGCCGTTTTGCCTATAAGGACATCCGGACTGTCATGCAGAACCAGCAGGATCTGGTAGAGGTGGTGACGGAACTTAAGACGGTGGGGGTGGTGAAAGGATAGGAAAGCTGCGGATTCTGCAAGAGTATTTTGCCGTGGGTTTTTGCCGGAATAGAATGCAGGTACACTAGCTGGGGATGTGTTTTTTGTAGTAAAAATAGCAGGGAACCTCTACTAACAGCATGACGCTCCAGCCAATGGCGCAGGCAAAGGCGACTCCGTCGATGCCGATTCCGGGAACCAGGAGATAGACGAAGATTACCCGCAGGGAGGTTTGAATCAAGGTGCCCAGGAGGGGGAGGGCCATGTTCCCCATTCCCCGGAAAAATCCCTGGAAGCCATTGGTAAAGCCGGGAAAGATATAGAAAACGGCCATAAGGCTTAAGTAACTGCATCCCAAGGCGACTACTTCTGTCTCGCCGGAGCTGACAAAAAGCTGCATAAAGGGACGTTTTAGCAGCCAGGTAACGGCGCAAATCAGAATCCAGTAGGTAAATTCCAGGGTCAGCCCGGCGGCAAACCCCTGGGTGATCCGCTTATATTTTCCGGCTCCCCGGTTCTGGGCGGTAAAAGTAGTGATGCCGTGGGAGATGCTTTGCTCCGGCAGGCAGGCGTAGTCGTCGATGCGGGTTGCCGCATTATAGCTGGCAATAGCATTAATGCCCATGGTATTGACGCAGCCCTGGATGAGCAGCTTTCCCACCGGTTGGCAGGCCTGCTGGAGAGCGGTGACGGTCCCGTATTGCAATGTTCTCCTTAACAGTCCTGAGTCAATGCAAAATTCCTTTATCTCAAGCCGGAGCAGAGGGATTTTTCGGTATATGTAGCAAATACACAGAATGGCGGAAGCGCCCTCTGCAATCACGGTGGTTATGGCGGAACAGACGATGCCCAGGCGGAAGACGCCGATCAGGATGATATCCAGAATGCCGTTTAGTACGGAGGCAAAGGCCAAAAATTTCAGGGGGGTTTTGGAATCTCCGATGCTTTTTAATGCGGCGGAAATAGCATTATAAAAATAGGTAAAGGGAGTGCCTAAAAAGACGATGCGCAGATAAAGGGAGGCAATGTCCAGGATCTCTTCCGGGACGGAAAGGAGTATTAACAAAGGGCGTGAGAGGAAAAGGCCCAAAAAGGCAAGGGCCAGGGAGAAGTACAGTCCGAACACGGCTGTGGTAGCCATCTCTTTTTTTACGTTTTCCGGTTCGCCCGCGCCGAAAAATTCGCTCATCAGCACAGAAGAGCCGATGCAGATACCGGAGATCCCCAGAATCGTAATGTTCATCACCGGGTTGGCTGTCCCCACTGCAGCGAGAGCCTCTTTTCCGATAAAACGGCCTACAATAATGGAATCTACCGCATTGTAGGTCAGCTGGAACAGATTTCCCAGGATTAAGGGGATGGAATATGCAATCAGATGCTTGGTAATGTTTCCTTCGGTCATTTGGACAGCTGCCATAGCGGACGGTTTCCTCCCTTTTCGTAAGCATTTATAAAGAAGACGCCGCAGAATCTTTTGCCTGAAGGATTCTGCGGCGTCTTTCCTGCTTTGATATTACAGATATTTTTTCAGCGTGTCTGCCTTATCCAGACGCTCCCAGGGCAGATCCAGATCCGTTCTTCCGAAGTGTCCGTATGCGGCGGTCTGCCGGTAAATCGGTCTTCTCAGATCCAGCATTTTGATAATTCCAGCCGGCCGCAAATCAAAGTTTTCCCGGATAATTTCCACCAGCTTCTCGTTGCTCAGCTTTCCGGTCCCGAAGGTGTCTACCATAATGGAGGTGGGATAAGCCACTCCGATGGCATAGGAAAGCTGAATCTCACATTTGTCTGCCAGTCCGGCGGCCACCAGGTTCTTCGCGGCATAACGTGCGGCATAAGCGGCAGAGCGGTCTACCTTGGTGCAGTCTTTTCCGGAGAAAGCCCCGCCGCCATGACGGGCATAGCCGCCGTAAGTATCTACAATAATCTTACGGCCGGTCAGTCCGCTGTCTCCGTGAGGCCCGCCGATCACAAACCGGCCGGTCGGGTTGACAAAGAATTTGGTGTTTTCGTCAATGAGTTCAGCCGGAAGCACCTCGTCAAAAACGTATTTCTTTATATCCTGGTGAATCTGTGACTGTTCTACATCGGCGTCGTGCTGGGTAGAAAGGACGACAGCTTCCAGCCGGAGAGGCTTTCCGTTTTCGTCGTATTCCACGGTAACCTGGCTTTTTCCGTCCGGTCTCAGATAGGGCAGCGTGCCGTTTTTACGCACCTCGGTCAGACGGCGGGCCAGTTTGTGGGCAAGAGCGATGGGATAGGGCATATACTCTTCCGTTTCGTTGCTGGCAAAACCGAACATCATTCCCTGGTCTCCGGCGCCGATGGCGGCCAGTTCACTGTCCGTCATCCGGTTCTCTTTTGCCTCCAGGGCTTTGTCTACGCCCATGGCAATATCGCCGGATTGTTCATCTAACGCGACGATTACGCCGCAGGTATTGCAGTCAAAGCCGTACTCAGCGTTGTCATATCCAATCTCCCGTACGGTATCCCGGACGAGTTTCTGGATATCGACATAGCCTTTGGTCGTGATTTCGCCCATCACCAAAACAAGTCCCGTGGTGGTGCACGTCTCGCAGGCCACACGGCTCATCGGATCTTGTTCCATCAGTGCATCCAAAATAGCGTCTGAAATGGCATCGCACATTTTGTCCGGATGTCCTTCTGTCACGGACTCCGAGGTAAATAATAATTTTTCCATTGAACCTTCCTCCTTAGAATGGCATGTTTCTCGCGGATTTCTGTCAGTCTGGAAATCCGGACAAAAGAAAAGCCCGAAGCAATCATACTGCGGACTTGATAGTTTTCGCACATCAAATCCTCTTATTGCTCGATTTCTCGCTCAGGTTGGCACCTTCCGAACGTTCCTGCCGCCTTTTGTCCGCTTCCGAATCCGGTGTTCTTTGGCATTCGCTGCCATGTACTGCCGAATTCTGATTGAAAGCGTCCGGCGGGCATTCGCCCGGGGTTGCCGTGACTTCACAGATCCTTTGTATCTCCATCACTCTGAATAAGGGATATTACGCACTTTTCAATTGTCAATTTTTTGTTACAAGGTAATAGTAACAGATTCCGGCGTGGGTGTCAATACCGTTTGTTTGTGCTTTATGAGGCCGGTTCTTGGGGCCTCCTTCCTGTGCATAATCAACATCTCCATCCGTTCATGCAAAGTAGGATTTCCCATTGCCCGCAGCTTTGCATAATGCCGCATCTCCTTAATCGGCATCCCGGTGTCCTTCAGACGCCTAATAAATTCAATCCATGCAAGGCCTTTATCCGAATAACAGCGGCGGTTACTGGAACTGCGCCCCCGGCGTAATTAAACCTTCATGTTCATAGTAACGCAAAGTATGGATGCCTAAGCTTGTCAGCCTTGAAAATTCACCAATGGAATATTCCAAAAAATCACTTCCCATTCTCTCTTGACATAGCGTTTACTCTACATTATATGTTTGTATTGTATCAAACACAAAAAGATATACGGTTATCACAGGAGCAAGTTCCGGCATAGGATATGAAACGGCAAAGGCATTTGCGGGACGAAAAAACAATCTGATAATGCAGGCTTTGGCAATTATGACAACGTAAGTCATCAGGATTGAAGAAAAATCCGTCAGATGCTGCACTGGAATATAGAAACCCTCACAACCCTTCCCTGGTTGCGTATCCCCCAGACACCAGTGAAAGACACCGGTTAAGGAAAACGTAAGAGAACGTAAGGCCACAGGAACTTGTATTTAACAAATTATTGGATATAATTACTAATTACCGGCACTATGTTCACCGGAAAGGCAGAAAAAGGAGGCACAAAAATCTATGAGAAAATATCCAATCGGACGGATGATAATAAAAACAAGCAAATGCCAGAAAATGCGCCCAACCGGTTCCATTGGTCAGCATCTCCCACTTGTTCAGTCCGAACAAAAGGAACATCAGAAACACATACCAGATCACACCGACCCGTTTCCATTCACAATACCGGCCCAGCGCCAATCCCGAAAACCCGAGCCCCAGCGCCCCCAAAGCCATCTCAAAGGTCGTATTGTAGCGAAAAAGCATCACATTCAGCGCACGCACCGGATAATAAATCGGAATCCTGGTCAGTACATCCGGGCGGAAAAAATTCTCCGGATTCCACACATCCGGCAGGTATTTATTTACAATCCGAATGTAATCCGAATATACGATATCACAGGTTGCTTCTTTTATATACCAGAGACACAGCAGCGTCCCCAGAAGCGGCAGCCCATAATAAATAATCCTTTTGGCCTTCATACTGCTTCCTTTCTGTCCTGTCGTCGTTTTCCGTACTCAATCCGCCTTCATCGCCAGCACCACCGCCAGCCGCTGCTCCCCCCGCTGCTCTCTGGCATCCGGCACATAAAAATTTGTCCGAAAATCCAATGTCAGCGTCTCATACGGCTCCGTCTCGATGATCGTATGGGTCTGGGCCCCTCTCAGTTCCAGATAAGCCTGCGGTTCCTCGTTGACATAAATCATAATCCACTGGTCTCTGGTAATCTCTCCCGGATAATAAAAGTCCAGTTCAATCACCCCCTGCGAGCCGGCCATCACCTGGATTCTGGCGTTCTCGTCAATCCATCCATCCTCATAATACCCGTAGATCCCCCGGCATTTCATCGTCCGCACTGCCCGGGTAATGTTCTGGTAACAATTATGCGCCGGGTCCTCCTGAAGAATCACCATATCATCCGTCACCAGCCCGATCTCCCGCACATCATCCAGATGCACAATCCGCGTATTTTCCGCCTTGCGTCCCTTGTCAAACACCTTTAAGAACGTGTCTCTTGTAAAATCCTCCATATCGTAGGCATTCCCTTCTGCCCCATAACCGTTTCTTACGATATAGATCGTCTTGCCAAATATCTCATCCTTGTATGTCCCGTATGTCTCCTCCGCCAGGGAATTGTATCTCTGCTGATCCGGCATAAAGTAAAGCCTGGGATAAAGTCCCCGATAATAAAGTTCCACCGGCAGCATCAGGATCACATATAAGGTCAACATGGCCAAAAAAGCCACCGCACGCATCCAGGTCCCCTGTTTAATCATTTTTTCGGTCAAAACCCCGTACATCCAGGACAGATACAAAAGCGCACCGGCATAAGATACATAGACCCAGCGCATCTCCACACGGATCGTTACGCTTGAGCAGGCAATGCATCCGGCCAGAAATCCCATAAACAGAAGACTTGTACACAGATAAGAGCCGCAATGCCTCCACTCCTGCACCAGTTTTACCAGAAATGCCGCCAGCACCGCCAGCAGCATCAGATCTGCCGCCACAATCAGAATCATCACCCAGGACGGCGCCTGACGGAAATTCTGCCCGTTCAGATGATCCGGCCCGGCATTGATCCCAAACAGATAAGCCACCTGGCTGAGCGCATACCACACCGCGTCTCCCAGAGAAAATGTCTCCGCCACCTGAGTACGTCCCGTCCCCGCCGGCATCACACTGCCGATCGCCAAAAAACGGATTGCCTGCACAGCGGCAAATGTCCCCGCCGGGGCCGCCCACAGATGCCAACGTCTCACCTTCCTGCACAGGAGCGCCAAAAAGAACAGCGGCAGCAGCACCATATAACGTTCATGGACAAAGCAGACGCCAAAATACAGTCCGCACGCCGCATAAAAACCTCGGTAATCTCTCCCGCCATGATCGTTAAGGAATTCACAAAGCAGGTATAAGATCCCCAGCGCCATCCATAAAGCCATCGTTTCCATCAGTCCGTAAAGCTGGCCGATCTGATAATAGGACAGCCGGGATGCCAGAAAAGCAAACCCGCAAAGCATGCCTACATAGGAGGAGCGGCTGTATTTTCTTGCCATCTGATACAGGGTAAAGGCAAGTCCTGTATTCAGCAGAATATTAATCGGAACAATCCAGTCTATATGGGTTCCGATCAGTCCCAACTCCAACCATGCCATCAGATAATACAGAAAACGGAACCGGGTGCTTCCTATTGGAAAAACATATTTCCAGAAAGATTGTTCCCCATAGCAGGACCACAAATACAAATCGTCCATATACAGCCCCCGGATCTCCAGGCCCCGGTTAATCCAGAAAGCAAAGCACGCCAGTAAAAGCGCCGCCAGCAGGTCGTTTCTCCACCTGCCCGCCATCTGCCATCGCTTTCTATGTTTATCCTCCCAGGAATCATGGACTCCTGTCATCTGCTGCTCTTTCATGCTTTTCTCCTTATCGGGTTATTGATACGCCCCATAAGCCTTTCGGTAAAATACCATCAGGCACTTTGCCACCGCACGCGGCCAGATCTTCCTGTACATGGAAAACTCCTCGCTGGAACGGCGGTGATTCCGAGTGAACGCCTTGGTAGTGGCCTCTTCATGAATGCGATAAGCAATCAGGGGCTTCTCCTCACAGATAAACCGCCCCGGCCTTCCCGCCAGCGTCCACATGGTATCCCAATCCAACGCGAATTTATACGAAGAAGCAAACAGCGGCGTCCCCAGCTGCTCCTTATTGTACGTACATGACGGACAGATCAAAGGATTCCCCCAGACCAGCGCCGCCCTCTTTACCCCCGTATGGCAAGCCAGGCCACGCAGCCGTAAAGGAATCCGCAGAATTTTTTTAATCAGCAGAAACATCCCCGGCTTCTGAACCCGTCCATTTTTCATAATAACACAATCCGTAGTAAAAACAGAGGTATCCTTATACCTTTGCCAGACCCGCTGCACGGTTCGTGCATAATCTTTATGATAGCAGTCATCCTGATGGGCGATGGTGACCAGCCGTGAATCCGCCTTTTCACAGGCAAAATTCCAGTCCTCCTGAATATCGCTCTCTCCCTCACGCACAAAATATGGCAGACCATATTTTTCTGCTATCCGTTCCAGGTAGGGACTCGGCGTAGAAGTACACAAAATAACCGGCGTCGGAATGCTCTGTCTCTTTAACGATCGAATGCAGGCCTCCAGATAAGGAGAATCCTTATAGGCACAGACCGCAAATGTATGAGTAACCATCTTTTGCTCTTTACTCTCCTTATGCTTCACCAAAAAAACGCTCTTCCAGCAGCAGGCACAAAGCATGATATACCGGCAGATGCAATTCCTGAATCTTAAAGGTCTCATTTTCCGGCACAACAATCGCCACATCCGCCCGCCTTGCCAGCTTTCCGCCGTCCTTGCCGGTCAGTCCGATCACCGGCATGGATTTCGCTTTCGCCACAGTCACGGCATAATCCACATTTTGGGCATTTCCAGAAGTGGATATCCCCAAAAGCACATCTCCAGGCAGGCCATAGCCGCAGACCTGCTGGGCATAAACCATATCTGCATTGACATCGTTCGCAAATGCGGTAGAAAGCCCTGGATGTCCGTTGAGTGCAATCGCCGGCAGCCCTCCCTGCAGACTCGCCGCCAGAAACGCACCGTTCTCTTCATCCTTCGCCCGCAAGCTCTCCTGCAGTTCTTTCGGCAGTTCCCGCCGCTTGACAAAGCCTTTCATCAGTTCGCCGACAATATGCTCCGCATCTGCACAGCTGCCTCCGTTTCCCGCAATCAGCAGCTTGTTGCCGTGCGCATAACAAGCCTCCAGAACCTGATATGCCTCCCAAAGCTTCTCCCGGACCGCCTCCAGAACCGGGTAGCGATTTACCAGTTCCCCGACAATCTCCAGCTGTCTCTTCTTATATTCCATAACGCTCTCCCTATCCTCTTCCTGTCCGCCTGCTGTCATCTTCACCTTCAAGTACCGCTCGGGCGGCGTCCGCAAGAGTCTCGGCGTAAACATCATAAGGCAGCTTCCCTCCTCCCCTGACGATTGGCCCGGCCTGGATCTCCTCCCGTCCTGCCGTCAGCCGTGCCAGCTGTTCCTGATGGACCTCTCTCCCATAACCGGTTCCTACCAGTATGGTACGCACACCATAGTTTTTCCCGGCCTCAATATCAATCAGTTTGTCGCCAATCATCCAGGAATGGGCCTTATCCACTTCAAAATACTGTTCCGCCATCTCAAACATTCCTGTCCCCGGTTTCCGGCAGCGGCATTCGATCTTATAGCTTCCGATCCCATGTTCCGGGTGATGCGGGCAATAAAAAAACCGGTCAATCTCCGCCCCCTGCTGACGCAGCTTTTCGTTCATATAACAATGAAGCTTTTTTACGTCAGCCTCCGAATAATATCCCCGGGCCACGCCTGCCTGATTGGTAACTACCACAATCTTATATCCCTTTTCACGCAGCATGCGAATCGCCCAAGGCGCTTTATCCAGCAGTTTCAGATCCTCTCTCCGATGCAGATAATGCACTTCCTCATTCAGCGTCCCATCCCGATCCAGAAATATCACCCGCTCCATCTGTTTCACCTCTGATTCCCTCAACCATCTGCCGCAGCCAGAAAACGCCCACTCTAAAACCGGAAGGTATATTCTCCATTGGCATTCTTTACCCTTACCTCGCCGTAATCCCAGCGGTTCTCATCCGCCAACCAGGCCTGGGCGCCCCGCAGTTCAAAATTCCAATCTGCCAGCTAGCCTCCTACCTGCTCCATCCGTGCCGCCACCTTATGCTTCACATTATAAGGACAATACATCAAAAGATAGCCGCCTCCGCCGGCGCCCAGCAGCTTGCCTCCCAGGGCCCCCGCCTTCAGGGCTTCCTCGTACAACTCGTCAATCTGAGGATTGGTGATCTTGCTGCTCATCCGCTTTTTGCTCTGCCAGCCATAATCCAGAAGCTTTCCAAAGCTATGCAGATTCCCCCTAAGCAGTTCATCCTTCATGGCATAGGCCAGCGCCTTCACCTCGCACATGGCATCAAAGGCATCTTTCTTCTCATAATTCTTTACCTGATCCTTAATAATATTCGCCGACACATGAATATTACCCGTATAGCATAAAAGCAGATTATACTGCAATTCATGAATAATGTCCTTTTTGATCCGAAGAGGGTTCACCACCACATGATTCCGCCCATGGAACTCGATAAAATTAAACCCGCCGAAGGTGGAGGCATACTGGTCCTGATAGCCTCCGTCAATCTTCAGATCCTTCCGCTCCACCCCATAAGCCAGGTCCGCCAGGGCATAGCCGTCCAGTTCCACCCCCCGCCAGCGCGCCATGGCAATCAGCAGGGCAACCATCACCGTGGATGAGGTCCCCAGGCCAGACCCCGGGGGCGCATCGCACTGGAGATACACCTCACAGCCCTGGTCAATCTGCATAGCCTTCAATGCCGCCGTAACCAGATCCAGCCTGCCGTCGTAGACATAATTCTCCTTGGTATTATATTTTACCGTCATATCAAAGTCCAGGGAATGAACAATGATCTGATCATCCTCCCTGGGCACAATCGAACAATAAGCATATTTGTTGATGGTACTCCCGATGATGGCCCCGCCCTGTTCCACACAGAAAGGCTCCACATCCGTACCCCCGCCGCCAAAGCTGATCCGCAGCGGCGCTCTTCCCCTGATCACCATATCACAATCCCTCGTTTCACGTCTTCAATAAACCGGAAATAATCCTCCGGCACCCCGATATCAATAAAATATCCGTCATTGACAAACCCTCCCAGGCGTCTGCCCTCTGACAGCCATCTGGGAATCATATCATTCTCCAGAGAAACCTTCCCCTCCGGAATCTCTGCCAGCAACTCCCGGCGCATCCGGTATACACCGCCGTTAATAGCGCCCGGCCTGGCTTCCTTCGTCTTCTCATTGAAGCTTTTGAGGATGCCATCCTTCAGTATGGCCTGGCCGTACCGGGATACATCCGGCACCTCCCGAAGCACCAGCGCCATCTCCAGGGCCTGCTGCTCCTGCATACGTACCAGGCGGCCATAGTCAATCTGATAAAAGGTATCTGCATTGAGAACAAAAAAGGCGTCTTCTGTCACCAGCTTTCCGGCATTCTTAATCGCCCCGGCTGTTCCCAGGAGTTCCTCTTCGTAGGCGTAGCGAATCGCCAGGGGCTGCCCCTCTGCTGTGGCGAAACGGCTTCCGTCTCCAAAATAATCTTCTACCATTGAGCCTTTGTAGCCTACTGCAAAAATGATGTCTGTAATCCCATGGCGGGACAGTTCATGTACTACATATTCCATAAAGGGCTTGTCTTCAATCAGCGCCATGGGTTTGGGGCGGTCGCTGACTACGCTCCGAAGACGTGTTCCCAGCCCGCCGGCCAGTAATATTGCCTGCATATGTCCTCCTGGTTTCTTGCTAAAATCCCGGCTTTTATTTTCTGCTTCTCTGCCGAAATTATAGCATTTTCTTTCCAAAGATTCCACTATCTTCATAAAATAGTAAATTTCTCTTTAGTATAGCGTATTCTGTTGGATATGTCCAATATTTTTCAGGGGGATGCGTTTCGGAGGGTACGCTTTGGAAAAAGTTTGTTCCGGATTGCTGTTTCGGAGCCTGAGAAACTTTAGCGCAGAAAAATCCCAGCCTACATATTTACAAAATTCCGGAAAACCATTATACTCATATCTGCCGCAGCATTTCCTGACATCCAGCGCATGAAGATTTCCTGATTAAAACGGTATTTATTAAAAGTTCATGACTTTCTGCGGAAAGCCACTGCAAAGGAGTTTTGATTCCATGATAAAAGCGCAATCGCCCATCCGCCGGGCTTTCCTGGCGGCTTTTCCTCATACGATTCCTATTTTTGCCGGTTTCTGGTTCCTGGGGCTGACTTATGGTATTTATATGAATGCTTCTGGCTTCAGCTTTTGGTATCCCATGCTGATGGGGTTGACCATTTTTGCCGGTTCTATGGAATTTGTGGCTGTAAACCTGCTGTTGGGTGCCTTTAATCCGCTGCAGGCCCTTACTATGACTCTGATGATTAATGCACGTCATTTGTTTTATGGGATTTCTATGTTGGACCGTTACAAAAATACGGGCTGGAAGAAATTCTATCTGATCTTTGGAATGTGTGACGAGAGTTTTTCGATTAATTATACTGCGGATATTCCTGAAGATGTAGACCGGGGATGGTTTATGTTTTTTGTCACTTTTCTGAATCATTGTTATTGGGTGTCCGGTGCTGCTTTAGGGGGCATCTTTGGGTCTCTGTTGACACTCAATACGAATGGCCTGGATTTCGTTATGACCGCCATGTTTGTGGTGATTTTTCTGGAACAATGGCTGAAGGAAAAGTCTCATATCAGCGCTTATCTGGGACTTGGCCTTTCTCTTCTCTGCCTGTTGGCATTTGGTGCAGACCAGTTTATTATTCCGTCTATGCTGTCAATTCTGGGTACTTTGACATTATTGCGCAACCCTATTGAACAGAGAGGTAAAATCCTATGACGCTTACACAGCAGATCCTTACGATTGCCATGATTGTTATGGGAACCGTGATCACGCGATTCCTGCCTTTTTTTCTGTTTTCCCCGGAGAAACCGACCCCTGAATACATTCAGTATCTGGGGAAATTTCTGCCGTCTGCGGTCTTTGGACTGCTGATTATTTATTGTCTCAAAAATGTCAGCTTGTTTGCCGGGAATCATGGGGTCCCTGAGGCGGTCTCCATTCTTCTGGTCATTGCCCTTCATCTGTGGAAACGGCAGATGCTGATTTCCATCGCCGGCGGCACGATTTGCTATATGCTGCTGGTGCAGCTGGTGTTTTAATGTGCCTTTTCGGCCAGTTTACAGGAAACTGCACGCAGACCGTGAAACGGCTGCTGGCAGCAAAGGGCAGTATGCTCCCAAAAAAGGCCGCATACCGCCTGTTTTGTTTTCTGAAGATTCCAAATGGGGTTGCCCCTTGGCCGGGTAAAATGGCGCTCAAATTATATTGTGAATGTTATTTATATTTTATACTATTATAACAATTCTCTCATATTAGATGAAATCAGCCAACAGTCTTCCAATTCCTGTCCAATGCAAGACCAATATACTATCGTATCCCTATGCTTATCATCTATCAAAATCTCTTTTACTTTAGGCCAAAGCATATTGATGTATGCCTTGTCTTCGGATTGCCCCATTAAATCTTCAATCCCTTGAACAATCATATTGATTAAAAGGTGCTTTTGCCGATCGTCCATGGCAGTGGCATGAAATTTATAAAACTCAATATAGTCGTTTGTATGCGTGTAATCACCAGCACACCATTCCCAATCCTGTTCATTTGGATACGGAAGTCTTACCTCACATTCTTCATTTAGTTTTTCGTAAAAGTTATCCGTAATTCATATCCTTTTCGCCACCTTGCTTACATAAATCCAGCCACTTGCAATGCATATTTATTGCCTTATTTCCAGTGGGTACGCAATTCCGAAAAGGAAATTTGGGAATTGAAGTTCTGTAGCGTAGTGCCCATATATCGTGCAAGTTCTGCAACGCTGGCATTGGAGCGTACGCACGGCACTTTAATCTGTTCTGATATTGTCATAAGGGTACTCCTTATAAATCAACAGCCTTAAAATTGAAGATATAAAAAAATAATTATCTTATATCTTCAACATAGTCCCTTTCCGCAGATATGATACTATCAAACTGAGCCATCTGCAGTTCAAAAATCAAATCTTCGACAGCCCGCACACATTCTTCCGTATGTTTTTGTATCTCCTGCCCCCAAAAGTGCATAGGTACCCAGTCCATAGCAATCAGCCTGAAATCATTTTCACGATCCCTCGCCATATTGCGCTCAATCTTTTTAACCCAATACTCCCGGTTCTGTCCCAGCTTTTGTTTTTTGATTTCCCAATCATACCCGTGGAAAAACTCACCGTCACAGAAGATTGCGATCTTATGCTTTGTAATTGCGATATCCGGGGTACCTGGCAGCTTTTTATAATTCTTGCGGTACCGGATGCCTTTGTGCCAAAGGGCTTTCCGCATTAAGAGTTCTATGTTTGTATCTTTCCCTTTGATATGGCTCATTGTCCGGCTGCGCTGTTTTGGGGTCATTACATCGCCCATCAAATCTCCTCATTCCTGCTTTCTGGCCTGACCAGCCATCTTCTTCGCCAGCTTCCGGAACCAATCGGCAGTTTCAGCATCCATAGGAACAAGCTGTCCGAATTGCCTGGGAAGCAAAAAAGCAGAACTTGCCATATTCCCGCACCAGCATATTATTTTTGGCATAAATTCTTCTCACG